>WPCJ01120597.1_pt1 | contig 17277 bp, 14 predicted proteins | sample 5399831 | NCBI WGS metagenome assembly WPCJ01 (sample SAMN12869470, study PRJNA574797) | sludge metagenome | isolation source: wastewater treatment of pH10 | place: China:Beijing | collected 2019-05-20 | reverse complement strand
GAGCGCGCGCGCGGCGAAGCGCGCATCATCGACCGGCCGGCCCGCGATCAGCACCAGTTCGGCATGGCAGCCTTCGAGGCTGTCGATGACCGCGAGGTCGGCGCGCCAGCCCGGCGCGACCAGGCCGCGGTCGAGCAGGCCAAAGGCGCGCGCCGCCGAAATGGACGCGGCGCGATAGATCGCCAGAGGTTCGACCCCGCGGGCAATGGCGTGGCGGATCATGTGGTCGAGATGGCCGTGTTCGGCGATGTCGAGCGGATTGCGGTCGTCGGTGCACAGGGCGATGAAGGCCGAATGCCGTTCGGTGATGATCGGGATCAGCGCGTCGAGATCCTTTGACACCGATCCCTCGCGGACCAGCACATGCATGCCCTTGGAGAGCTTCTCCAGCGCCTCGTCTGCAGACGTGGTCTCGTGGTCGGTGCGGATGCCGGCGGCGAGGTAGGCATTGAGGTCCATGCCGCGCAGGAGCGGCGCGTGGCCGTCAATGTGGCCGCCCTGGAACGCCTCGAGCTTGGCCAGGCATGACGGGTCGCCGTTGAGCACGCCCGGATAGTTCATGAATTCGGCCAGGCCGATCACCTTGGGATGGCCGATGAAGGGGCGCAGATCGTCGATCTCGAGCCGGGCGCCGGCAGTCTCCATCGCGGTCGACGGCACGCAGCTCGACAATTGCACGCGCAGGTCGATCACCGTCCGCATCGCCGCATCGAGGAAGTAGCGGATGCCCTCGGCGCCGGCGACGTTGGCGATTTCGTGAGGATCGCAGATGGCGGTTGTGATGCCGCGCGGCGCCACGCAACGGTCGAACTCGAAGGGCGTGACGAGGGAGGATTCCACATGCAGATGCGTGTCGATGAACCCCGGCACGACGATGCGCCCGGCAATGTCGATCTCGCGCTTGCCGGTGTAGCTTGCCGTGGTGCCGACGATGCGATCGCCGCTGATGGCGATGTCGCCCGCCACCAGCGCTCCGGTGACCAGGTCGAAGAATTGTCCGCCCTTCAGCACGAGATCGGCGGGTTCGCCGCCACGCCCGGAGGCGATGGCCTGTCTCAATCCGGTGGTGTCCATCGCCGCACCATGCCTACGCGCCGCGCGGCTGTCCAGTTGGTCGGCGGGCAGTTGGCGGCGGCGGAAAACCGTGGCACTGGTTCGATCATGACCGGTTCCCGAACCCGCCCTGTCTTCAGGCCCGACCGGCGCCCGGCCGATGCCGCCGCGCGCGCCTGAAACGATGGATGCCGCGATGCAAGGCTGGCGCATCCGCGTGCGCGGACTGGTCCAGGGGGTCGGGTTTCGACCGCACGTGTGGCGCATCGCCCGGGACGAGGCCATTGCCGGCGAAGTCGTCAATGACGGGGAGGGTGTGGCCATCACCGCCTATGGCGCGGCCGGCAATCTCGAACGGTTCATCGACCGTCTTGTCGCAGAGGCGCCGCCGCTGTCGCGGATCGACGCGATCGAACGTCAGGCGATCGCGCCGCCGCCCGTGCGTCCCGATGGTTTTGGAATTGGTCGCAGCATCCCGGGCAAGGTCGCTACCGGAGTGGTGCCCGATGCGGCGACCTGTCCGGCATGCAAGGCCGATATCGACGACCCGGCGAACCGGCGGTTCGGCTACGCGTTCACCAACTGCACCCATTGCGGTCCGCGCCTGTCGATCGTGCGCGCCATACCCTACGACCGCACCAACACGTCGATGCAGGCGTTCCCGATGTGCCATGCGTGCGAGGCGGAATATGGCGATCCCGCCGACCGGCGCTTCCATGCCCAGCCGAATGCCTGTCCGCGCTGCGGGCCACGCCTGTGGATCGAACCGGTGGCAGCGGCGGATGGCGACGATCCTGTCGCCGGCGCGGCGGCGATGCTGCGTGCCGGCCGCATCGTTGCGATCAAGGGCATTGGCGGCTTTCATCTCGCCTGCGATGCCATGAACGAGGAAGCGGTCGCGCGCCTGCGCCGTCGCAAGCGACGCTACGCCAAGCCCTTCGCGGTGATGTTCCGGGATATCGAGGGGCTTCGCCGCCATTGCCGCGCCGGCGCGGACGAGGAGGGGTGGCTGGCGTCGCACGCCGCGCCCATCGTGCTGGTCGAGGGCCGGGGGCTGGCGCCTTCGGTGGCGCCGGGACAGGACCGGATCGGTGCGATGCTGCCCTACACGCCGCTCCATCACATGCTGTTGGCCGCGTGCTCCGGCCCGCTGGTGATGACGTCGGGAAACACTTCGGAAGAGCCGCAGGCGATCGGAAACGACGAGGCGCGGCAACGGCTTGCCGGCATCGCGGACGCCTGGCTGATGCACGACCGCGACATCGTCAACCGGCTGGACGATTCCGTCGTCCGGATCGACGCGGCCGGCCCGCAAGTGATCCGACGCGCGCGCGGGCTGGCGCCCGAACCACGACCGACGCCGGCGGGATTTGCGTCCGACGCCGCGGTGCTGGCCATGGGCGGCGAACTGAAGGCGGCATTCTGCCTGCTCGGCCACGGGCGCATGATCCTGTCTCAACACATGGGCGATCTGGAGGAGGCATCCACGCACGCGGATTACCGCCGCAACCTCGACCTCTACCGCGCCATCTTCGATTTCCACCCGCGGCGGATCGCCGTTGACCGGCATCCGGCCTACCTGTCGACGCAATGGGGCCGGACGTTCGCCGAAAGCGAGGGGATCCCGCTGGTCGCGGTCCAGCATCATCACGCGCACCTTGCCGCCTGCCTGGGGGAACATGGCGTGCCACGCCATGACGACCAAGCGCTCGGCATCGTGCTCGACGGACTGGGCGCCGGCGACGATGGCACCGTCTGGGGAGGCGAATTCCTCGCCGGCGGCTATGCAGGGTTCGAGCGCGCCGGGCACTTCCGGCCGGTGCCGCTTCCCGGTGGCGCGGCGGCGATCCGCGAGCCCTGGCGCAATCTTGCCGCGCATCTCCATGCCGTCGGCGCCGGAGACTGGCAGGCGCGCTTCGCCCGTACGCGGGCTGCCGGTGCGGTCGCGCCGCGTGCCGTCGCGATCGTCGGACAGCTGCTGCAGCGCGGGTTCAACGCGCCGCTGTCATCCTCGGCCGGACGGCTCTTCGACGCGGCCGCCGCCGCTATCGGCATTGTCCCGGCACGTCAGCACCATGAAGGGCAGGCCGCCATGGAGATGGAGGCGCTTGCACGCCCGCATGCCGGGCGCGTCGGCGGCTATCCGGTCGACGTCGCCCGCGACGGGCCGGTGCCCGTCCTGTGCTTCGCACCGCTGTGGGAGGCGCTGCTCGATGATCTGCGGCGCGGGACGGAGCCCGGCGTGATCGCGGCGCGGTTCCATGACGGGCTCGCCGATGGCGTGGCGGCGCTCGCCGTCACCATCGCGTCGGAACGGGGGCTCGCCCGCGTGGCGCTGTCGGGCGGGGTGATGCAGAACGGACTGTTTCTCGACCGCCTCGTTGCGACGCTCGCGGCCACCGGCATCGAGGTCCTGACGCATCGGCAGGTGCCGGCCAACGATGGCGGGCTTGCTTTCGGCCAGACGCTGGTGGCGGCAGCCGGCGTCGATTGATCGCCTGGCGGCGTCATGCGTCGCGCGCCGCGATCTCCACGACTTCCGGGGCAAGGACGAAGCGCCATTTGCGCAGTGGCCCAGCCATGACGTTGAGATAGTACATCTCGAAGCCGTAAGGGGCGCCGCAGGGATGATGGCCGCGCGGGACCAGGACCACGTCGCCGTCCCTGACCGCCATGGTCTCGTCGAGGCTGCCATCGTCGGCATAGACCCGCTGGATCCCGAAGCCATCAGCCGGGTTCAGGCGATGGTAGTAGGTTTCCTCAAGATAGGTGATGCGCGGGAAATCATCCTCGTCATGGCGATGGCTGGGGAAGGAGGACCAGTGGCCGGCCGGGGTGAAAACCTCTGTCACCAGCAGCGAGTCGCAAAAGTCCTCGTTCTCCATGGCGATGTTGTTGATGTAGCGGGTGTTGGTGCCCTTGCCGCGTTCCACAAGGGCGATGCCGTCCGGGCCGATGCGCCGGGCCTCGTGCCCGCCCCGGCCGGGCGCCGTGCAGACGGCGATCACGCAGTCGGTTTCTGCCGTCGCCGACCATTCGACGCCGTTCGGAAGGTAGAGGCAGTGCGGCGGAGTCTTCTCGAAGACGCTCATGCGCTGGCCGAGGACGCCCCAGTCGCGTTGCGCGCCACTGATCCTCGCCTTGCCTTCGACCATCACCAGGATCATTTCGTTCGATCCGGTCGCTTCCGCCGCCCTTTCACCGGCCCGCAGCCGATAAAGGCCGAAGCCGACATAGGTCCAGCCCGGCGACAGCGCGGTCTTTGCATTGCCGGGCGTGATGTCATGGACCTTTCCGGTCGTGCCGTTCGGGCGGATCAGAAGGTCACCCATCGCCGTCTTCCTTGCTTGCCTGTCGATAGTTCCGCCCTGTCCGGGGCGCCGTCTCAGCCCGAAGCGATTTCCAGTCCGGCCTTGGCGCAGACATCGACGATGTGCTCGTAGCCCCGTTTCGAATAGTCGTAGGGGGGAGCCTTCGCGGGGTCCTGTTCGGCCTCCACCACGATCCAGCCGGCATAGCCGACCGCCTTGAGGTGGTCGGCGACCGCCTGGAAGTCGATGCAGCCGTCGCCCGGCACGGTAAAGGCGCCGGCGATGACGGCATCGAGGAAACTGCGATCATTGCTGCGCACGTCTGCCACGATCCCGGGCCGGATATCCTTGAAATGAACGTGGTGGACGCGATCGCTCCAGCGCCGCAGCGTCGCCATGACATCGCCGCCACCGAACAGGAGATGGCCGGTATCGAAGCACAGGCGCACCGCCGGTCCGCTCGACTGCATCAGCCGGTTCACATCCTCCTCCGATTCGATGATCGATCCCATGTGATGATGGTAGGCCATCGGCATGCCCTGGTCGGCCATCCACTTCGCCAGTTCGGTCAGCTTGGCGCCGTAGGCGGCGATGTCGTCGCGGCCGAGCTTCGGCCGATTGTTCACCGGCGTGCCGATCTGCCCCTGCACGGTGTTGGAACATTCGGCATAGACGATGCAGGGGGAGCCAAGCGCCACGAACTGCTCGACCTGCTGGCGCACCGCCTGCTTCTCGGTCTCCACGTCGTTGACCAGCAGATTGCCGGAACACCAGCCGCCGCACAGCGCGATATCGTAGGTTTCAAGATATCTGCGCAGGCCTTCTGTGTCGTGCGGCATGCGCTGGCCGCGCTCCACGCCGGTGTAGCCGATCTGGCGGGCTTCCCGCAGCGCCTGTTCCATCGTGTAGGCGGCGGTCAGATCGGGCAGGTCGTCGTTCTGCCATGCAATCGGGGAAATTCCGATCCTGATGCTCATTTGCGTCTTGTCCTGGTCTAGTCGGCGCGTTGCGCCCTGCGGTTGATCTCGTACGCCTTGCGGGCGTCGCGCACCTGGTTGCGGGTCGAAACTTCGGGAACGCCGACTTCCCACCAGGTGCCGCCGGCTTCCGTCGAGGGATAGGGGTCGGTGTCGATGACGATCGCAAACGGCCCGACGGCCTTGCGCGCTTCCTTCAACGCCGCCTCGAGTTCCGCGATCGAACCCGCGTGCCGGGTTGCAGCCCCCATCGAACCGGCATGGGCGGCAAAATCGATGTTCGAGGGCACCACGTGATGCGCGGTATCGAGCAGATTGTTGAACTGCTCCCCGCCTGTTCCCATCTGCAGGCGGTTGATGCAGCCGAAGCCGCGATTGTCGGTGATGACGAGCGTGATCTTGATGCCCATCATCGCTGCCGTCGCCAGTTCGGAATTCGCCATCATGTAGGACCCGTCGCCGATCATGACGATGACGTCGCGCTCCGGTTCGGCCATCTTGATGCCGATGGCGCCGGCGATCTCGTAGCCCATGCAGGAGAAGCCGTATTCCATGTGGTAGGACATCGGCCGGTCGGCCTTCCACAATTTATGCAGTTCGCCCGGCATGGTGCCTGCCGCGCTCATGATGACGGTGTCCTTGCGGGCGGACCGCTGGACAGCGCCGATCACCTGCATGTCGGTCGGCCGCGCGTTCGAGGCCGGCGGTGGCGGCGCGGTGACGGCATCGGCATCGCGGAACCACCTGTCCTTCAGACCGGCATCGGGCGCGGCAGCCTTGTGCGCGCCGAGCGCCTTCGAAAGCCGCTCCATGCCGGTGCGGGCGTCGGCGACCAGCGCGATCGCGTTGTGCTTGCCGGAATCATAGGCCTGGACGTTGAGCGCAAGGAAGCGGCGCCCGGGGTTCTTGAACAGCGACCACGACCCGGTGGTGAAGTCCTGGAACCGTGTGCCGATGCCGATGACCAGGTCGGCCTTTTCGGCCAGCGCGTTGGCGCTTGACGACCCGGTCACGCCGACCGGACCGAAGTTCAGCCGGTGATCCCAGGGCAGGGCGGACTTGCCGGCCTGCGTCTCGACCACCGGGATGACGTGCCGTTCGGCGAACTTGCGCAGCGTGGCGGTGGCCAGCGAATAGTGGATGCCGCCGCCGGCAACAATCAGCGGCGCCCTGGCGTTGCGGATGGCATCGAGCGCCCGGGCAAGTTCGCCGGGGTCAGGCTCCGGCCGGCGCACGGTCCAGACCCTCGGTTCGAAGAAGCTTTCGGGATAGTCATGGGCCTCGGCCTGCGTGTCCTGGCAGAAGGCAAGCGTCACCGGGCCGCATTCGGCCGGATCGGTCATGGTGCGAAACGCGCGCGGCAGCGCGGTCAGGATATGTTCGGGCCGGGAAATGCGGTCGTAATAGCGGCTGACCGGGCGGAAACAGTCGTTGGCGGAGACGGTGCCGTCCTGAAAATCCTCGACCTGCTGCAGGACCGGATCGGGGCCGCGGCTGGCGAACACATCGCCCGGCATCAACAGGACCGGCAGGCGATTGACGTGCGCCAGTGCAGCCGCCGTCACCATGTTGGTTGCGCCGGGGCCGATGGACGATGTCACCATCATCGCCCGGCGGCGGCGCGACTGCTTGGCATAGGCGATCGCCGCATGGGCCATGGTCTGCTCATTGTGGCCGCGATAGGTCGCAAGGCGGTCGCGCTCGGCGTAAAGGGCCTCGCCGAGGCCCGCCACGTTGCCATGACCGAAGATCGCCCAGCATCCGGCGATGTAGGGGTCCCCATCCTCGTTCAACTGATTGGCGATGTAGCGAATGGCGGCTTGCGCCGCGGTCAGTCTCACCGTCTTCATGCTGGAGCTCCGGTATTCATCGGTCTGTGCCTGCGCGGCTGGCCCGCGTCCCGGCGGATCGCGACCGGGCCTGGCATCGCAGCGTCAATGCGGGGATCGTATCCATCGTCGCAGGTCACGGGCTGTTCCATTCCCTTTTCGGCCGTAACCATACCGGTATCCGGTTTTGCGCGCCGTTCAACGTTCATGTTCGTCCCTGCCGGGCGCGACGGGCTTCCGGTCCATGTCATTCCGCTTTCAGTTCGTGCAGGATGCGTCTTGCCTCGTCGCGGATCGCCGGCTCGATGCCCTGCATGAGTTCGATGCGATCAAAGACATCGGGACTGGCCGCCAGCGCGGCGCGCAGGCCCAAGCCGAAGGCCATGCGCAGCTCGGTGCCGATGTTGAACTTGCAGACATTGGTTTCGCGCGCCAGCGCGCGGCGAATTTCCGGCGGAATGCCGGAGCCGCCATGGAGCACGAGCGGCACCGACGTTTCCGCCTCGATGGCGCGGATAGCCGCGAAGTCGATGATTGCCGCCCGGTCTTGCTGCAGGTGAACATTGCCGACCGAGATCGCCATGGCGTCGATGCCGGTTTCGCGTGCGAAGCGGCCGGCGTCGACAGGATCGGTCACGCGGCCGGGTTCACCCGCCTCATAGCCGACGAATCCGATCTCGCCTTCTACCGAGGCGTCGAATTCACCGGCCATTTCAACGATTTCGGCGGTGCTTTCGATGTTTTGATCCAATGTCAGCCGCGACCCGTCGAACATCACAGAGGAAAAGCCGTTGTCGAGCGCGACGCGGCATTCCTGCGCCGACGTCGCATGGTCGAGATGGGTCACGACGGGAACGCGGGCCGCATCCGCCAGGTGATTGAACATGGCGGAAATGATCGGGAGCGGCATATGGCGGCGGAAGCCGGGGCCGGCCTGCAGGATCAACGGACAGTTTTCGGCGTCCGCAGCCTCGACATAGGCGCGCGCATCCTCCCAGCCGAGCACGACGAGGCCGGCGACGGCATGGCGCCGGGCACGGGCGGGCTCCAGAACGTCGCGCAGGGTTGCCCGGCTCATCGGAATTTCGCGATCATGTCCTTGATGCCGGGAATGGTTTCGATCTGGTCGGCATGTTCGGGCTGGAAATACTGGATCAACGGGCGCTGCGACAGGCCGCCGAGTATGGTGAAATAATACATCTCGTAGCCCGGCAGCACCGCGCAGGGGTGATAGCCGCTGTCGATGCAGAACGTCGAGCCATCCATCACATGGAAGGCCTCGCCAGGTTTTCCCTCCTCCTTCTGCAGCATCTGCATCCCCGAGCCGTGCCGGGGGCGGAAGCGGAAATTGTAGGTCTCGTCATGGCGGGTCTCGAGCGGCGGGCGATCGGTATCGTGCTTGTGGCTGGGAAACCCCGACCAGCCGCCTGCGCCGACCGTGTAGAGTTCGCTGACCAGCAGGCGGCCGACGCGACCGGCCTGCCTCTGGCCCAGGACATGCTTGATCTTGCGGTGGGTCTTGGTGTCGTCCGACCCGTACTGGACCAGATCGATCTCGTCACGGCGCACGGCGAAGGGTTCAAGCACGCCGTCGAAACGCGCGCCGGCAACAAAGATCTCGGCGCGGTCGGAGATGCAGGTCATCGTTGCGTTCGCACCGGTCGGCACGTAGACGCCCTCCGGCTCGCCGTCCCAGACATCGACGCCACGCCCGCCGAGGCCGGTGGCCACAAAGCCACCGACGGCAACGTCGACCGTGCCGGTAGCCGGGACGATGCAGGTCTCGTAGCCCGGCACGCCATAGGCGAAGCGCTCGCCTTTCTGCAGCCGGACGATGTTGAAATAGTTCAGCGGCACGACCCGGTCGCCGGCGTCCACGATTGGGCGGTTGTGATTGTCGTGGGGTGGAATGTGCATCTGCGTCGTCCTCTGGCGCCGGGTCTCAGGGTTGCCGGTTGGCGGCGATGAATGTGTCGAGTTCGGCGGCAGTCGGCATGGCCGGCGCGCATCCCGGCCTGGAGACGACGATCGCGGCGGCTGCCGAGCCGCGCAGGACGGCTTCCCGCAACGCGACGCCGCCATCGAAGGCCACCAGGAAAGCCGCAAGGAAACTGTCACCGGCGCCAGTCGGCTTGAGCGGGGTCGACGGCCAGATTCCCGTGTCGATGCGGTTGCCGGCATGGAATGTCGTGGCACCGTCTTCGCCGCGCTTGTAGATGGCGATGCGGCCGTCGGCTTCGGCCAGGCGGGCGGCAAGGTCGAGCCCGTCGCCATGGCGTTCGGCCAGGATGTCGAATTCCTCGACGTTGCCGACGACGATGGCGCAATGCTCCGCCGCAGAGGTCAATGTTTCGGCGGCGTCCTCCGGCGATGCCCAGGAGTAGGGGCGATAGTCGATGTCGAGGATGGCCCGCACTCCGGCGTCGCCGGCGCGTGCCAGCAAGGCCCGGACGGCGCTGCGCGAGGGTTCGATGGCCAGCGCCGTGCCGGTGACGACCACCGAGCCAAGCCCGGAGAGATCGATCGCATCGGCCTGCGCCGCCGTGACCTGGAAGTCGGCGGCAGTGTTGCGATAGATCACGGTCCGGTGGTTGGCCATTCGGGCCTCGGTCAGTGCCAGGGATGTGCGCGCCTCGCCAAAGGACCGGAAGACCCGCGAGGTTCCGACGCCGTGGTCGGCAAGCCGGTTGAGGCAGAAGTCGCCTACCGGATCGGCCGACACGCTGGAAAAAAGGTCGACCGCACCGCCCAGCCGGGCAATGCCGACGGCAATGTTCGCCGCCGATCCGCCGAGTGTCGCCTGGAAACTGGTCGCCCTGTCGATCCCGGTGCCCGCGGGTTCGGGCGCCAGATCCATGCCGGCCCGGCCAACCACCAGGTAGTTTTGCGTCCCTTGTTTCACTTCCGCATGCCCGGCGCGGGGTGCGCGAACGGCTTTCCGCTTGACCCCATCCGGACGCAGGTTTACACATTTTGCAACCGGTTGCAAATCGCTGCTTCGGGGGGAGTGCCGTGACGGAAATCGGCGTGGGGATTGTCGGCGGCGGCTACATGGGCAAGGCGCACGCGGTGGCCATGTCCGCGGTGGGCGCCGTGTTCGAAACCCGGTTGCGCCCGAGACTGGAGATGGTTTGCGCCTCCAGTGCGCCATCCGCCGAGCGCTACCGGACCGCCTACGGATTCCGGCGGGCGACCGTGAGCTGGCGCGCGCTGGTCGAGGATCCGCTGGTCGAGGCGGTGATCATTGCCTCGCCGCAGCAGACGCATCGTGACATTGCGCTTGCGGCGATTGCGGCGGGCAAGCCGGTGCTGTGCGAAAAACCGATGGGCGTGTCACTCGACGAGGCGCGGGCGATGACGGAAGCCGCCGAGGCGGCCGGGGTCGCCAACATGGTCGGCTACAACTACATCCGAACGCCGGCTTCGCAGTTTGCGCGCGCGCTGATTGCCGGCGGCGAGATCGGCGACATCGTCTGGTACCGCGGCGAGCACACGGAGGATTTTCTCGCCGATCCTGCCACGCCGGCCAACTGGCGGACGCGCGACTGGGCCTCGGGCAACACGGGCGATCTGGCGCCGCATCCGATCAATGCCGCGCTGGCGCTTGCCGGGCCGATCGAGGCCGTCAACGGGTTCTGGCAGACGGTGGTCAAGCAGCGTCCGGGCGCTGGCGGGCCTGAAAAGGTTCTCAATGACGACCAGAGCCAGATGATGATCCGTTTCGCGAGCGGCGCGATGGGGCACATCTTTTCCAGCCGCGTCAGCCATGGTCGCAAGATGGGCTATGCCTACGAGATCACCGGCACCAGGGGTGCGATCCGGTTCGATCAGGAAGACCAGAACGCGATCTGGCTGTATCGCGCGGAAGGTCCGCAGGCCACGCGCGGATTCGTCAAGATCCTGGCCGGCCCGGCGCATCCGGACTTCCTGTCGTTCTGTCAGGGGCCAGGCCATGGCACCGGCTACCAGGACCAGATCATCATCGAGGCCAGGGATTTCCTCGCCGCCATCGAAAGCGGCAAGCCGGTCTGGCCGACCTTTCGCGACGGGCTTGAGGTGCTGCGGGTCTCGGCGGCCTGTTCGAAAAGCCACGAGACCGGCCGCTGGCAGGCCATTTCCGACTTCTGATCGTTCAAACCGGGGATTGAAGCAAATCATGACGAAGCTGAGATGGGGCATGATCGGCGGTGGCGAAGGCAGCCAGATCGGCCCGGCCCACAGGCTCGGTGCGGGCCTCGACGGATTGTTCGAGTTCACGGCCGGCGCGCTCGATTACCGGCCGGATGCCGGCAGGGCGTTCGGACGGAGCCTCGGGCTTCCGGCCGATCGCGCCTATGGCGACTGGCGCGAGATGCTGGCGGCGGAAGCCGGGCGGGACGACCGGGTGGATCTGGTCACCGTGGCAACGCCCAACAACACGCATTTCGAGATCACCCGGGCGTTCCTCGAGGCCGGTTTTCACGTGCTTTGCGAAAAGCCGATGACGATCACCGTGGAGGAGGCCGAGGAGATCGTCCGGCTCGCCGAGCGCACGGGGCGCATCTGCGCGGTGAACTATGGCTATACCGGCTATTCGCTGGTGCGGCACATGCGGGCGATGGTGGCGCGCGGCGATCTCGGCGCCATCCGGCTGGTGAAAGCCGAATTTGCCCACGGACACCATGCCGATGCCGCCGATGCCGACAATCCGCGCGTGCGCTGGCGTTACGATCCGGCCCAGGCCGGGGTGTCGGCACAATTCGCCGATTGCGGAATTCATGCGCTGCACATGGCAAGTTTCGTCACCGGCCAGCAGGTGGAGCGGCTTTCGGCGGATTGCGTGTCTTGCATCGCGAGCCGGGAACTGGAAGACGATGCGATGGTGAATTTCCGCATGGATGGCGGCGCCGTCGGCCGGTTGTGGACATCGTCCATCGCGATCGGCCGCCAGCATGGCCTGACATTGCAGGTTTTTGGTGAAAAGGGCGGTCTGCGCTGGGCGCAGGAGCAACCCAACCAGCTCTACCACATGCCGCTTGGCGGCAGGCTGCAGACCATCGAGCGCGGCGAGGCCGGACTGTCGCCGGAAGCGGACCGGACTTCGCGCGTCACGATCGGCCATGCCGAAGGCATGCCGCTCGCCTTCGCCAACATCTACCGGGATCTCGCAGAGGCGATCGCGGCAGGGAAGGCCGGGAGGACGCCCGACCCGGCGGCCGACCTCTACCCCAGGGCGACCGACGGCCTGCGCTCGATCGCGGCCATCTATGCCGTCGCGCAGTCGGGCAAGAGCAACGGCGCGTGGCTGGACGCACGGCCGCCGATGTTCCGGTAGCAGCGGCAGGCGCGCCGGGCCGCGGGATCAATCCTGGCGCCGCAGCGTATCGCGTTCGACGACATGGGCCTCGAGGCAGAAGGCCCGTGGCGGATCGTCGGGATGCTCCATCAGCCTGGCCAGCCGCGAGATCACCGCCTCGACGATGGCCTCGACCGGCTGGTGCACCGTGGTGAGGCGGATGTTCTGCCAGCCCGCCTGTTCCATGTCGTTGACGCCGAGAATGCCGACATCGCCCGGCACATCGAAGCCGCGATCCTTCAGGGCGCTCATGGCGCCGATCGACACGACGTCGTCGCCGCAGAAATAAGCCTGCGCCGGCGGCCCGGCGGCCAGCAACTGCGCCATCGCTGCGTACCCGGCATCGAAGGAGTAGTTGCCGGAATAATGCACCTGTGCGGTTCCGGCACCCAGAGCGGCAACGGTTTCGGCAAATCCCTTGCAGCGGTCGATGGTGGATGTCGCGGTTTCCGGACCGCCCAGGAAGGCAACCTGGCGATACCCGCGTGCCAGCAGCGTGCGCGCCGCCAGCCGGCCGACCTCGACATTGTCGACGCCGACCGTGTTGACGTCCGGCCGCCGCAGGTGGCGGGCGAAGGCGTGGACGACCGGCATGCCGGCGTCGGCGAACGCGGTGGAAAAATCCGGGGGCAGGGTGGACGAGGCGACGACCACGCCGTCGACGGAATATTGCCGCAGCATCTGCGCCCAGTTCTGCGGTTCGGTCTCGTCGGAAAGGTTGACCAGCAGCGGGCGCAGGCCACGGGCCTGGAGCGCACGGGTGAAGCGGTCGAACACTTCGAGATAGAACGGGTTGCGGAAATTGTTCGACACCAGGCCGACCAGCTTGGTGCGCCCGGTGCTCAGTCCCGAGGCAAGGATGCTTGGGGAATAACCCAGTTCCTCGGCGGCCCGCATCACCCGCTCGCGCGTCGCCGCGGAGACCGACGCACCGGGCGTGAACGTGCGCGACACCGCCGAGCGGGAGACGCCGGCCCTTTCGGCCACATGCTTGAGCGTGACATTCATCACACCGGTATAGTGGATCGGGACGGTCCCGGCGAGTTCCCCGGAATGCGGCCTGGCCAGGTCTGGTTGAAGCGGCCGGCAATTTTCCCGGTGAAGACAAGGCGCTGCCGGCGCGGCTTTCAAATTCCGCGCGAATTTTCTACACACTCGCCCCGGGAACGGTGCACGTCCGCATCGATCCGTAACCAATGCCGTCCGGTGCGATGTATTCCAATTCGCTGAAAAACAACGAGAAAATCCTGTCTGTCGCGCCGATGCTCGATTGGACGGATCGGCATTGCCGGGCGCTGCATCGGCAATTCTCGGCTTCAGCGCTGTTGTATTCGGAGATGATTGTCGCCGAAGCGGTGATGCGTGGCGACCGTGACCGGCTTCTGGGGTTCGATCCGGCCGAGCATCCCGTGGCGTTGCAGCTTGGCGGTTCGGATCCCGCAAGGCTCGCCGAAGCGGCCCGCATCGGGGAACAGTCCGGTTATCGCGAGATCAACCTCAATGTCGGCTGCCCGTCGGACCGGGTGCAATCCGGCACGTTCGGCGCATGCCTCATGCGCACGCCGGCCCTGGTTGGCGACTGCGTGGCGGCGATGAAGGCTGCGGTGGCAATTCCGGTCACGGTGAAATGCCGCATCGGCGTTGACGAGCAGGATCCCGAAACCGCGCTTTCGGCGCTCGCCGGTGCCGTGTTTTCCGCCGGAGCCGACGCGCTCTGGGTGCATGCGCGCAAGGCCTGGCTCAAGGGGCTGAGCCCCAGGGAGAACCGCGATATCCCGCCGCTCGACCATGGGCGCGTGCATCGGCTGAAGCGCGAATTCCCGAATCGATTCATCGGACTGAATGGCGGGCTTCACGAGGTGAATCAGGTTCTTGAACATCTGAATCACGTTGATGGCGTCATGATCGGCCGGGCGGCCTACCACGATCCGGCATTGCTGCATCGGCTCGATCTGGCAATGTCTGGACAGGCTGAGCGCCAGCCGGACTTCGCAACCATCATCGAGGCCATGGCCGACCATATCGCCCGTCACGTCGCGGCAGGCGGGCGGGCGGCGCATGTGCTGCGGCATATGACCGGGCTGTTCCACGGACGGGCAGGCGCGCGCGCCTTCCGCCGGATCATCACCGAGGAAGGGGTGCGCGACGGGGCAGACGAGCGCGTGCTTTTCAAGGCGTTCGCGGCGGTGACAGCCGCGGGCCAGGCGCAGGCGGCATAGGCGGCATCGACATTCCCGCCGGAACTGTCCGGCGCGGAGAGGCAGGGGCGGGGAATGGGCGAGCTTCCGGTCATGGAAATCCTGGCGTTCGGCGTTGCCGCGCTGCTTGTCGGCGGTATCGCGGGACTGTTGGCCGGCGTGTTCGGCATCGGCGGCGGCGCGGTGATCGTGCCGATCCTCTACCAGGCGCTCGGCATCCTCGGGATCGACGACGCGGTGCGCATGCATGTCGCCGTCGGCTCATCGCTTGCCATCATCGTGCCGACATCGATCCAGTCGTTTCGCGGCCACCTTGCGCGCGGCGCGGTCGACACGGCCTACCTCCGGGCCATCGCCGTGCCGCTGGTCGCCGGCGTCGTGGCCGCCTCGTTCGTGGCCTCTTCGATCTCGGGGGCCGGGTTGCGCGGTATCTTCGCGGTGCTGGCGCTCGGCGTCGGGCTGAGGCTGCTGTTCGACCGGCCGGGCTGGCGGCTCGGAGACACGATCCCCGGTCAACCGCTGCGCGGCGCGGTCGGGGCGGCGATCGGCTTCTTCTCGACCCTGATGGGTATTGGCGGCGGCGTGCTCAACAACACGTTCATGACGCTGTTCGGGCGGCCGATCCACCAGGCAGTGGCAACGTCTTCCGGTGTTGGCACGCTGATTTCGGTGCCCGGCGTCATCGGCTACATCCTGGCCGGATGGGGCGTGGCGATGCTTCCCGTCGCCTCGACGGGCTATGTCAACTGGATCGCCGCGGCGGTCATCATGCCGACATCGCTGCTGGCCACGCCGCACGGGGTCCGGCTGGCGCACCGGCTTTCGAAGCGGCAGCTCGAGACCGGGTTCGGCCTGTTCCTGCTGTTCGTCGCGGCGCGCTTTGCCATCAGCCTGATGTGAGGTCAGCGGTCGACGAGCACCATGCGGTTGCCTTCGACCCGGAACGAATCCAGCGACGACAGCAGGTCCATGCCGATCAGGCTGGTGTCGAGCGCGCCCGGGGCGGCGATGAGAACGCCGAGGCGCGGACGACTGATGCCGCCGAGCGCGAACCGGTTCAGCGTGGCGGCTGCCGCCCGACCCGTGCCGTTGGCGGTGGCGATCGGGACCCGGTAGTCGAGCGCAACCACATCGATGCCGAGGCGTTCGGCATCCTCTGCTGCGAGCGTGGTCACGCTGGCGCCGGTATCGATCAGAAAGGACACGGGGACCTCGCCAATCAGGGCGCGGGCGTGGAAATGGCCGTCATCGGTGCGCGCCAGCGTGACGGTTGTGGAACCGTCCTCGCTCCGGCCTTCGATCGGCGTTGACGGCGACAGTTCCGAACGGACGCGGGCGACGATGCCGCCGGCGTCATTGCGCAGCGAGTAGGCGGCCACAAGGCCGAAGATCACCAGCACCCAGATCAGAGCATCGCGCATGCGGTTTCCGGCCGGCAGGCGCAGGAGCCACGACACGACCAGGAGCGACAGGATGGCCAGATAGGCGAAATCGACCACGACATCGCCGTTCATCGGGCGCGCGGTGTAACCGCCGAAGGTCAGGCCAAGCACGACCAGGCCGAACAGGATCGCGACGGCGACGAGCACGCGGCTCATGGCGTGTCGCCGCTTTCCCGCCGCAGGCGCGTGCGGCGGGTTTCCCGGCGCGGCTTGCGCTGGATCGTTTCGCGCCGGGCTGGCAGTGCTGCGAGGATTTCCTGGCGCCGCTCGCGCGTCAGGTCGCGCCAGTCGAAGATTTCCTCGCGGGTCCGGCCACAGCCAAAGCAGAAGCCCGTCTCTGCATCGATCGTGCAGACCAGCACACAGGGGGAATCGTCGGCGGGCGTGGACAAACGTTCGCTCATGGCACAGATATCGGGTGCGCTCGCCATCCGCGCAAGCCGCAATCCCTTCAGCGTTCGCAGTTCCGCATGACCCGACATCCTTTCGACGATTACCGCAGCCTGTTGCGCCATCTGCCCGAGCCGGACATGGACGCGGCGGCCCGCACGCGCGCCATCATGGCCGGGCATGAGCAACTGCACGGCGCGACCGGCGAGTTTTCCGATCTGGCGGCATGGCACTCTGCCTGGCAGGGCAGGAGCCCGCCGATGATCCTCAGGCCAACAATCGCGGTCTTTGCCGGAACCAACGCCACCGGTGCGGCGGCAGCGAACGCAGCGGCGACGCGCTCAATGGCCGAACGCGCGGGCCGGGGTGCTGCGGCGGTCAGCGCGTTGTGCAGCCTGCACAATCTTTCGCTCAAGGTGCTCGACCTGGCGCTCGAAATGCCGGTCGGCGACATCGTCGTCCAACCGGCGCTCGACGAGCGCGCCACGGCGGCGACAATGGCATTCGGCATGGAAGCGGTGGCCGGCGGCGCCGACCTGCTCGGGTTCGGCGATTTCGGGCGCGGCAATGCGGTTCATGTCGCGGCACTCGCCATGATGCTTGCGGGGTTTGCGGAGAGGGACTTCGCGGCGGCACTGCCGGGGGAAACGGCCGAGGCGGCAGGCGCGCGGGCCGAACTTGCCGCGCGCGCGGTCAGGCTGCACCGGCACGACGCCGCCGATCCGTTCAGCGCTCTGGCGCG
>WPCJ01073935.1_pt1 | contig 17286 bp, 11 predicted proteins | sample 5399831 | NCBI WGS metagenome assembly WPCJ01 (sample SAMN12869470, study PRJNA574797) | sludge metagenome | isolation source: wastewater treatment of pH10 | place: China:Beijing | collected 2019-05-20 | reverse complement strand
TGTCCGACATTCCTAGAAGCTGTGCAAAGAACACATTAGGAAGATTGTGTGGGATATTTCTTTTTTCCAATTCATTGGTCAACAATCTGCAGCTTTCCTCATTGTGGGTACCAGCCATCAATCCAACGGTATCAATGTTGTCAAGACAAAAATCTACAGCGGCATTGTAATCTGTATCAGATGCTTTTTTGTTTGGCTGAATAGGAGAAGGGTAATTGTTTTCTTTGGCCCTTTCTCTTTCAATTTCCATGTATGCACCACGTACGAGTTTTGCACCAAGATGGAAACCCTGAGTTTTAGCATAAGCAAAATCAGCTTTGATGGAAGCTAATTTGTCATGACGGTACATTTGATAGGTGTTATATACAATTGGGCTTTCCAAATTGTATTTTTCCATCATTTCTCTAGCAATATCATCGATAGTGTCCTGGATCCAGGAGTGTTCAGCATCGATAAGCACACGGATGTTATTATCATAACAAGCTTTGCAGATCCGGTCACATCTTTCCAACATGCGGTTGTATTCCGCTTGTTCTTCAGGGGAAAGAGATTCTTTAGCATCGATTTTGGCCAAAAGGTCAAATCTTCCCAAACCGGTAGGTTTGAAAACACAGAAGGAGATCAACGGGTTTGCTTTTGCAGCTTCTACGGTCCTAAGGATTTCAGCGCAGCAAGCATCGAAGCTTTCTTCCGAATCTTCGCCTTCCACAGAGTAGTCAAGGATGGTAGTCACATGACCTTTACCAAGGTCTTGGATTGCAGTTTGGCAATCTTGGATACTTTCTCCTCCACAGAACTGTTTGTAGATGGTGTTTTTGATAATGCCTTGAATCGGTAATCCGATATTCAACGAAAAGTTTGTAATTGGTGTCCCTATCTTAATTAGGGTATTGCTCGCGACCATTTTAAATAACCAATACGCTTTGTTAAGGTCTTTGTCGCTTTTGCCTTGAAAGGCAATTTCGGTGTTGTTAAAGTCAAGCTTTAAGGGTGAAGCTATGTCCATATTACTTTAATTTGATGTTGGTAAAATTAGGCTTTTTTTATGAATTAAAAACATTGTAATAATGTAAATACTATCAATAAGAATTACTTTTGTTCATGCAAACGTTTACACTAGAAGGGGATTACATCCAATTGATCCAATTATTGAAAGTTATGAACTGGGTTGAGCATGGTGCCATGGCCCAATGGGTGGTCGAAGAAGGCCTTGTAAAGTACAATGGTCAAGTTGATTACAGGAAAAGATTGAAAGTTAAGGTCGGCGATATCGTAGAATTCGACGGCAATAAAGTGAAGGTTCAATAATTCTTAGGCTCTGTAAAATATCTGTTTACAGTTTTAAAAATCCAATTACATTCAATAAAAAAATCTATCTTTAGGTAGAAAATATATATGAAGAAGATTAATAGTTTGGGATACGAAGTCGTATTCGATGATGAGTTAGATGAACTGCAGTCCTTTCTCATTGATCATGATTATTCGCAACTCTTGATTCTTGTGGATAGAAACACAAATGATCATTGTCTACCTGTAATTCAGGCTGCCATACCTGATATTGTTGATTATGATATCATAGAGGTAGATCCAGGAGAGGAGAACAAGAACATAGACTTCTGTATAGGTGTTTGGAAAACCATGTTGGACTTTGGAGCCGACCGCAAAGCTTTGATGCTTAACCTAGGTGGCGGAGTAGTGACTGACATGGGCGGTTTTGCTGCCTCTACCTATAAAAGAGGGATTGATTTTTTAAATGTACCGACTACTTTACTTTCTCAAGTTGATGCATCTGTTGGAGGCAAAACTGGGATCGATCTTGATAATGTGAAAAATATCATAGGTACATTCAGCCAACCAAAGGCTGTTTTTATTTCCAATAAATTTCTTGAAACATTAGATGATCGTCAGGTCCTATCAGGATTTGCTGAGGTCATAAAACATGGTTTGATTCAAGATAAGGATTTGTTTAACCGTTGTAAAACAGTGAATCTGCCAGTTATACCTGAAGGTATGGTGTATGATTCTGTGCTGATCAAAAACAAAGTTGTCCTCGAAGATCCTACAGAAAAAGGCTTGAGAAAGATCTTGAATTTTGGTCATACCATCGGCCATGCCATTGAAGGATATTCCTTGGTTACTGATGTAAATCCTTTATTACATGGAGAAGCAATTGCTATTGGAATGATATGTGAAGCGTATCTTTCCCATAAAATTAACAATTTAGACATAGCTGAATTGGATGAAATCGTAGATTATCTATTATCAATCTATCCTAAATACAATTTGAATTCAGCGGTTTACCCAGAGTTGCTGGCATTGATGAAGAACGATAAGAAGAATGAAGGCAATAAACTTGGGTTTGCGCTGTTAAGGAAAATTGGGGATTGTGACTTTAATAAATACGTGGAAGAAGATGCCATCATCGAAAGTCTAGATTACTATCAATCAAAAACCAAATAAACAAATGAAAAGAATTTGCATACTGACCCTAATCTGTTGTTTAAGTATCTGTTTTGCTTTTGCAACAGGCATTGAAAAACCCAAAAAAGTTTTAGTTTTCACCAAGACAGCAGGCTTTAGGCATGACAATATTGAAGAAGGAGTGAAGGTCCTGACCAAATTGTTGAAGGATGAAAACATTGGGATGTTTCATACCGAAGATGCAAATGTATTTTTAGCGGATTCACTAAAGAATTTTGATGCCGTTTTGTTTTTCAGTACTACAGGTACCATACTTGATGAGGAGCAAAAGGTAGCTTTTCAGAATTTCTTGAAATCAGGAAAAGGATTTATGGGTATTCATGCTGCTACCGATACTGAGCATGCCTGGCCATGGTACAATAATTTAGTAGGGGCTTATTTTGCTAGCCATCCGGCCGTACAAGAAGCGAAGATCGATGTAAAGAATAGAAAACATTTAGCTACAAAGCATCTTCCAAAGGTATGGATGCATAAGGATGAATGGTATGATTTCTCCAATGTTAAACCGGACCTGAAAATATTGATGACCCTGGATGAGAAGTCATACAAAAATGGTAAGATGGGTGATTTCCATCCTATTGCTTGGTATCAGAAGTACGATGGTATTAAAGTTTTTTATACTGGCTTAGGACATACCAAGGAATCATTTTACGAACCTAACTTTCAAAAACAGATTATAGGTGGCTTAAAATATGTTTTAGGCTATTAATCGATTCTCAATAAAGGATTTAAAAAAGGAGGTATTTTACCTCCTTTTTTCATTGTAAATAAATTGTTTCATAAAACTCTTGTTTTTTAAAAATAATTCATAAATTAGTTCTAATTGTAAACTTAATTCTAAACAAAATCAATTCCTGTTATTATTGTATTATTCCTTTTTGATGTGAAGGAAAAGTACAACAGAAATTTTGAAAGTGTTTGATGTACACTTTGTTAATATTAAGCAGAGGGAAATAGAGTGAGGGAAAGTACCATAAATACCGATAACTAATAAACTATATAACTTTAACTAACAGCTTATGATCAACAAGTACTTAATTCCAATTAGTAAACCAAAATAACTTAAAGAAATACATTTCTTTTTAGGAAGATAGATCTCCCATACTTGGGATTTCTACGGTTATTAAATAATAAATATTTAATTCATGGCATTCCTATGCCATGAGGTTAAGATTTATTGAAACATTGAACTAATAATTTAACAAACTAACTAACAAATTCTATTATGGGAAGATCAATGAAGTTCCATAGCAATTCTTTTATTCCCAAAAAATTGCTAAAAAATGGACTTCTGATTTCAATGGGCGTGCTCGCCATGAGCAGTGTCTCTGCATCAGAAGTTTCAATTTGGAATAAAATCGCTATGCATCCGCTATATGCGATGCAAAGTCCAGTAAAAGGTAAGATTATTAACCAGGCTACTCAAGAGCCAATTGCTGGTGCCACCATTAAAATCGTCGGAAAGACGTCGAGTACCTCATCAGATGCTTCAGGAAATTTTGAAATCGATGCGCAAGCAAACGATGTCCTTATTATTTCTTATGTAGGCTATTCTTCTACTCGTCACACAGTGACCTCCACAACTCAACCGATTACCATCTCTTTAACGGAGGATAGCAGTAATTTGGAAGAAGTGGTTGTAACCGGTTATGGAACGCAAAGGAAGAAAGACTTAACGGGTTCTGTAGCCGTAGTAAATGTATCGGAATTGAAGTCCCAGCCAGCTGGTAGTGCAGTTGAAGCCTTGCAAGGTCGTGCTACAGGGGTGCAGATTGTCAACGACGGTGCTCCAGGTTCTACGCCTCAAATCCGTATCCGTGGTTATTCGACCATTAACAACAACGAACCTTTGTACATTATTGATGGTGTACCATATGAAGGCAAGTTGAGTTGGTTGAACCAAAATGATATTGAGAGTATGCAGGTGTTGAAAGATGCGTCGGCTGCTTCAATCTATGGTGCTCGTGCGAATAACGGGGTTGTGATCGTAACGACCAAGTCAGGAAAAGAAGGAAGTACCAAAATTACTTTGGATGCTTACGCAGGTGCGGGAGTTCCAAACAAAGGTTCATTCCCAAAAATGCTGACTCCTCAGCAGATTTTGGATATCGACAATAAATTCAATGGAACTAACCTACAGTTACCAGATTATTTATTGGCAGGTTCAAAAACAAACTGGGATGTAACTGCCGCAGATGCAGATATGAGCAAGTACAACTACTTCGCTAAAGACCGTGCATCATTCTATCAGATCACCAAAGCGAATAAAGCAGGAACCAAATGGTTTGATGAATTATCACAAACTGCTCCAATTCAATCCTATCAATTAGCTGCAACGGGAGGTAATGAAACTTCTCAATATGCATTCTCTGGGGGTTACCTAGATCAAAGAGGTAGTATTATCCATACCGGTTTCCGTCGTTATAACGTGAGGACCAATACCCAATTCAATGCTTTCAATAAGAAATTAAGATTCGGTGAAAACCTTTCTTATGCTTATACAGAAGGTCATGGTATGGGAGTTAACCCAAATACTGCGGGTGGTTACCAAGGTGAAGGATCTGTATTAGGGTTCGCTTACCGTATCCAAAACATTATCCCAGTTTATGATGAAGGTGGAAACTTTGCAGGTTCATTTGGTAAGGACTTAGGAAACGGTGAAAACCCAGTGGCTTTGGCTTACCGTGCTAAAGACAATATGAACCGTTCTAATTTCTTCTTCGGTAACGCATTTGCAGAGTATGACATCATTGATGGTTTGACATTACGCTCTAACTTCGGTTTGAGATATGAAAACTACAATGGAGTTAGCTATACTTATCCAAACCCAGAATTCTCTGAAGGTAGTTTCAATAATGGAATGAGTGAATACCAGGGGTATACTACAGAATGGACTTGGACCAATACAGTAAACTATAAACCTAATCTGGGTGAAGACCATAGCTTAAACGTAATGGTTGGTACCGAGGCTATCAAAAACAGAAACCGTGGTATTGATGGCAGTAGAAATGGTTATTTCATCATGAACAGCTTGGATTATCTGTATCTAAACGCAGGTAGTTCGAACTTCAACAATAATGGTTCTGGTTCTATAGGAAGTATGTTTTCTTTAATGGGAAAAGCTGACTATGCATACAAAGACCGTTACCTATTGAGCTTGATTGCTCGTCGTGATGGTTCTTCTAACTTTGGTGAAAACCACTTATACGGGGTGTTCCCAGGGGTTAGTGCTGCATGGCGTATTTCTCAAGAGGAGTTTGCAAAAAGTGCGGAATGGTTAACTGACTTAAAACTTCGTGCAGGTTACGGGGTGACAGGTAACCAACGTATCCCGGGATTCCAGTACTTGAACAGATATTTGGCTTCCTTGACTGAATCATCATACCCAATCAATAATGGCGTGGTGAATGGTATCTGGCAAAACTCTTACTCTAACCCAGATATTAAATGGGAGCAGGTTAAATCATTGAACGTAGGTTTAGACTTCACTGTATTGAACGGTGATTTAGATGGATCGATCGATTGGTTTAACAAAAAAACAACTGACATGTTGTTCTTAGTTCCACTTCCAGCTGCTGCTGCAGGTAGAGCTGCTTCTCCATACCAAAATATCGGTGATATGAGCAACAAAGGTTTTGAGTTCTCTTTGGGTTACCACTATGGTCACAGACAAGAGAAACCATTTACCTTAGACTTATCAGCTAATTTCTCTAACTACAAGAATGAGGTAGTAGCTTTAGCTCCAACCGTATCACAAGTGAACTATGGTGCCTTCCGTTCAATGGAAACTTCAATCCTTCAAAAGGGACAACCGTTTGGATCATTCTATGGTTACCAAGTGACCGGTATTTACCAAAGTGTTGATGATGTAAATAATTCACCTTCATACGATGACGCTAGACCAGGAGGTTTGAAATATGCAGACTTGAACGGTAACGGTGAAATTGATCCAGGAGACAGAACGATCATCGGTAATCCGCACCCAGACTTCACATACTCTTTAAATATTAACGCAGCTTATAAGAACTTTGATGTGTTACTATACTTCTATGGTTCACAAGGGAATGACCTTTATGAAGCTACTCGTTACTTTACAGACTTCGGGGTATTCCGCGGACAGAAGAGCGTAAGGGTATTGGATGCATGGAGTGAATCAAACACAGGTAGCAATATCCCATCTCTACCTAATCCAGCTGACAAAACTAGTGCGATGGAATATGCAACATCCTCTTATTATGTGCAGGATGGAAGTTTCTTGAAACTTAAGAATTTCCAAATTGGATATAACTTGCCAACTAAAAAGCTATTTGGTGAGAACACTACATTCAATAGGTTAAGATTATATTTAGGTGTTACCAACTTATTCACAATTACCAAATACGAAGGCTTAGATCCTGAGGTTTCAGCGACTCCATCTGCTTATCCAGCATTGGGTGTTGACTTTGGGGTGTATCCACAAGCTCGTCAGTATACATTTGGACTTAATTTAGGATTTTAGTAGGTAGAGAATATTAAATAGAACAATCATGAAACGAAATAAATTAATGATTCTTTTAGGCGCGGGAATGCTACTTGTCACTTCCTGTGGAAAAGAATTTTTACAGAAATTACCTCAAGGCCAGTTGTCTGAGCCTCAGGTAGGGAATAAAGATGGTGTGGAAGGTGCACTAATAGGTGCATATAGTATCTTAAATGGTAATGTAAGCGGTACATGGGGTAATTATGCTTCGGCACCTAGCCAGTGGCTATTTGGTGAGGTTGCATCCGACAATGCCCACAAAGGTTCAGAGCTTACTGACCAGACACCAATGAATATGATCGAAACCTATAATGCGATCAGTACCAATGACAACTTGTCCCAAATGTGGCAAGTATACTTTGAAGGGATTTTACGTTGTAACAATACCTTGAAGTTACTAGCTGCAGACCAAGCTGGACCAAAAGAAATCTCTGCAGAGCGAGCTAAGGAAATCGAAGCTGAGGCAAAGATGTTGAGAGGTCATTACAACTTCTTCTTATGGAGGATCTTTAAAAATGTCCCAATCATTACCGAAGCGATAACTACAGCTGAAGCACAGACCATTCCAAATGACAAGGATATTACGCCTACCATTGAAGAGGACTTCAAATTTGCAGTTGCTAATTTACCAGCTACTAAAATCAAAGATGAATTTGGTCGTATGGACAAAAATGCTGCAAAAGCATATTTAGGTAAGCTTTATCTGTATCAAAAGAAATATGCACAGGCTTTGACTCTATTCAAAGAGGTTATGGCTGGTAAGGATATCACAACCATGCCATACTGGAACAACTTTGATGTAACCAAGGAAAATGGACCTGAGGTAGTGATGGTAGCTAAGCATGCCATCAATTCCAATGGCGCTGCCGATAACTCCAACGTAGGGGATATGCTATCTGGTCTATATGGTAGTTCACCAGTAGGATGTTGTGGTTTCTATCAACCAACCATTGATTTAGTGAATTCATTCCAAGTTGATGCTAATGGTCTTCCATTATCTACCACAGCTTACCGTGCGACTCCATATCTATCAGATTTGAAAAACCCAACAGATTCATACGCATTAGATGTAAGCTTGAAGTTTGATCCACGTTTGGATTATACCGTTGGTCGTAGAGGGGTTTCTTATTTGGATTATGGAATTATGCCAGGTAATGCTTGGATCCGTGACGCTAAATACGCTGGACCATTCGTAACAATCAAAACCATGATTCCGGTTGCTCAATTTGCTACCAATGCTGCACCTGGAGCCAATTACCTAACAGGCTTAGATGTAAATATCATTCGTCTAGCAGATGTGTGGTTGATGGCTGCAGAATGTGAGGTTGAAGCAAATAACCTTCCAGGAGCATTGAAATTGGTCAATGATATCCGTAAGCGTGCTGCTACTCTTCCTGCAAAGAAAACAGGAACAGGAGCCAATGCTGCAGCGTATAACGTGAAGCCATATCCTTCATTCGCTAATCAAGCTGATGCACGTACTGCCGTAAGAACAGAACGTCGTATTGAATTGGCCATGGAAGGACACCGTTTCTTTGACCTTGTACGTTGGGGAGTAGCTAAATCTGTACTGGAAAGCTATTCTTCATTTGAAGGTACTTATCTGCCTGCATACAAAGGTTTAACATTCTCTGCAAACAGCGAATACTGGCCAGTGCCTCAGGTGGAAATTGACCGTAGCAATGGTGCATTAAAATAGAACTATTAGGTTAATTCAATAAAAGAAGAATGGGCTGGTCAGTTGATCAGCCCTTCTCTTTTACTATAAAATCTTTGTTTCATTCTTCCTAAAATTCGAAACAATTATTATGTTTACAGCATGAGAAGCATACTAATCCTAATGGGTTTATTGGCCTGCTTGACTACCAAAGCGCAATCTACCCTCAACCTAAATGATGAATTTCAAAAATCCACAGTTTTACCCAAGCATTATTACGGTTTCAGTCTATATGATGTCGATGAACAACGCTTTGTTTACAACCATAACCAAGACAAGCATTTCACCCCAGCATCAAACACAAAGGTATTCACCTTATTTGCTTCCCTGAAGCTGATCGGGGATTCTATCCCAGGAATTGCATACGTAGAACGAGGAGATTCCTTGATATTTTGGGGAACAGGTGATCCTAGTTTCTTGCATCCAAGATTGGATAACGGAAGAGTATATAACTTCTTAAAAAACAGCAATAAAAAACTATTCTATTCAAGTTCTCCTACCCAAGAACCTACCTATAGAAACGGCTGGTCCATCGAAGATTATGAATTCTATTATCAACCAGAATTGTTCCCATTTCCCATTTATGGAAATGTCGTGCAGTTTAGGGAGGTTGATGGCAAACTGAAATTATTCCCTTCTTATTTCGAACGTGATGTAAAGCAACTTGCAGATACCACCACACGTTATAGGATCCATAGAGCATTGGAGAACAATAGATATGAAATCAATGAGCTTCCATTGCCAAAGAATTATGTCAATGAAAAGCCATTCCGTCCTAGCGATAGTCTTTTGGTTCTATTGCTCCAAGATACCTTGAAAAAGGATGTCGGATTGGTTCATCAGCAGCTCCCTCAAGATTTCAAGATCTACAATTCTGTAGAAAAAAGAGTTGTAGAACGTGAAATGATGCTACCAAGTGATAACTTCTTGGCAGAGCAGTTCAATATGGTCGCATCCTTTTTGAAGTACAACAGCTTTAAGACTGAAGATTTGCGTCAATATATGATGGACACCTATTACAGCAAATTAAGTGATACCATTGAATTGAGAGATGGAAGTGGATTGTCAAGTTACAATAAGATCACCCCAAGAAGTATGGTGGAGGTATTGCTACAGATCAGCAATGAGGTGCGTGACGAGAATGCCAAACACTTTTTATTTCCAGCAGGAGGCTTAGAGGGGACACTGAAAAATGTTTATCCAACACCGGGAGGAAAGGCCTTCGTATGGGCCAAGACTGGTACGATCAATAGTGTTCACTGTCAGAGTGGTTATATCATAACCAAGAAAGGAAAGCGTTATGTATTTTCTTTCTTAAACAATAATTTCATGGGAAGCTCTAGTCCGGTCCGCAAAGAGATGGTTCGTATAGTTACCCATATCTACGAAAATTTTTAAACCAGTTCTAAAATCAAATGGTATATTCGCATAAGCAAATCTTATGAAAATATTCAAGAAGAATGATAAAAGATTAATCAGATCATGGTCCATGTACGATTGGGCCAATTCTGCTTATAATCTGGTCATCAACTCCACCATTTTTCCAGTATATTATACGACGATTACAAAAAATCCGGAAACCAATGACACGGTTTCCTTTTTTGGTTTTGAGATCATCAATACTGCACTTTCCAATTTTGCCCTGTCCATTGCTTATTTATTGATGGCTTTGGGTTTACCTTTTATTTCGGCTTATTCTGACGCTGCCGGAAAACGGAAGTTTTTCATGAAGCTCTTCACCTATATCGGCGCAATTGCCTGTATGGGATTGTTTTTCTTTAAGATCAACAGCTTAGAATGGGGGATTTTCTGCTATGCCATAGCAGCAATGGGTTATATTGGCGGAGTAGCCTTCAATAATTCCTACTTGCCCATTATTGCTAGCCCAGATCAGCAGGATAGGGTCAGTGCGCAGGGATTTGCTTATGGATATGTAGGCTGTGTCACCCTTCAGATCATTTGTTTCGTGTTTATTTTCAAGCCAGAATGGTTTGGAATCACTGATGCATCTTTTCCAGCACGTTTTTCCTTTCTATTAGTAGGCTTGTGGTGGTTGCTGTTTGCCCAGATACCATTTCGATTCTTACCTAGAAACAGACCGACCGTAGGATCTGAGCGCTTGCCTTTCTTTACTAAAGTGAAGAAGGAGTTCACGAGTGTTCTAGGTCAAATTAAACAGATTGAAGCTATCAAAACCTTTTTACCTGCCTATTTCTTTTATTCTATGGGTATTCAAACCCTATTGATCGTTGCTGCGGCATTCGGTGAAAAGGTATTGAATTTAGGGGCAAGTAAGCTGATAGCCTCCATCTTATTGATCCAAATTGTAGCTATTGGTGGAGCATATATCATGTCCGTAGCAGCCAAAAGGTTCGGGAATATTAAAGTCCTACTGGTTGTCGTGTTCTTTTGGATCCTGATTTGCTGTGCATCTTTCTACATGACTACCGAATACCAGTTTTACGGAATGGCCTTTACAGTAGGATTATTGATGGGAGGGATACAGTCCTTGTCTAGATCGACCTATTCAAAACTTATTCCTGAACATATTGAAGATACCACATCATTCTTTAGTTTCTATGATGTCTCTGAAAAGGTAGCCATTGTGATTGGCTTGTTCAGTTTTGGTATCATTGAACAGATCACACAAAACATTCGATATTCGGCATTGTTCCTATCTGTATATTTTATCATAGGGTTTTTGTTGTTGTTTCGTGTTTTAAAATTTAATAAATTACAGATTATTGAAAACGATTAATGCATAAAGTAGAGTTATTTATTCCTTGTTTTATTGATCAATTATATCCTGAAACAGCCTTTAATACCGTTAAACTATTGGAAAAGGCAGGTTGCAAGGTCATATACAATACCGATCAGACCTGTTGTGGACAACCCGCATATAATGCCGGTTTTTGGGACGATGCCAAGAAAATTGGACAAAAGTTCTTGAACGACTTTAATGAAGAACATCCCATTGTCAGTCCATCTGCTTCCTGCGTTGGAATGGTTAGGGGAGGTTATGATGATCTTTTCACCAATTCCATTGAACACAATAAATGCAGGGCAATACAACGTAATATTTTTGAAATCAGTGATTTCTTGGTCAATGTTTTGCAAAAGGAATACTTTGGGGCAGAATTAGTGGGAACGGCAGTTTACCATGATTCCTGTTCAGCACTTCGGGAATGCAAGATCAAGGAGGAGCCGAGACGCCTTTTGAGCCATGTGGGGGGATTAGACATTGTTGAAATGCGCGATCAAGAGACCTGCTGCGGTTTTGGTGGTACTTTTGCCGTTAAGTTTGAAGGTATCTCTGCGGCCATGGCAGAACAGAAAGTGCAAAATGCGCTGAACGTCAAGGCAGATTATATTATTTCTACTGATTCATCCTGTTTATTGCAATTACAAGCTTATATTGAAAAAAATCAACTTCCCATAAAGACCATGCATCTTGTCGATGTTTTGACCTCTGGATGGGCTAATATCTAATAACATTTATATAACACAATCATGAGTTCAAGAAGAGAGTTTTTAAGAAACTTAGGTCTAGTAACAGCTGGAGTAACTTTAGCACCTTCGCTAGATGTATTCGCTGCTAAGAAAGACTGGTTTCAAATTTCATTAGCAGAATGGTCTTTACATAAAAAACTATTCAAAGGAGATTTGAAAAATATTGATTTTCCTGAGTATACTGCAAAAAACTTTGGTATCCATGGAGTTGAATATGTAAATCAATTCTTCAAGGATAAAGCTAAGGATATGACTTACTTAAAAGATTTGAATAACCGTGCTAAGGACAATGGCGTGAAAAACGTATTGATCATGATCGACGGTGAAGGTAGTCTAGGGGATCGCGATGAAACTAAACGTAAGCAAGCTGTAGAAAATCATTACAAATGGATCGACGCTGCTAACTTCCTTGGATGTCATGCTATCCGCGTAAATGCTGCTGGCGAGGGAACTAAAGAAGAAGTTAAGGACCAAGTGGTTAAAAGCTTGTCTACTTTAGCTGATTATGGCAAAAAAGGTAAGATTTCTGTAGTGGTTGAAAACCATGGTGGAATTTCTTCACATGGCGATTGGTTGGCAGATGTTCTGAAAACAGTAGGTAAGAAAAACTGTGGTAGTTTGCCAGATTTCGGAAACTTCTATGAGTACGACCGTTATCAAGGAGTAAAAGATCTTATGCCGTATGCTAAAGGCGTAAGTGCTAAATCTCATGCTTTCGATGCGAACGGCAATGATACAGGTATCGACTATGCGAAGATGATGCAGATCGTTAAATCCGCTGGCTACAATGGCTATGTAGGAATTGAATTCGAAGGAGATAAGATTTCTGAAGATGAAGGAATCAAATTGACTAAGGCTCTATTGGAGAAATTCAAATAAGAGCCCATCATATAGAGAAAGAGGCAAGAATGTAGATTCTTGCCTCTTTTTTATTTAATTTAACCATCTGCGTATTATTCAAGCTCTACGTAATAAATTGTTTACACAACTATTTTGTTTTTTATTTTCCAATGATTTCCTGTTACTGCCTTTTGTTTTTAATTGAAATTCAAAAAACAAGAAAAATAAATTTATTTCGATAAAAGGGTGGATTCTTTATCTTTTTTATGCCTTATCTAGGTTAATGTTTTAAAAATATCAACTTAAATCCTGTTTTCATTTAAATCTTTCATTAAAAAAATTAATAGGACTTTGATGGATTGATTAAACTTTTGGCTGAAATTGATATCTTAACAATTGAATGTTAAATCCGCTAAGGGCTGTTAACTTAGTATTAATTGTAAATAAAAATTTGTTAATTTGCTATCCGGAAAAAATATTGTTCTAAAAAAATCTTAATTAACGTAAATATCAATAACCGATGAATCAAGAAAAAGACCAAGAGTTGGTCCAGCACCTTGCCAAACAAGGAGTGGACGACAAAATGGTAATGGGACATCCTGCAAGTCTATTTGTCCTATTCTTTACTGAGATGTGGGAGCGTTTCAGTTATTACGGAATGAGAGCCCTTCTGACCGTATTCCTAATCACTGAAATTTCTAAGCAAGGCTGGGGATGGAGCAATCAAGATGCCATGGAGTTATACGCTTGGTATACCGGCTTGGTTTATTTGACTCCTTTAATAGGAGGTATGATAGCCGATAAGTTGACTGGATATCGCAAAGCTATCCTTTTAGGAGCTTTGATCATGACGCTCGGTCATGCTTCCATGGCCCTCGAAGGTACTTCGCAATCCTTTTTCTATGTCGGTCTTGTCTTGATGATCTTAGGTAATGGTCTTTTCAAACCAAATATTTCATCTATGGTGGGTCAGTTATATCCAGATACATCTGCGAAAAAAGATGCTGGTTATACGATTTTCTACATGGGGATTAACTCAGGTGCATTCTTAGGAATGCTATTGTGTGGTTATATCGGTGAAAAAGAGGGTTGGCATTACGGATTTGGATTAGCAGGAGTATTTATGTTCTTCGGTATGATTCAATTCTATTTCGCACAAAAGATCTTCGGCGTCATTGGTGAAAAGCCAGGAACGGTTCACTCACCTGAGGAACATGTCCACAACATTCAAGAAGAAGATCATACGCCTAAAAACGTAGTAAGAGATCGTTTGGTGGTGGTAGCTGTATTAATGATTGCCAGTATCTTTTTCTTTTTTGCATTTGAGCAAGCCGGAGGATCGATGACCATTTTTGCAAAGAACTATACCCAACGTGTTCTTGATGGCGATACGGGTGAGATCTTTAAATGGGTTGATGCAGCCTTGACCATATTCCCGATCTTGATCGTAACCTATGTCCTTTTCAAATTATCCCAACAGATTTTCAGCAAGTATCCATTGACTGTGATTTTTACGGCCATTTCTTTCGCAATTATCTGGGCATTGGGTATTTGGAAAGTAAATAAAGAATTCTCTATTGAGACGACAGAAGTTACGGTTTCTTGGTTCCAGATCTTGAACTCCTTCTTTATTATCACCCTTGCTTCTTCCTTTTCTAAATTATGGGAAAAGGTATGGAACCCTTCGGGTCCAGTGAAGTTTGCTTTCGGGTTGATCTTGGTAGCCGTAGGTTTCCTTGCATTAGCATATGGATCGATGTCTATTCCTTCAGGTGCGCAGACTGCATCAGTGAGCATGATCTGGTTGATCTTAGCCTATTTCTTCCATACTACAGGTGAGTTATGTGTATCTCCCGTAGGTCTTTCTTATGTAAGTAAGCTTTCTCCTAAGAAATTTGCTGGTCTATTATTTGGATTATGGTTTACTGCCTCAGCGATTGCAAACTTTATAGCAGGTATGACGGGTTCATTCATTGATAAAATCACTGAAACTTATTCCATGACCATTTTCTTCCTGATCATTGCAGCACTTCCTATTTTGGTAGCTATCTTATTATTGATCTTCAACGGTAAATTGAAGAAAATGATGCATGGCATCCACTAGTGGTTGAATTAATACCAAAAAGAATAAATATTGAAACAAATATAAAAGCCGAATCTTAATAACATTCGGCTTTTTTCATTCCAAGATATAGGCCTTTAATGGCGCTTAAAAAAATTACCCCATGAATGGATTCTAAGGAATCCTGAAAGTTTTTTTATTTTTACAAATTCAAACTTCGCGTTTGATTGAAATTACAGTTTATGAGTCAAGCTTCAGATGCTTCTTTTTCAGAAGAATTAGAGAAACAGGGAATCGATGGAAGCCTTGTGTTAGGTCATCCATCAGGTTTATTTGTTTTGTTTTTCACAGAAATGTGGGAGCGTTTTTCCTTCTACGGAATGCGCGTATTACTTATCAATTTCTTAACCAGTGCGATTATTTCAGGCAGTCCATTTTCAGGTTGGGGTTGGGATCCAGTCCAAGCCGGCGCTTTATATGGTACCTATGCGATGTTGCTCTACATTTCACCCATATTTGGTGGTATTTTAGCCGATAAGTATTTAGGCTATCGATATGCCATTGTCATTGGTGCTGCCATCATGACCTTAGGCCACTTGTTTATGGCTTTTGACACACCTTTATTCCTCTATCTAGGGCTTGGTGCCTTGGTGGTAGGTACGGGATTCTTTAAGCCGAATATGACCTCCATTTTATCTGAGATGTACAAAAAGTTCCCGCAAAAGAAAGATGCTGCCTATACCATTTTCTATATGGGGGTCAATTCAGGGGCTTTCTTTGGAATGATGCTTTGTGGTTATTTAGGCGAAAAGGTCGGTTGGCACTGGGGATTCGGATTAGCTGGTATCTTTATGTTTTTAGGGACTTTACAGTTCTGGTATGCCAAACCCATCTTCGGAAAAGTTGGAGATAAGCCTACAGCAGAGGTTAAAGCTGAAAAAGCTGAAGCTGCAGCATTGGCAAACCCAGATGATAAACCGAATCCATTTACAAAATTAGATATCTTCTTGATTGTTATCATGACCATCCTAGGATTGGGCTATGCATTCAATGACCCACTTTCTAAGATTTCAGGCATAGATATCTTCTCTAATCTTCAGGTTGGATCCACCGCAGGCCAAAATGTAGCCATTTTTGCAGCATTGATTATCTTCCTGTTTGTTGTTATTTCAAGATTGGCTAGATATACAAAAGTTGTCCGAGATCGTTTGATCGCAGTTATCATCTTTGCGTTCTTCGTTATCTTCTTCTGGATGTCTTTTGAGCAAGGAGCCTCTTCCTTGGTGATTTTTGCACGAGATAGTGTAGACAGAAGTTTATCGGGTAATTCCCTGACTATTTTCAATGTGGTCAATACCTTACTGACCATCGTCCCATTAATCTTTGTAACCTATGCAGTGACCATGCTGACCAAAAAGACTTTTGGCAAGGCACCACTCTCCAATATTGTACAGGTGATTTGCTTTGCAGCTGTTTGGGGTTTAGCATTATGGATGCTGTACCGTGAATTCACTGCCGAATCTTCGGAAATCGCTGTTTCATGGTTCTCGATCATGAACTCTTTCTTTATCATCACCTTTGCTAATTTCGTTTCTAAAATATGGGACTCTAAATATAACCCACCAGCAACCGTGAAATATGGAATGGGCTTGATTGTAATGGCAATCGGTTTTGGATTATTAGCTTTTGGTGCAAATGGACTCCAAGAAGGCGTAAAAGTATCGATGGTCTGGTTGATCTTGGCCTATATGTTCCATACCCTTGGCGAACTCTGTCTTTCACCGGTAGGTCTTTCCTATGTTTCCAAACTTGCCCCGGCAAGGATGATCGGTTTTATGTTTGGGATGTGGTATTTGGCATTGGCAATCGGAAATAAATTAGCAGCCATTATTGGTGGTCAGATTGAAATCATCACCAATCAGTATTCTTTGAGTACGTTTTTCTTGATCTTCACTATTGTGCCAATTGCAGCTGGAATTATCGTGATGTTACTTCACCCAATCGTGAAGAAGCTGATGCACGGCGTAAAATAGAATAATAAATACAATTAAATATAATGGCTACTGAGGCACAAAAAACTCTTGAGGAGATTCAAGATTTTAAAGGCAAATATCCAAAGCAGATCTGGAGACTCTTCTTTTCAGAGATGTGGGAGCG
>WPCJ01247450.1_pt1 | contig 17287 bp, 10 predicted proteins | sample 5399831 | NCBI WGS metagenome assembly WPCJ01 (sample SAMN12869470, study PRJNA574797) | sludge metagenome | isolation source: wastewater treatment of pH10 | place: China:Beijing | collected 2019-05-20 | reverse complement strand
CCGGGACGGGGCCGTCGCGCCTGCTGCTGGCCGGCGTCGCACTCGGAGCGCTGTCGATGGCGGTCGTCTCGACGGTGCTCGCCCAGGGCGACATGCGCGGCTACCTGCTGCTGGTCTGGATGTCCGGCTCGACCAACCGGGTCGGCGCCGCCGAGGCCTGGATCGCGGTCGCGAGCTGCGTCGCCCTCTGCCTGCCGCTGTTCCTGTTCTCGCGCTGGCTCGACATCCTGCCGCTGGGGGAGGAGGTGAGCCTTGCGGTCGGCCTGCCGCGCCGCCTTGGAAGGCTGGTGCTGGCGACCTTTGCCGCCTTGCTCACCGGCATCGCCTCGCTGCTGATTGGACCCTTGAGCCTGATCGGCCTCGTCGCGCCGCATCTGGCGCGCCTCTCCGGCTTCGCCCAGGGCCGTCATCAGCTTGCCGCGGCGATGGCGCTGGGCGCAGGCGTCATGGTGCTGGCCGACTGGCTGTCGCGCGTCGTCATCTACCCCTACCAGATCCCGGTCGGGCTCTTCGCCGCCCTGATCGGCGGCCCCTACCTGATCTGGCTCTTGAGCCGCGGAGCGGAAAGCTATGACTGAGATCCTTTTCACCGCATCGACCTCGATCGCGCTGCCCGATCCGCATGCGCTGCTGGATCGTCTCTGCGAGCGTCTCACGGAGCGCGGAACCGTGACGCGGGATGGACCCCGCGGCCGCTTCGAGAGCCGGATGGGCGCCGTCGAGATGGAGGCCGGGGCGCAGTCGCTGCACCTGCATGCCGCGTCGGATCAACTGAATTACCTGTTCATCGCCCGCTCCTTGCTGGCCGAACACATCGCCGAATGCACTGAAGGGTCGGCACCCGCTTTCCTCTGGAGCGGCGATGGCTGCGACCTCACCGCGATTCCGTATTTCCATCGGGCGACCGTGCGTGCGAGCCGCCCGGTCACGCCGCGCATGCAGCGCGTCACGCTCGCGGTCGCGGATGTCGGCCAGCTCGAGACGGGTGGCCTGCATGTCCGGGTGCTGATCCCGCCGCAGGGCAGGGCGCCCGTCTGGCCGTCGCTGGCGCCCGATGGCCGCGTGCTCTGGCCGAAGGGCGAGGACGAGCTGACGACGCGCGTCTACACCATCCGCAGCCTCGACCATGCCCGCGGCGAGGTCGATATCGATGTCGTGCTGCATGAGGACACGCCCGGCTCCGTCTGGGCGCGTACGGCCGGGCCGGGCGACACCGTCGGCCTGATGGGGCCGGGCGGCGGCGAGATCGTCCCAGCCGATTGCTACCTGCTCGGCGGCGACGAAACCGCGCTTCCGGTGATCGCACGTTTCGCGGAAAGCCTGCCGGCCGGTGCGAAGGCGATCCTGCGCATCGAGGTGGCCGACGCGCGGGAGGAGCAACCGATCGCTTCCGCTGCCACGCTCGATCTGCGCTGGCTGCATCGCAACGGCGCCGAAGCCGGCTCGACCGATCTGCTCGAACGGGCCATCCGGGCAGTGGAATGGCCGCAGGGCGGGGCGCATTATGCCCTGATCGGCAGTGAGCAGGCCTCCGCCCGTGCGATCAGGACCTATCTGCGCAAGGAGCGCGGCATGGCCAGGGATCGCCACCTCGTCGCGGCGTATTGGCGCCGGGGCCACGCCGCGGTCGAGCGCGAGCGCGACTGAACCGGGTTCGACCGCCTACAGCATCGGACCGAATATCGTATTCAGTCCGATGCTGTAGCTCTTTGTTTTTGCATCGGCTTTTTTTCGAAAACCGCATGCCAGTTTTCGGGCCGATGCTCCAGAAGGAACGATGACGCACATGCTCGAGACAGCCTCTCCTTCCGCCGCGCTCCAGCCGGCCGTGCCGCAGCCGCTCTTTGCGCTGGACGCGGTGAGCTTCGCGATCCCCGGCCGCGTGCTGCTGGAGCCGCTGAGCCTGACCTTGCCCGGCCACCGCGTCGTCGGGCTCATCGGCCATAACGGCTCGGGCAAATCGACCCTGCTCAAGCTTCTGGCCCGCCAGCAGCCAGTGTCCGGCGGAACCATCCGCTTCGAGGGCAGGGCGCTGCCGGAATGGGGCGACCGCGCCTTCGCCCGCAAGGTCGCCTATCTGCCGCAGCAGACGCCGCCGGCTTCCGGCATGCTGGTGAAGGAGCTCGTCGCGCTCGGCCGCTATCCCTGGCACGGCGCGCTCGGCCGGTTCGGCGAGCGGGACCGCGAGAAGGTCAGGGAGGCGATGGCGCTGACCGATGTCGCGCGCTTCGCCGACCGGCTCGTCGACACCTTGTCGGGCGGCGAGCGCCAGCGCGTCTGGCTCGCCATGCTGGTGGCGCAGGATGCGGAATATCTCCTGCTCGACGAGCCGATCTCGGCGCTCGATGTCGCGCATCAGATCGAGGTGCTCGCGCTGGTGCGGCGCCTCTCGCAGGAGCGCAATATCGGCGTGGTCGTCGTGCTGCACGACGTCAACATGGCGGCGAACTATTGCGACGAGATCGTCGCCCTGCATTCGGGGCGCATGATCGCGCGCGGAGCGCCCGACGCGATCATGCGTCCCGCCGAGCTCGAGGCGATCTACGGCGTGCGGATGACGGTGCTGCAGCATCCGCAGACGGGTCGCCCGCTCGCCTTCGCGCCCTGAGAGCGCTGTCGGCGGCGCGAGCTGGCGTAAGTGAGTGCAGGATGATTTCAGATGGAATCACAAGTGTTTCCATCTGAAATCTGAATCCGTCTCTCATCAAAAAGTGAGAGCAGGATGCACGCTGTCATTCCAGACAAGCCGCGAGAGCGGCGCCCGGAATGACGGAGTGGTTTCGGCCAAGGGCAGAGCCTCAGGCCGCCGTCTCGGCTTCCTTGGTATCCTTGCCCTGTCCGCGCATCCGCCGGACGAGGCGGACCACGGCGACATAGAGCAACGGCACGAAGAAGACGCCGATGGCGGTGGCCGCGATCATGCCGCCCATCACGCCGATGCCGATCGCGTTCTGGCTGCCGGAGCCGGCGCCGGTCGCAACCGCGAGCGGCAGCACGCCGAGGATGAAGGCGAAGGAGGTCATCAGGATCGGGCGCAGGCGCTGGCGCGCCGCTTCGAGCGTCGCCTCGACCAGCCCCTTGCCGGACGCCTCCTGCTCGATCGCGAACTCGACGATCAGGATGGCGTTCTTCGCCGCCAGCCCGATCGTGGTGAGCAGGCCGACCTTGAAGTAGACGTCGTTGCTCTGGCCGAACAGCGTCGCCGCCGCGAGCGCGCCGAAGATGCCGATCGGCACGCACAGCATCACCGCGAAGGGAATCGACCAGCTCTCATAGAGCGCGGCGAGACACAGAAAGACGACGAGCATCGACAGCGCATAGAGCGCGACGGCCTGGCTGCCGGACAGCCGCTCCTGATAGGACAGGCCCGTCCATTCATGCCCGAAGCCGGTCGGAAGCTGGCTCGCGATCCGGTCGATCTCGTCCATCGCCGCGCCCGAGCTGACGCCGGCCGCGGCCGCCCCCTGGATCTCGACCGCCGAGGCGCCGTTATAGCGTTCGAGGCGTGGCGAGCCGTAACTCCATTGGCCGGAGGCGAAGGCCGAGAACGGCACCATGCCTCCCTCCTGGTTGCGGACATACCAGCGCCCGACATCCAGAGGCTGCATGCGGAAGGGCGCATCCGACTGGACATAGACCGATTTCACGCGGCCGCGATCGATGAAGTCGTTGACATAGGCCGAACCCCAGGCGGCCGAGAGCGTCGTGTTGACGTCCGCGAGCGACAGGGTCAGCGCGCTTGCCTTCTCCTGGTCGATGGTGACGGAGTATTGCGGCTGGTCCTCCTGCCCGTTCGGCCGGGTGCCGGTGAGCAGCTTGCTCTGCCCGGCGAGGCCGAGGAGCTGGTTGCGGACCTGCATCAGCCGCTCATGGCCGGCGCCGGCGACGTCCTGCAGGTAGAAATCGAAGCCCGAAGTGTTGCCGAAGCCCTGCAGCGCGGGCGGTGCCAGCGCGAAGGCGAAGCCGTCCTTCAGCGTGCGGAACGCGCCCATCGCGCGCCCGGCGATGGCCTGCGCCGTCGCCTGCTTGCCGGGCCGCTGCTCGAAGGGCTTGAGCCGCACGAAGGCGAGGCCGACATTCTGCCCCTGGCCGCTGAAGCTGAAGCCGCCGACCGTCAGGACGCCCTCGACCAGATCCTTCTCCTTGGTCAGGTAGTGCTCGCGCACCTCGTCGAGCACCTTGAGCGTCCGGTCCTGCGTCGCTCCGACCGGAAGCTGCACGAGCGTGAACAGCACGCCCTGGTCTTCATCGGGCAGGAAGGAACTGGGCAGCCGCGCGAACAGATAGCCCATGCCGCCGCCGATCAGCAGGAAGACGAGCAGGAAGCGCATCGGGCGCTTGATCATCCCGCCGACACCGTTGCGGTAGCCATTGGTGGTGCGGTCGAAATTGCGGTTGAACCAGGCGAAGGGAGCCCATGTCTTGCTGTGCTCGCCGGGCGCCTTGAGGAGCGTGGCGCAGAGCGCGGGCGTCAGGATCATCGCGACGAGGACCGACAGGATCATGGCGGTGACGATCGTCACCGAGAACTGCCGGTAGATCACGCCAACCGACCCGCCAAAGAAGGCCATCGGCACGAACACCGCCGAGAGCACCGTGGCGATGCCGACGAGCGCGCCGGTGATCTCGCCCATCGAGCGGATCGTCGCTTCCTTGGGGCCGAGCTTTTCCTCGTGCATCACGCGCTCGACATTCTCGACCACGACGATCGCGTCGTCGACGAGCAGGCCGATCGCCAGCACCATGGCGAACATGGTGAGGGTGTTCACCGAATAGCCGGCGGCGGCGAGCACGCCGAAGGTGCCGAGCAGGACGACCGGCACGGCGAGCATCGGGATCACCGTCGCGCGCAGGCTCTGCAGGAAGACGAACATCACCACGAAGACGAGCAGGATCGCCTCGAACAGCGTGTGCACCACCTTCTCGATGGAGAGCTGGACGAAGGGCGTGGTGTCGTAGGGATAGACGACCTCGACCCCCTCCGGCAGCGTCGGCGCCAGCCGCTCGATGGTGGCCTTGACCTTGGCCGCCGTGTCGAGCGCGTTCGCGCCGGTGGCGAGGCTGATCGCGAGGCCGGTCGTCGGCTTGCCGTTGTAGAAGCTGACCGTGTCGTAGCTCTTGGCGCCGAGCTCGACGCGCGCGACGTCGTTGATCCGGACGATCGAGCCCGAGGTGCCGCTCTTGAGGATGATGTTCTCGAACTGCTGCGGGGTCTGCAGGCGGCTGAGCGCGGTCACGGTCGCGTTGAGCTGCTGGCCCTTGACCTGCGGTAGCCCGCCGAGCTGGCCGGCCGAGATCTGCACGTTCTGGGCCTGGATCGCGTTGATCACGTCGCCCGGCATCAGCGCGTATTTCTGCAGCTTGTCGGGGTCGAGCCAGATGCGCATCGCGTAGCCGGCGCCGAAGAGCTGGGTCGTGCCGACGCCTTCGACGCGCTTCAGCGTGTCGTTGAGCGTCGAGTCGACATAGTCGGCGAGGTCCGTGGTCGAGAGCCGCCCGTCACTGGAGACGAAGGCCGCGACCATGAGGAAGCCGGTCGCTGCCTTGGCGACGGTGACGCCGGTGCTCTGCACGACCTGGGGCAACTGGCGCGTCACGAGCGCGAGCTTGTTCTGCACCTGCATCTGCGCCACGTCCGGATCGGCCGCGTTCGTGAAGGTCAGCGTGATCGTGGCGTTGCCGGTCGAGGTCGAGGTCGCCGTCATGTATTGCAGGTTGTCGACGCCGGTCATGCCCTGCTCGATGACCTTGGTCACCGAGTTCTCGACGGTCTGGGCGTCGGCGCCCGGATAATTGGCACTGATCTGCACGGTCGTCGGCGCGATCTGCGGATATTGCGAGACCGGCAGGGTCCGCAGGGCGAGCACGCCCGCCAGCATGATCACGATGGCGACGACCCAGGCGAAGATCGGCCTCTCGATGAAGAAGCGCGACATGGTCAGTTCTTGACCGTGCTGGGGCTGGCTTCCGCCCGCCGGTTGGCCGATTTGAGCTCACCCGTCGCTTCGTCGATGGAGACCTCGCTGACGGTCACGGTCTGGCCCGACCGGACGAGCTGGCCGCCCTCGACGATGAGCTGCTCGCCGTCCTTGACGCCGCTGTCCACCAGCCAGTTGTTGCCGATGTTGCGGCGGGTGGCCAGCACGCGCTCCTCGACCTTGCCGTCCGGCCCGACGAACTTGCCCGTCGCCTCGCCCTTGGTGTTGCGGCCCACGCCGCGCTGCGGCAGCAGAAAGCTGTTCTCGGCGACGCCTTCCTGGATCACGGCCCGCACGAACATGCCCGGCAGCAGGATGCGGTCGGGATTGGGGAACTCGGCGCGCACCGAGAACGTCCCGGTCGTCGGGTCGATATTGGCCTCGGCGAATTCGAGCTTGCCGGACTGGTTGTATTCGGTGCCGGTATCGAGCTTCAGCTTCACCGCCACGTTGAGGCCGGTGAAGCGCAGCTTCCCCGAAGCGATGTCGTCGCGGAAGCGCAGCAGGTTGGTGCTCGACTGCGTAACGTCGACATTGATCGGCTCGAGCTTCCGGATCGTCGTCAATGCGGTGGCCTGGTTTGCGGTGACGAGCGCGCCGGGCGTCAGCGCCGACTTGTCGATGCGTCCGTCGATCGGCGCCGTGACCTTCGTGTAGGCGAGATTGATCCGGGCGGTCTCCACATTCGCCTTGGCGGAGGCGACATCGGCCTGGGCCTGCGCCAGCGTGGCGTTGGCGTCGTCCATGTCCTGGCGGCTGCCGGCGTTGCGCTGGAACAGCTCCTGATAGCGGTTGGCCCGGATCTGGGCGTTGGCGACGGCCGCTTCCGCCTTCTGCTGGGCCGCGACCGCGCTGTCGAGGGTGGCCTGGTAGGGCGCGGGGTCGATCTCGTAGAGGACGTCCCCGGTCTTGACCTCGCTACCCTCCTTGAAGAGGCGCGATTTGATGATGCCGTTGACCTGCGGCCTGACCTCGGCGACGAGATTGGCCGAGACGCGTCCGGGCAGTTCCGCGGTGATCGCGACCGGCTGCGGATGCAGCACGACGACGCTGACCTGGACCTGAGGCTGCACCGGAGGCGCCGCCTTTTCCTGATTGCAGCCGGCCAGGGCCGTGGCGCACAGCAGAAGACCGGGCAGGGCGAAACGCGACGGGGAGCGGGCGCGCTGGGCCGACATGGACAGTCCTTCTTGCAGGCGGTCGATAACGTTCAATTCCCGATTGCGCCTATCGCGTCAATACGGCGGAATACGGGTGAGACGATACGACCCGCCCCTTGCGGAGAGGCCAGCGCCTCACGCAAAGCGAGCCTGGAGCGCGACAGAACGCGCGCAGTGCCGCTGGCGCAAGGGCCCCGAAGCAAGCCGATCGTGATGGATCGACTCGTTCCGGCTTCGGAACCATCGCCCGGACTGGACCGTTCCTTCCTCGCAATCATTGCTCTGATGTCGAGGCTGGAGACATGGCGCCGCGCGCAATCTGGAAGGGCGTCTTCAAAGTCGCCGAAATCACCTGCCCGGTGGCGCTCTACACGGCGGCCTCGACCAGTGAGCGCATCTCCTTCCATATGTTGAACCGCAAGACCGGGAACAGGGTCCACCGCCAGTTCGTCGACGAGGTCACGGGAAAGCCGGTCGAGAAGGAAGACCAGGTCAAGGGCTATGACCGCGGCGATGGCGACTACATCGTCCTGGAGCCCGAGGAGATCGCCGAGGCCATTCCCGACAGCGACAAGGTTCTCGACGTCGCGACCTTCCTGCCTTGCGACGAGATCGACGATTTGTACCTTGATCGGCCCTATTACGTGACGCCGAGCACGCCGGTCGCCGCCGAAGCCTTCGGCCTGATCCGCGACGCCATGGCGCGCCGGAATGCGGCCGCCCTGGCGCGCACCGTGATCTTCCGGCGCATGCGATCGATTCTCGTCCGCCCGCATGAGGCCGGCATGGTCGCGACGACCCTTCATTTCGACTATGAGGTCCGGCCGGCGCAGAGTGCCTTCGACGACATTCCGAAGCTGAAGATCGAGGGCGAGATGCTGGAGCTCGCCGAGCACATCATCCGCACCAAGGCAGGTCGCTTCGACCCCAAGGCCTTCGACGATCGCTACGAAAGCGCGCTGGCCGAGCTGGTCAAGGCGAAGATCGAGGGGCGGACAATCAAGCCGGCGAAGCGCCCCGAGCCGGCGAAGGTCGTCAACCTGCTCGACGCCCTCCGGCGGAGCGCCAAGGCCGGCCAGACATCCGGCGTCAAATCGACCGCAAAACGCAAACCCGCCAAAGCCGAGCCGCGGCGCAAGGCAAGCTGATCACTTCCGCGGTTCGAGGCTTCGCTTGAGCGCATCCATGATGCTGACGACGTTGCCCTCGCTGGCCACTGGCGCGGCTTTCCGGGCCGGCTTGCGGCCCTTCTGCTTGGCCTTGATGATGCTCAACAATTCGTCCTGGACAGGATCCTGCACCAGATCGGGCGACCAGTCCCTGGTGCGAGACGTGATCAGCTTTTCCATGAGCGCGCGCATGTCGGGCTCGGGCTTGGCTGTCTTCACATCGGCGAAATAGTCCTTCTCGTCGCGGACCTCGTCGCCATAGCGCAGCGTCCACAGCACGATGCCTTTGTCGCGCGGCTCCAGCAGCACGGCCCGCTCGCGCCGATAGAGCACGACGCGGGAGATGCCGACGGTCTTCGTCGACTTCATCGCCTCGCGGATGACAGAGAAGGCCTCGTCGCCGATCTTGCCGTCGGGCACGAGGTAATGCGGCGTGTCGTACCAGATCCAGCCGACGGAAGAGCGCGGCGCGAAAACCTCGATATCGATGGTGCGCGTGCTCTCCAGCGCGACGGCGTCGAGCTCGTCATCCTCCAGCATGACATAGTCGTCATCGCCCTTGGGATAGCCCTTGACCTCGTCGTCCTCGGCGACCGGCTTGCCGGTGACGGCGTCGACGAAGCGGCTCTGGATGCGATGCCCGGTCTTGCGGTTGAGCGTGTGGAAACGCACCTTCTCGCTCTCCGAATGCGCCGGCATCATCGCGACCGGACAGGTCACGAGCGAGAGCTTGAGATAGCCTTTCCAGAATGTCCGCTGGGCCATGTTTGCTCACTCCAGTCCGACGCGAAACGCATCGTCTCCCGATCCGTTCCGCCCGGCATCAAGAGCGACCGAGCTTCCTGATCGCCTCGGCGAGAGGCCGCTCGGATTCGTCGTAATCGTCCCAGGCCTTGCTCGTGGTCAGGAGCTTCGGAACCGTGCGGGTCGTGTAGCGGACGGGGTCGAGCCCCGCCTTCACTTGCGTCCAGGTCAGCGGCATCGAGACATGGGCGCCGGGCCTTGCGCGCGGCGAGAGCGGCGCCACCGCCGTCGCCATGCGATCGTTGCGGAGATAATCGAGGAAGATCCGCTCCTTGCGCAGGCGCTTGGCCATGTTGACGACATAGCGCTCGGGCTCATCGGCAGCGATCGCCGCGCAGAGGCGGCGGGCGAAGTCCTTGGCGGCCGGCCAGTCCAGGCCGCCGCGGCCGGGCTTCGCCAGCGGTGTCACGACATGGAGGCCCTTGCCGCCGGTGGTCTTGCAGAAGCTGACGAGGCCGAGCGCTTCGAGCCGTTCCTTCATGGTCCTGGCCGCCGCGATCACCGCATCGAAGGATACGCCCGGTCCCGGATCGAGATCGAAGACCAGGCGCCCGGGAACCTCCGGCTCGCCAGGCCGGCAGTTCCACGGATGCAATTCGATTCCGCCGATCTGCGCGGTGGCGATCAGGGCCTCGATCCGGTCGATCTGGAGATAGGATTTCTTGTCTCCGAAGATCTTCACCAGCTCGAACAGGTTCGATGTGCCGAGCCCCGCATGGCGCTGGAAGAAGACCTCGCCCTGGATCCCGTCAGGTGCCCTGAGCAGCGAGCACGGCCGGCCCTGGATATGCGGCAGCAGCCAGGTGCCGACGGCCTCGAAATAACGGGCGAGGTCGAGCTTCGTGACGGGCCTGCCGTCCTCGGCATCCGGCCAGAGCGGCTTGTCGGGCTTGGACAGCGGCACGCCGAGAATATCGACCCGCCCGCCGCGTCCCGATACGGGTTTCGGCGGCGCGGTTTCCGTGGGCGGCGCCGGCAATTCGGTCTCGACCTCCGCCGCCGGCTTGTCCTCGCGCAGCCCCTTGAAGGCGGCTTGCCGGACCATGCCGTCGCCGGTCCAGCCGGCGAATTCGATCTCGGCGACGAGGACCGGCTCGACCCAATGCACACCCGGAGCCCGTCGCGGTGCGCCCTTGCCGGTGAAGGGCGAGGCCTTGGCTGCGTGCTCCTTCAGCCGCGGCAGCAGCGCGTCGACCTTGGCCGCGCCATAGCCGGTGCCAACCCGGCCGATATAGATGAAATGCGGACCGCGATGGATGCCGACGAGCAGCGAGCGGAACTGGCCTGCCGTCGTCGCCCAGCCGCCGATGACGACCTCGTGGCCGGCCCGGCATTTCGCCTTGGCCCAGCTGTCGCTACGGCCGGAGACATAAGGCGCGTCGCCCCGCTTCGAGACGATGCCCTCCAGTGAAAGCCGGCAGGCGGATTTCAGGACGGCATCGCCGCCGGTCTCGAAATGCTCGACATAGCGCAGGGTGACGCCATCGGCGCCCTCGCGCAGGAGCGCCTGCAGCCGCTGCTTGCGGGCGAGAAGCGGCTGCTCGCGCCAATCCTCGCCATCCAGAAAGAGCAGGTCAAAGGCGAAGAAAACGAGATTCTCGGTCTTCTCTTCGGAGAGTGCGGCTTGGAGCGCCGCGAAATCAGGCGCGCCATGGTCATCAAGCGCGACGACCTCGCCATCGATGATGCCGTCCGGCAGGTCCTTGAAGGCCTTGGCCACGGCGCCGAATTTCTTCGTCCAGTCAAGGCCCTTGCGCGTCTTCAGCGTGGCCTTGCCACCGGTGACGCGCGCCTGGATGCGATAGCCGTCGAACTTGATTTCATGGACCCAGCCGCTCCCCGCCGGCGGCCGCTCGACACTCTCGCAGAGCTGCGGCGGAACGAAATCGGGCAGGGCGGCCGGAGCGGTGCACCCCGCTTTTGGAGTTCGGCTGGCCGGCTCGGTCCGTGCCGGCTTGCCCGCGCGCGCATCCGCCGCCGATCCCTCGGTGCTGTCCCAGACGGCGCCGGCATCGATGGCCTGTTCGGCCAGCAGGAAAGGCTTGGGCGAGCGTCCACGCCCGGCCGCGATGGCATCCATCGTCCGGCCCGAGGCCACCGAGGTCTCGGCCTTCAGGACGGCGTCGCCGCCGGAGTCGACCGCATGTGCGTCGCGGTGCTTGATCAGCAACCAGTTGGTACGCTTGCCGCCATCGCGGTCATGCTTCATCCGCACCAGAACGAAGCTGCCCTTCAGCCGCTTGCCGTCGAGCGTGAATTTGAGATCGCCCTTTTCGAGCTGGCGCTGCGGACTCAGCTTGCCTTCCGGCTCCCAGTAGCCGCGATCCCAGAGCTGGACCGTGCCGCCGCCATATTGCCCTTTCGGGATCGTCCCCTCGAAATCGCCATAGGCGAGCGGGTGATCCTCGACCTCGACGGCGAGGCGCTTGTCGGCGGGGTCGAGCGACGGGCCCCGGGTCACCGCCCAGGACTTGAACACCCCGTCCAGCTCCAGCCGGAGATCGTAATGAAGCCGCGTCGCGTCGTGCTTCTGGATGACGAAGCGCAGGCGGTTGGAAGGAGCCACCGCGCTCGCATCGCTCGGCTCCTTCGTCTTCCGGAAATCGCGCTTGGCGCGATAGGCTTGCAGCTTTCCGGCCAAGGCTTCGCCCTCGTCTTTCGGATGTGCCTCAGATGATCGGGTGGCCGCCGGTCACGGCGATCGTCGCGCCCGATACGTAGCTGGAGAGCGGATCGGCCAGCATGACATAGGCCGTCGCGAGTTCGGCCGGCTGGCCGGGGCGCTGCATCGGCACCTGCTTGCCGAATTGGCTCACGCTCTCCGCCGGCAGCGTCGAGGGGATGAGCGGCGTCCAGATCGGCCCCGGCGCCACCGCATTGGCGCGGATTCCCTTTCCGGCGAGCATTTGCGCCAGGCCTCCGGTGAAATTCTGGATGGCGCCCTTGGTCGCCGCATAGGCGAGCAGGCTCGGATTCGGCTTGTCCGCATTCACCGAGGCCGTGTTGATGATCGAGGAGCCCGGCCTCATGTGAGGCACGGCGGCCTTGGTCAGGTAGAACATCGCGTGGATGTTCACGGCGAAGGTGAGCTGCCATTCCTCGTCGGAAATCTCCTCGATCGCATCGAAGCTCGCCTGATGCGCGGCGTTGTTGACGAGGATGTCGAGCCCGCCGAGCTCATCTGCCGCCCGCTCGACGATGGCCCGGCAATGGGCGGGGTGCTGGATATCTCCGGGCATCAGCACCGCCTTCTGCCCGGCCTCCTCGATCCAGCGGGCGGTCTCGGCCGCATCATCGTCCTCGCTGAGATAGGAGATCAGGAGATCGGCTCCTTCCCGGGCGAAGGCGATGGCGACGGCTCGGCCGATGCCGCTGTCGCCGCCGGTGATGATGGCCCGCTTGCCCTTGAGGCGCCCCGAGCCGACGTAACTCGTTTCGCCATGGTCGGGCCGCGGCGTCATCGCGTCGGTTCGGCCCGGCATCGGTTGCTTCTGCTCTGGAAAGGGCGGTTCGAAACGGACGGTCATCGCGGCTCTCCTGCTTGGCGGAGCCCGGCTCGGCCTCCGCGCCTAGGCGGTCAGTGCTTGGAAGCGTGTTCCTTCTTCCCCTTGCGCTTGGTCGAGGCCATCTTTTCCAGCTCGGCCTCGCTCATCGATGCCTCCATCGATTTCGATGCGCCCTTGAGCCCGCTCTTCTTCATGGCGCCGCGCTTGGCCGCCAAAGCGGCGCCGGCGGCTTTCTGCTGCGCAGCCGATTTTGCAGGCATGATCTCCTCCTTCACAGGGGCGTCGATTGCCATTCCGACTGGTCAAAGCGCCCGAATTGGCGAATCACATCCGGATATGGCTGATGTGAAGACGAACACGCCGGGGGGCAGCAGGTTCCCGCTGCACTCGACTCTGGCGCACACCCTGCGCTCGACCGTGCTGTTCGCAATGGGGAAGTTCGAGGAATTCGAGCGGGCGGGGCGGCGAGCCATAGCCCCGAACCCGGGGTCCGCCGGGCAATCGCCTCTACGTCATGGAGCGCTATGAAGAGGGCGTCGAACTCGTCCAGCGTGCGAATGCTGCCGTCCTGCAATGGCATATGGCGTCCCGATTCTGGAATAGTATCGCAAGTGTGATTACGAGGATGATTTTAAGATTTATATAAATATAAGCATTGATGAGAAGCGCTATTTCGTACGCGTTATGATTACGGGCGTCTGAGGGTATCTCGGTGTCAGAGCCAGAGCGGAGACGAATATCCCAATTATGCGCCATTTGAGGTCAATATACGCCATTGAAATCTATGTCGATTGGCGCTGGCGCACGTTCCAGGAAGATTAGATCGCCCATATCGTGGAGGGCCTGGACAAGGCCGGGTTCGCGCTGACCGATACTCGTACCGATCTTTGAAAGAGCCGGAAAGCCGCGAATCTTTCCGTGCCCGACGCACGGCTTAAAATAGACATCCCGTCAAGAGGAGTCAGGAGTAGATACTGTCGCTGCTCTGGTCAGACGTCCGAAATGTGTTCCGCTCCGGCAGAGGTCGCGGTGTGACTACTGCGATCAGGGGGACGAACATGCTCGATCACGGCATCAAGGGTAAGACGGCTCTCATCGCCGGTAGCGAGAAGAATTTGCGAGCCGGGTGCTCTGCGCTGGCTATTGCCTGTGCCGTCTGGTCGATCACACCGGCGCAGGCGCAGGGCGTCTCCAATGAGCAATTGTTCAGGCTCGTCACCGACCTTCAGGCCAAGCAGAGGTCGCTTGAAATCAAGCTGAAGGCCGCCGATGCCGAAATCTCGCGGCTGAAGGGTCCGTCTGGCAGTAGAGGTGCTCCTCAGCCGCGGCACCTCGTCACGAAAGGCGACGGCGTTATGCCGGGCGCCCAGCGCGGAACCGGCCCCCAGGCCGTCAGCGCCACCAATGTCCGGCTCGAAGCGGGCGGCGGCTACAATGGCCGTTCCGGATTTGGCGAGATCAGTGGCCTGCTTGCATTGCCGCTTGGCTCCGCCTTCGGGTTTCAGGTCGACACCATAGGCGGCATGGCCTCCAACACAGCCCTGGGCGGCGCTGCGGCGCATCTGTTCTGGCGCGACCCTGGGGTCGGCGCGCTTGGGCTTTACGGCAGCTATCTGTATGGCACCGGGAGCTGGGGAGCGAATATCTCCGGCGCTGGCAATACCGGCATGTACAACGCCAAGGGCGGCATCGAAGGCCAGCTCTATTTCGGCCGCTTCACTCTGGAGGGCCTCGCGGGCGTCGAGTGGAACAATTATAGCGGCGTCGGCAATAGCTTCCTGGTGGCCAGCAACGACAAAACCAGATTCTTCGATGATGTGCGCCTTGCCTGGTACGTGACCGATAACCTCAAATTGAACATCGGCCACCGCTACACCAGCGGCCGCAACCAGCTCGTGGGCGGCGCGGAGTATCTCACCAATTTCGGCAATACCGCCGCCTCGCTGTTCGCAGACGCCGCCTATGGCAAGAAGTCGGATGGCGGCTTCGGCCGTTCCTCCGGAAACGAGTTCAGCTTCCTAGCGGGCTTGCGCGTCTATTTCGGCTCCAGTGGCACCAACGACGTGTCGCCGTGGCTCGGCGAAAAGACCCTCATCCGGCGCGACCGCGAAGACTATATGCCGACCTATATCGGCCGCGATGCGGGCGACCTGCCGAAGGCGCGTCAGAACACGGCAGCTGGCCTGCCTGGCGCGCCCGGTGCTCCCGGTGCTCCTGGCGCTCCCGGTGCTCCTGGCGCTCCCGGTACTCCTGGTGCTGCCGGTACTCCTGGCGCTCCCGGTGCTCCTGGCGCTGCCGGTACTCCTGGCGCTGCCGGTACTCCTGGCGCTCCCGGCGCTCCTGGCACTGCCGGTACTCCTGGCCCTGTCGGCCCTGTCGGCCCTGTCGGCCCTGCTGGCCCTTCCGGCCCTGTCGGCCCTGCTGGCCCTGTCGGCCCTGAAGGCCCTTCCGGCCCTGCTGGCCCTTCCGGCCCCGTCGGCCCTGCTGGCCCTGTCGGCCCTTCCGGCCCTGAAGGCCCTACCGGTCCTGTCGGCCCTGTCGGTCCTTCCGGCTGAGATCTCGAAGGGGCCGGAGCTCGGCAACGAGGTCCCCGATGACGCAGTTCGTTCCGAAAGCCCAATGATGACAGGACCGAGACTTGACTGTTACGTGTTGATCGATCGGGCACCACAGCTCGTCGCGGCTCCGACCGGCCGCGATTGGATGGATGCCACGAGCGAGCACTTCGCAAACCGGTGCACGCCGCTTTTAATTGCCAACGCCAATGGTTGGGAGTTGCTCAACCCGGCTGGCTTCTCTGCCACCTGGAACGGCTGGAATGGCAAGGAGGACATCACCCTTCGTCCTCACGAGCCAGGTACCCATTTGCACCAAGCCGGGGTGTTCTTCGGACACGGCATCCTGAGTTTCCATCCGGGCTACCTGTTCAGGACAGATCCGGATTGGATGATGTCGGTCCGCGGCTCGCCCAACCGCATCAAAGACGGCATCCACCCGCTCGACGGGCTGGTGGAGACCGGCTGGCTACCCTTCAGCTTTACCATGAACTGGAAATTCACCCGGCCTGGCACAGTGCATTTCGAAAAGGATGAGCCGTTCTGCTTCGTCACCATGGTGCCAGCTGTCACCATCGAGAGCGTACAGCCGGTAATTCGACCCATTACCGAGGATCCAGCCCTGCACCGGGAATATAAATCCTGGAACAGCGAGCGGGTTAGATTCAACGCTGCTATCGGTCTCGGTGACCCCCTTACGGTGGAGCAGAAATGGCAGAAGAACTACCTCGTGGGCAAATCACCGACCGGGCAGTCCGTCGCAGGCGAGAATCACCGGGTGAAGCGAAGTCTCAAGGCGCCGACTTGGTCCGACGCACCGCCGATATCGAAGATATGAGGTGTTTGCCGTGTCCGGTGGAGACTGAATTGACCACCCGTCGGGGTTTGAGGCGTCTGAAGGTCGGGTCTCTCGCGCCATGGGGCCGCTGCATCGGCTGGCCGGGACATGCCGCTCAAGGTTGAACTCGTAGAACAGTGCCTCCTGCGCAACCGTCCGCTCGCCCATCATCACGCCGCCCTCCGCAAGGACGACGGAAACAGAACCTCAAGCCCACAGCAACACCGACTTCTTCAACACAAACCACCCCTTGCTGACATCAGGAAGGTCTGCGTCCGGGCCGTGCGAAGAAGTCGGCGGCCTCCAGCTAGAGATGACGGAAACCCTGTGAGGCGTTCCTTCTTCAACTCCATGAACCAGCTCTCGGCGATACCGGCGAGTCGGCGGGCATAACGCGACGCGTCCCGATGATCGTCACAGGGCAGGGGCACCCGAACAGGAGTGCTCCCGAACGCCCCTCGGAGATCGGAATGGCGATCTGGAACCAGAATCGGGCTCCGCGCTGCCAGAGGCAGCCTGCCATGTGTAGGCCGCCGTCTATCGTGCTCGGCAGCGCTTAGAACTGTCTTTACTAATCAACGGGGTAGGAGTGGCGGAGACGGAGGGATTCGAACCCTCGATACCCTTGTGGGGTATGCTCATTTAGCAAACGAGTGCCTTCAGCCTCTCGGCCACGTCTCCAGCGCAAGGCTCTATGCCCGATCGTGACGCCGTTTGACAAGCCTCGCCAGCCACTTTGCACCAAGGATAATTCTCCTGGGCGACAGGGGCGGGCGATCACTCCCTTCACACGGGAGGGGATATGGCTGCGCAGGAGCGACGGAGCACTCCCTTGGAAAGGGAGAGGTCGAGCCGGGCGATCTCCTGGAAAGGCCGGTATGCATCGGCTCGCCTTGCTCTCCGAGGCCCAGCTCACTAGATTGAGCGCGTCCGTTGGGGTGCCGAGAGGCTGAGAGGCGTGGCTCACGCCAACCCATCGTACCTGATCCGGGTAATGCCGGCGAAGGGAACGGTCCTCGGCTCGCAGTTCTCTGCATCGCGCCTCCGGCCGTTGCCTTCCCGGGAGCATGGGAAGCGCATGGCACAATTGCCGCATCGGCCAAGCCAGACCACCGTCGCGATCGTCGGCGCCGGCGTCGTCGGCCTCGCCTGCGCCGTCGAGTTGCTCGACAGGGGCGCGGCCGTCGTCATCCATGAGCGCGGTCCGCGCATCGGCGCCGAGGCCTGCTCCTGGTATGCCGGCGGCATGCTGGCGCCCTGGTGCGAGGGCGAGAGTG
>WPCJ01046533.1_pt1 | contig 17308 bp, 18 predicted proteins | sample 5399831 | NCBI WGS metagenome assembly WPCJ01 (sample SAMN12869470, study PRJNA574797) | sludge metagenome | isolation source: wastewater treatment of pH10 | place: China:Beijing | collected 2019-05-20 | reverse complement strand
GTCGAGGATCTGATCGCGGATCTGGATCAGGCGCTGGCCTGATCCTTCGCCAGCTCCTGCCGGATACGGGCCGCCGTCTCCTCCTGCTCCGTGACGGGAGGACGCGGCGGGTTGCGATAGGTCACGACCTCCTCGGCAATGTAGCGCCGAGACGTGACGTCGTCGGAGCGCACCATCGGGATCAGATGCGCATGGGCATGGGCAAAGTCGTTGCCCGTGAACATGAAGGCGACGCGGCCGACGCCGTAGATCGCCTTCAGCGCCTTCGCCATGCGCTGCCCGAGCTGGATGATCTCGGCCGCGAGTTCCGGCGGCAGGTCGTCGAAATAGGCATGATGCGCGCGCGGCACGATCTGGACATGGCCCGGCCGCACCGGCGCGATATCGAGAAAGGCGACGAGGTTCTCGCTCTCCGCGACGCGGTGCGACGGGATGCGGCCTGAGGTGATGCCGCAGAACAGGCAATCGTCAGGCGGCATTGGCGGGCTGCGCTCCCGTGCGCGTGACGTGCACCACCGCCATCGCGAGCACGGCGAAGGCGAGCGCCTGATGGGCGAGCCCGGCCCAGAGCGGCACGACCAAAAGCAATGTCGCGACGCCGAGTGCAGCCTGGGCCGTGACCATGCCGGCAATCGCCGTCGCCCGCTTGGCCGCGCTCGATTGCGGCGCCTTCCGCTTCAGCCACCAGAGCTGCCAGAGTGCGAAGGCGAACAGCACATAGGCGCCGAGGCGGTGGTTGAACTGCACCAGCGCGACATTGTCGACGAAGTTTTCCCAGAAGGGCTGCTGCGCGAAGAGCAGCGAGCCGGGCGGCACCACCGCCCCGTCCATCAACGGCCAGGTATTGAAGGTGAAGCCGGCTTTCGAGCCCGCCACCAGCCCGCCGAGCGCGATCTGGACGAAGGTGAGCAGCAGCAGGAGCCAGGCCATGGCGGCGCTTCCGGCCGTCTCGGGCCGGCGCAGCGGCGTCAGCCAGGTGGCGAAGGCGACGACCGAGGCGAAGAACAGGCCGGCGAAGGTCAGGTGCAGCGTCAGCTTTACCGGCGCGACGGCGACCATGCCGGGCTGGAGCCCCGAGGCCACCATGATCCAGCCGATCGCGCCCTGCAGGCCGAGCAGCAGCCCCATGCCGAACAGGATCGCGATCTGACGCCCCGGCAGGAGGCGGCGCAGCGCCACGACGAGGAAGCCGGCGAGGAAGACGAGCCCGATGAAGCGGCCGAGCTGGCGATGGCCCCATTCCCACCAGTAGATGAACTGGAATTCGCCGAGGCTCATGCCGTTGTTGAGGATCTGGTATTGCGGGCTCGCCTGGTATTTGGCGAACTCCTCGGCCCAGGCCTGCGTGGAAAGCGGCGGCAGCGCACCGGTGATCGGCTTCCATTCGGTGATCGAGAGGCCGGAACCGGTCAGCCGGGTCGCGCCACCGACCACGACCATCAGGAAGACGAGCCCCGCCACCGCCCAGAGCCAGCGGCGGATGCCGGCATGGTTCGCAGCCAGGGCCGACATGGCGGTCTGTTTCACGGCGAGGGTCACGGAACGGCCTTAGGGTGCGGGATCGAGGATGGAGCGCTTCACAAGCACGGTCGGCGGTGACATAGCGCGAGCGAAGCGAATTCTGGTCGCAAAAGGGGTGCCCACTTTTGCGGAACATGCTTTAGACCCGTCGCGAAAAGGCGACAATGCCCGCATTGCCGCAGGAGCGGCCAACCCGAAACGCCGAACCCCGGCGACAGAGAGCCCGATGAGACAACGCACGCGCAAGCTGGTCGGAACCGTGGTGATCCTGGTCTTCGTCTGCGTCTACGCGCTCGTCGCGATGGCGCTGGCGCAGGGACGGATCACCGAGGCGCCGAAGCTGGTGCAGACATTCGCCTATATCGCGCTGGGCCTCGCCTGGGTGCTGCCGCTGCTGCCGCTGATCAAATGGATGGAGCGGCGGGACGAGGTTTGAGCGCGACCAGCCAGTTACCCGACATCGAGCCGCCGCCCCCGGTTCCGCAGCCAGAACGGCAATCCCGAGAGCAGCGCCCGCAGCGCCGCCTCGTTCTGGTGCAGCCCGTTGAGCGAGACGCGCGGCAGGGCGTGGAGATGGTTCACATGTTCCGGGACGAGATGGCCGGGTCGCGTCGTGACGGCGCTGGCAAAACCGGCCTCTTTCGCCAAGCCGAACTCCCGTAGCCCGGCCGAACCGGGATCACCCACGGGATAGGCGAAATGGCGGATGGGCAGGCCGAACTCCGCTTCGAGCCGTGCCTTGCTCGCAACGATCTCGCGGTGCGCCGTCTCCGCATCGTGCTTCGCCAGCATCGGATGCGTCAGCGTATGGGCGCCAATCGTGACGCCCGGCGCGCCCGAGAGCGCCCGCAGCGTTTCCCAGGGCAGGCATTCGCGCTCGAGTAGCGCGGCGGCATCGATGCCGGCCTGCCCGGCCAGATCGGAAATCGCTGACAGCAGAATCGCTTCCGGCCCCTTGCGCAGACGCCAGTAGAGCTTGGCGAAGGCCCGGTTCTTTTCCGCATCGGTTTTCGTGCGAGCGGTGAAGCGCCCCTCCGGCAGCGCGAGATCGAGGCGCGGCAGGGCGCGGATCGCCTCCTCCAGCTCCAGCCACCAGAGCCGCGCTGTGCGGTCGGCGAAGCCCGGCGTGACGAAGAGCGTCCAGGGCGCGCCGTGCCTGGCGAGCACCGGCCAGGCATGCTCGACATTGTCGCGATAGCCGTCGTCGAAGGTCAGCGCCACGAAGAAGCGGCCCTGCTTCGGGCTCTGGAGCCGGGCGACGGCCTCGTCGAGCGAGACGAGCTCGTAGCCCTCGGCGCGAACCAGGCCGAGCGTGGCATCGAGGAATTCGGGCGTGATCTCCAGCAATGCGTTGGGCGTAAAGCCGCGCGGCACAGCCGGGCGGACATGGTGGAGCGTCAGGATCACGCCCCTGCCCTGAGCGAAGCCCCTGCCCCAGCGGTCGGCGCCGAGCGCCACCATCATCCTGAATGCGGCCGCGATGGCCCTGTGACGCCCGTTCATCGCCTGTCCATGCAACCGCCCGCTAACGCTATCGCGCGATCGCGCCGCGAAGAGACCGATCTTGACCGATCCGTTCACAATGCCGGGTTAAGGAGGCAATCGTCCTGTCCTGCTCGCGAGGCACGGAGCGTGTCTGTTCCTGTCCACTCCCCGGAAGCCCGCCCCTGGGCATCGATCACGATCGCGACCGATCTCGCCGGGATCGCGGCCGAATGGCGCGCCTTCGAGGCGCGGGCGCTGGTCACGCCCTATCAGGCTTATGGCTGGGTCCGGCCCTTCGTCGAAACGGTCGGCGCGGCGCATGGCATGGACTGCCGCTTCGCCCTGCTGCGAGACGCGACGGGGGCGCTCTGCGCGCTGCTGCCCCTCGTCCTGACCCGGCGCAGCGGCATCCGCTTCGCCGAGTTCATCGGCGGCAAGCACGCCAACTACCATATGGGCCTCTATGACCCGGCCTTCGCCGCCGGGCTGGATACCGAAACGGCAAGGCTCATGCTTGTCGAGGTCGCTCGGGCCATCGGCGGGCTCGATGCGCTGATCTTCGTGAACCAGCCGCCACGGTGGCAAGACCTCGCCAACCCGGCTGCGCTGCTCGCGGCCGCGCCGAGCCCGAGCCGAGCCTACAAGCTCGCCCTGATCGCCGGCGACGGCGAGGCCACGCTGAGGCGCTCGATGAGCAGCCACGCCCGCAAGAAGCTCAAGAACAAGCGCAGCCGCTTCGCCGATTTCGGGCCCAGCACAATGACGCTGGCCCGGACGCCGGCCGAGATCGAGCGGGTGATCGACGCCTTCCTGCAGCAGAAGGCCGAGCGTTTCCGCAGCATGGGTGTGCCCGACCCCTTCGCGGAACCGGCGATGCACGCCTTTCTGGCGCGGGCGGCGGCGGGCGACGGCGACGCGACGCCGACCATCGAGCTTTACTCACTCGATCTGAACGGCCGTTCCGTCGCAACCTATGTCGGCGCGGTTCAGGGAGGCCGCTTTTCGGGCATGGCGACCTCCTTCGACATGGCGAGCGAGACCATCAAGACCAGTCCCGGTGAGCTCCTGCTGGCCGATCTGATCCGGCTGAAATGCGACGAAGGATACGCGGTCTTCGACCTCGGCATCGGTGAGGCGCGCTACAAGACGACCTTCTGCGACGACCATGACGATCTCGTCGACAGCTTCCTGCCGCTGACGCTGAAGGGGCGCCTGTTCGTACCGGTCGCGCAGGCGAAGCGGGAGCTGAAGCGGCGCATCAAGAATTCGCCCGCCGCGCTCAAGCTGGCACAGCGCGCCTCCGGCTGGCTGCGCCGACCGAAGGCGGGAGCCGTGGCGGATTAGGGCCGATCGGCATTCAGGATTCGCTTCAACCGAATGAAGCACCTCCGTCGCTTTGCTGCGCGCTTTGACCGAAGAACCCTTCACTTCAAAGGTTTCATCTATCTCGTAGCCGCGACGCTCCGGCTCGAATGAATGTGGATTGGTACTGGATCACCCGGCAATCTCCCTCAAAAACCCAAGCACCAGCTCCGTCACCGCTTCCGGCCTTTCCTGCTGCAGCCAATGGCCGGCGCCGGGGATGGTGTGGGAGCCACGCAAGCCCGGGACCAGATGTGGCATGGCGGCGATGATCTCGGGCATGCCGGGAATGGCGAGGCCGGTGTCGCGCTCGCCGATGACAAACAGGGCGGGGACGGTGACGGTCTGGCCGGCATTGGCCTGCTGGAGCTCGTAGTTGCGGTCGAGATTGCGATAGTAGTTCAGGGCCGGGCCGAAGCCGGTCGCGGTGAAGGCCTGGGCGAGACGGCTGAAATCTGCGGGCGGCAGCCAGGCGGGAAGCGCTTCAGGATCGGGCAGATCGGCCAGCAGGCCGCGGTTGCGGCTCACCATGCCGAAGGGGTTGGGCGTGCCGTCGCCGGGCCGGCGCGGTCCGGCTTCGCCGCTGGCGGCATGGATCAGCTTGCGCAGCGTCTGGCCGACATCGCGGCTGAACTCTTTCTCTGCGCCCTGCGGATCCTGGAAATAAAGCGTGTAGAACAGCGCTTCGCCATTCTGCGGAAAGATCTTTGACGGCGGTACCGGCGGCAGGCCCATCATCGGCACGCTCAGCGCCACCACCGCACGGAACCGGTCCGGGCGCATCAGGGCCGCCTGCCAGGCGATCGTAGCGCCCCAGTCGTGACCGATGATGACCGCCTGTTTCTCACCGATCGCATCGAGAAGCGCCACGAGATCGCCGACGGCATGGACGACGGTGTAGTGATCCGCCCCCTCGGGTGCTGCAGTGCCGCCATACCCCCGCATATCCGGAGCGACGGCGCGGTAACCGGCGGCCGCAAGGGCGCCGGTCTGGTGGCGCCACGCATGCTTGGTCTCGGGAAAGCCATGGCACATCAGCACCAGCGGGCCGCTGCCGGCATCGAGGATGCTCATCTCGAGCGTGCGGGTTGCGATGGTTTTTTCTTGCATGTTGGGCTCCCGGCCGGAGCCGTGAAGAATGGGTGTCGAGACAAGCAAGGCCGTCGAGGCGGTCAGAAATCGGCGTCGCGGCAGGCTTGCTCCTTTCGGTGCGTAACAATTCATGTTACGCAAAAGCCGCGATGTCAATATCGTGTAACATCAATAGTTGCGGAAAGACTTGCGATGAAGACCGACGGCCGTCTGGCGCGGATGCTGCATGTGCTGGTGCATATGGGTTTGCTCGGCGGCAAGGAGACCTCGGAGCGGATCGCGCAGATGCTCAACACCAATCCCGTCGTTGTCCGCCGCACGCTGGGGGCGCTGCGCGACGCCGGCATCGTTGAGAGCGAAGGCGGCCGCGGCGGCGGCTGGAAACTGATCAGGACGCTCGACGAAATCACCGTGCTTGCCGTGCAGCGAGCGCTCAACGAGGGTCCCGTGCTCGCCGCCCCGGTCTCCCGCGACCATCCGTCCTGCCCGGTCGAGCGCGCCTCGAACTCCGTGCTGGAGGCAGCCCATGCGGCCGCTGAGACAGTGCTTCTGAAGAAATACGCGGCAACGACGCTGGCCGATATTGCCGGCATCGCGCTGGCCACCGGCAATTAGCGACAGATATCCTTCATCCGGCTCGACCGAGCCTGATGAAGGATAGATTCTAAGCCTCGACCGGCTCTTCCTCGTCCTGCCGCATGCGCGCCATCGGAACTTCGTGCTCGGCATCGAGCACGAGCGAAACCGGCGCCTTGGTCAATTCGCTGAGGCGATAGGCCACTTCGAGCGCGTGGCCGTTGCTGGCCTTTCCGCTCATCACGAGGCCACCCTGCGCCCGGCGCGCGACCGGCTCCAGCATCGAAGCCTCATCGTTGGAAGCGGCGGCGACCAGCACCCAGTCATAGGTCTCGCAGAGCGCGTCGAGCGCGACATCGACCAGATCGGCGGCGGCGAAGACCGCCTCGCGTCCCGCCCGGCCCGGGCCGATGCTGTGCAGGCGCGAGCCCGTCGCCCGCATGATGATGTCGGAAAACAGCGCCTCCCCGGCCAGCAGCTCCGAGAAACCCGGTTCGCCATGGTCGTGGTCGCTGGTGAGATCGACGAGGATGCAGCGGCAGCGCTGCGCCAGCAATTCGGCGAGATCATGCGGCTTGGCGGCGCCCTCGGCACCAGCGTCCAGCACCAGCATGACCGGCGCCAAGCCGCGCTGCGGCTCCTCGGTGCGTTCCGCCATCGCGGCCAGCGTTTCCTCGGGGCGGTCGAGGTCGAGCCTGATATGGCCGAGGCGGCCGGCATGGGTCAGCAGGCCCGCGACCGAATCGCGACGCGGCGTTTCGGGCGTCGGATTCTCCGACTTCGCCGCGGCCTCCTCATCAGCGACCGAGACCCAGCGCGGGCCGCGCGGCTGCGGCAGCGGGCGGGCCTGCCCGTTCAGGAGCTCCCGCGTCACGATGGTCGCCAGCGCGATCAGGAAGGTCGCAAGCGTCGAGACGAGGACGATCGGCAGCTTCTTCGGGAAGGACGGATCGATCGGCTCGACGGCGCGCGAGATGATGCGCGCATCGGCCGGGGTGGCATTCAGCGTGTCGCGCGCCACGGCCTCCCGATAGCGCTGCATATACTGCTCGAGCTGCTCGCGCAGGGTGCGGGCGTCGAGTTCGAGCGCGCGCAACTGCACCTCGCTGTCGTTGGAGGTGGCGACGTTCTTCTTCTGGCCGTCGAGCGCGGCCTGGAAGCTTTCGACGCGCTGGCCGGTGATCTTGGCCTCGTTCTCCAGCGTGCGAACGGCGCGCTCGGCGGCGCCGCGCAACTGACCTTCGAGATCGGCGAGCTGGGCGTTCAGCTCCTTGATACGGGGATGACCGGGCAGGAGGCTGCGCGATTCCGCCGCGATCTGCGCGCGGAGATTGACGCGCTGCTCGATCAGCCGGCGGACGAGTTCATTGTTGGCCACCTCCGGAATCTCGAAGGTGCGGCCCTGCTTGATCGCATCGCGGATCATCCCCGCCTTGGCCTGCGCCTCGGCCTGCTGGCTGCGCGCCGCGGAGAGCTGCGTCGAGAGATCGGCGAGTTGCTGCGCGTTGATGCTGGTGTTGTTGGGGCCGGCGAAGAGGCCGTGCTGGGCGCGGAACGTCTCGACCTTGGCGTCGGCCTCGGCCACGCGCTTGCGCAGCGGCTCGATGGTGGTCGAGAGCCAGGCTGAGGCGCTGCGGGCATTGTCCTGCTTCGCCGCCTCCTGGAACTCCAGATAGGTCTCGGCGATGGTGTTGGCGGCCTTGGCGGCGAGCGCCCGGTCCTGCGAGGTGAACTCGATCGCGACGATGCGCGAGCGCGCCACCGGATAGACCAGGAGCCGGTCGTAATACTTCTCGAGAACGCGCTCTTCGGGGGAGCGGTCGGCCGGGTGGGCGCCGAGGCCCATCATCACCGCGACCTTGCGCAGGGCTCCAAGCGCGCCCGCGCCGGAATCGAATTCGGGATTGCCGACGAGGCCGATGCGCTTGATCGCCTCCCGCGCCAGGTCGCGCGACATCATGATCTGCACCTGGCTCTGCACGGCCTCGGCGTCGAACTGGCCGGCGGTATCCTGAGCCGACTGGCCGGGCAATGCGTAGAAACCGCTGCGGCTTTCCAGCAGCAGGCGCACCTCGCCGGTGTAGCGGGGCGTCACGACGTTCACCGCGAGGAAGGACAGGCCGAGCGCCGCCAGCGTGGGCACGACGACCCAGGCTCTCCGGCGCTTGATCGCCGCCCAGAGTGCCGCGAGGTCGAGCATGTCGCCCCGGCCTTCGCCGTTGCCTCGCGCTTCAGTCCCAGCTTCAGCGGTCATGATCCACCCATGTGACGCAGAACTCTCGCATCCCGGGAAGGACGCCGCGTCATTCAAGGCTCAGTAAGGTTAGTGCCAGGTAAATGCCGGAGCCTCCAACCTCCGAAATCGTCGATTTTCATCTCCTCCACGCCTCCAGACACAAAAGCCCGGCCTCTCGGCCGGGCTTCACGTCGACGTCCGGATTGTGCTCCGGGCCCTGTCGGCAACTCTTATGGCTTGGGCGCCTGAGGCATCGAGATGACCTTGCCGTCCGGCATGATGATGTCGCCCGGCTTCTGCCCCGGACCACAATCGCCGAGACGCTTGGCCTCGACCACCAGCTTGCGCTCCACCGGACCGGACTGGCCGGGCATGCCGGAGATCTTCGTCGTCCCCTCGGTTCGCAGCGAAGTTTCGAAATCGCCGGTGATGACGCTGCTGCCAGAGGCCTTGACCGGCCCCATGGAGCACTCCGTCTCCACCGCGTAGCCGGTCGCCGTCTTGGTCACCAGCATCTTGGAACAGGCGCCCGCCGTCATGCCGCCAATGGCGGATTGGTCAGTGCCGGGGCCGACACACTGCTTGGCCACCACTTCTCCCTGCTCCCCGGTCGATTTGGTCTCCCAGAGGCCAGGCTTGCGCTGCGGGAGATCCTCGGCAAAGGCCGGGACGGATGACAGGATCGCGATCGCGGCGAGCACCACAGATTTCATTTCCGGTCTCCTCGCGAGAATCGTTCGGGTCGAGCCTCAGACAAGGCCGGCGGGGAGGCCAGAATAAGGCGACCTACCTTGAATGGCTCAGCGGAATACGCCCTCCAGCGCCACCCGGAAGACCAGCGGGAAGACCGGAAGGAAGCCTTTGTTAACCATGCCGGGGCTAATGCTCTGCGCGAATTCCGCACGGATAGCCATCGATGAGTCGACGCCTCGCCTCTCTCGCCCTGGCCGCCGCCATGACGGTGGGCGCCTGCGCGCCCCGGTATCAGGCGACGGATTACGCACTCGCCCAGCCAGAGGGCCCCTATCAGCTCGCCAGCGGCGACAAGCTGCGCATCATCGTCTTCGGCCAGGACAATCTCTCGAACATCTATGCCGTCGACGGCTCGGGCAAGATCTCGATGCCCCTGGTCAACACGATCGTGGCCCAGGGCCGCTCCACCCAGCAACTGGCGCGCGAGATCGAGGCGAAGCTGCGCGGCGGCTATCTGCGCGAGCCCAAGGTCTCGGTCGAGGTCGATACCTACCGCCCGTTCTTCGTACTGGGCGAAGTGACGAATTCCGGCCAGTTCCCCTTCGTCAGCGGCATGACGGTGCAGACCGCCGTCGCCATCGCGGGCGGCTTCACCCCGCGCGGGCAGCGCAACTCGGCGGAGGTCACCCGGCAGATCGAGGGCCAGCTCGTCACCGCGACGGTGCCGATCACCTACCCGGTCCAGCCCGGCGACACGATCGTCATCAAGGAACGCTGGTTCTGACACCCCCGCCCGGCCCCGCCATGAGCGCCGCCGAAGGTGCGCCGCTCAGAATCCTCCATGTCTTTCGCGCACCGCTCGGCGGGCTCTTCCGGCATGTGCTCGATGTGGCGCGCGGACAGGCCGAGCGCGGCCATGAGGTGGGCATCTTCTGCGACGCCACCACAGGAGGGGCTCGCGCCGACGAGGTGTTCAGCGAGCTCGCTCAGACGCTGTCGCTCGGGATCACGCGCGTGCCGATGTCGCGCTATCCGAGCCGGACGGACGTCAAGGCGCAACTGGCGGAGATGGCCCTGCGCCGGCGCCTCGACCCCGATATCGTGCACTGTCACGGCTCGAAGGGCGGGGTCTATGGCCGTGTCCCGGCGCTGCTCACGCCGGGCCGCCGCTATGCTACCGCCTATACGCCGCATGGCGGCAGCTTCAACTACAAGCCCGGCAGCACCGAGCATAAGGTCTACATGACGGTGGAGCGCCTGCTCGAGCGCGCGACCGACATGTTCCTGTTCGAGAGCCGCTTCATCGCCGGACGCTTCGAGGCCCATGTCGGGCATCAGCCCAGGACGGAGCACCGCATCGTGCTCAACGGCATCTCCGAAGCCGAGTTCGAGCCGATCAGCCACAGCGCGGCGAGTTTCGACCTGCTCTATCTGGGCGAGTTGCGCTCGGCCAAGGGCGTCGACACGCTGATCGACGCGCTCGCATTGCTGCGCCGGCGCGACGGGCTCGTCCCGCGCATCCTCATCGTCGGCTCGGGGCCGGACGAGGCCGAGCTCAAGGGCATGACGGTTTCGCGCGGCATCGCCGATCAATGCGTCTTCGAGCCGCCGGGGCCGATCCGCAAGGCGCTGGCGCGGGCGCGGGCGATGGTCATCCCGTCGCGCGCGGAATCGCTGCCCTATGTCATCCTCGAGGCGGCCGCGGCAGCCCAACCGCTGATCTCGACCGATGTCGGCGGCATCAATGAAATCTACGGGCCTCACCACCGGCACCGCCTGATCAAGGCGAACGACCCCGCGATCCTCGCCGAGGCCATACGCACCATGCTGGCGCGGTCGGAAAGCGAGCGCCTCGCCGAGGCGGCCGATCTTGCCGGCCATGTCCGCCAGCATTTCCAGCTGGATGACATGGTCGACGGCGTCATCGCCGCCTATCGCGATGCGCTTCGGGCACGCCGCGGTGGCGTCGCCACCTTGGCCGCCAGGGCCGGATGACATCAGATGGAATCGCTTCGCGGTTCCATCTGATGTCTGAATCCGTCTCTTGCCGAAGGGTTAGAGCATGATGTCGCCCGAAAACCGGGTCCCACTTTTCGGCATCATGCTCTAGGTCAGTTTGAGAGCCACGACGCCGCCGACCACAAGCAGGATGCCGAGCCAGCCGGCCCGGTTGATCCGCTGGCCGAAGGCGAGCGCCCCGATGATCGCCGTCGCGACGAGGCCGGCCCCGCCCCAGACCGCATAGGCGACCGTGAGATCCATGCCCTTGATGGCCTGAGCAAGGGCGCCGAAGGCGCCCATGACGAGCAGCACTCCGCCAGCGCCCGGCAGGCGACGGGTCATCCCGTCCGAGAGCTTGAGCAGATAGGTGCCCGACAGCTCCAGGAGAACGGCGAAGAGAAGCCAGAGCAGGGGCATGAATTGAACGACGGAGACATTCACACATGCCTCCCCTCGCTCGACAGACGCTTATCCTCTGCCTCGCCACCATGGCCGATGCCGGCTTCGATCAGGACGATGCCGACCAGGATCGCCGCCAGCGCGGCGAAGCGGCCAGCCGTCAGGTGCTCGCCGAAGAGGAGATGCCCCATCGCCGCGATGCCGACGATGCCGAGCCCCTCCCAGACCGCATAGGCGACGGCCATGGGAATGACGCGCAAGGCGATGCTGAGCAGCGCGAAGGACAACCCGATCAACAGCAGCGGCAGGACGCCGACGAGCCAGGGGGCGGAGACGACCGACTTCAGCGCGGCCGTCGCGACGATCTCGACGGCGATGGCCGCGAGCAGAATCAACCAATGAAAAGACATGTTGCACACGGGCGAAGCCGCGCCACACGGCGCATTTTCGCCGCAAAGACAGCCAAGCAATCGTTAGAGATTTAAATCGAGAGTTCCGACGAAATGGAATTGCTGGAGCACCGCTCCGGCAAACTGCACCGCGGAAGGAGCAACGCCATAGGCGCCAGGCTCGTCACGCGAAATATGTGCTTCTCAGACACTCATCGCCGATAGATATGCCTGCGCAAAGACCTTCTGTCAACCGATAAACACTTCCGATTAAATAAGACACACCAAATCGAACGAAAAAAGTATTGCGGTAAACTTCAGACAACCCCTTGAGGCGGCAGGGCTATTTCCGTTTCTTCACAGAGGCGGAAAACAGGCGGGGCGGCGTGCCCGCGCGACCCACGAATCGCATGGGAAAACGTTGCAAATCCGCCGAAACAGCGAATAGTCCGGTTAAGCGTTCCGAGAGCAATTTCGGCTAGAGCAGGATGCGAAAAAATCGAAACCGGTTTTTCGCGAAGACCCGGCTCCAGCTCTCTGGCGGGGCCGGCTTCGGATTTCCGACGGGATCATGGGACGATCCCGCCTGAAATCATCCGGCTCTGGACCACAGCCCGGGTCGCGGCGCGAGACGCCGCGATCGGGACGAGGAATGGACGTCATGGGGACTTTCGATGTCCGCGATATGATGAAGGCGGATGCGGCCGGATCGGCCGCTCCGGCATCCATGGGCAAAACCGAGGACGGGCAGACGCGCCGCTTCCACCCGCTCGCGGAGCGTATCGCGGCGCTGCCGGTCAAGCCCACGCTCTCGCCGGTGATGATCGAAGGGCTGGTGCGCCTGCTCGACGTGCTGGTCGTGCTCGCGGCCGGCGGGCTGATCTACTGGCTCTATGCGGCCGGCAAGGTGGACGATCCCCTCGCCTATCAGATCACGATCCCGGTGGTCGCCGTCGGTGCGCTCGCCACCTTCCAGGCCCTGCGGCTCTACCCGGTCGGCGCGCTGCGCCATTTTGCCGGCATGGTGGTCCGGCTCATCGGCGGCTGGACGATGCTGTTCCTGATCGCGCTGGCCGCGTTCTTCTTCCTCAAGGTCGGTAGCCAGGTCTCGCGCGGCTGGCTGATCGGCTTCTACCTCGCCGGCGGCGGCGCGCTCATCGCCGAGCGTTTCGCCGTCACCGCGGCGGTTCGCCGGCTGACGCGCTCCGGGCGCCTCGAACGGCGCACGGCCATCGTCGGCGGCGGCGAGGCCGGGGCGGAGCTGATCAAGGCTCTCGAGGCGCAGAAGGATACAGGCCTGCGCATCTGCGGCGTCTTCGACGACCGCAACGACGCGCGTTCGCCCGATCTCGTCGCCGGTTATCCGAAGCTCGGCACCATCGACGATCTCGTCGAGTTCGCGCGGCGCACCCGGCTCGACCTGGTGATCTTCACCCTGCCGATCTCGGCCGAGGCGCGGCTCCTGACGATGCTGCGCAAGCTCTGGATCCTGCCGATCGACATCCGGCTCTCGGCCCATATGTCGAAGCTGCGCTTCCGGCCCCGCTCCTATTCCTATCTCGGCGCCGTGCCGGTGCTCGACGTATTCGACCGGCCGATCGCGGACTGGGACATCGTGGTCAAATGGCTGTTTGACAAGTTCGTCGGCACGCTGGCGCTGATCGCTCTCTCTCCGGTGATGCTGGCGACCGCCATCGCGATCAAGCTCGACTCGAAGGGACCGGTGTTCTTCCGCCAGAAGCGCTACGGCTTCAACAACGAGATCGTCGAGGTGCTGAAGTTCCGCTCGCTGCGTCACGAGATGACCGACCACGCGGCGGCAAAGCAAGTCACCAAGGACGATCCACGCGTCACGCGCGTCGGCCGCTTCATCCGCAAGACTTCGATCGACGAACTGCCGCAATTGATCAATGTGGTGTTCAAGGGCGATCTTTCGCTCGTCGGCCCCCGGCCGCACGCGATCCATGCCAAGACGCTGAACCGCGCCTATGAGCAGGTGGTCGACGGCTATTTCGCCCGCCACAAGGTCAAGCCCGGCATCACCGGCTGGGCGCAGATCCATGGCTGGCGCGGCGAGACCGACACCGAGGACAAGATCCAGCGGCGCGTCGAGCACGATCTCTACTACATCGAGAACTGGTCGGTGCTGCTCGATCTCTACATCCTGGCGAAGACGCCGTTCTCGCTGCTCACCAAGAACGAGAACGCCTATTGAGCGCCACCGTGCAGCATTCGCAGGCTCAGGGCCGGCGCCCGGCGATCTCCTTCGCCGCGATCCAGCGCGGCGCGCTCTGGCTGCTGGCGGCTTCGGGCGGCCTCGTGCTGATCGAGCCCTCGCCCTATGAGCTGGTGTTCCTGCTCGTGCTCTTCGTGCTCGCGCTCACCGGCATCCGCTTCTCGCAGAAGCTGCTGCCGCTGGCCGTGCTGCTGCTGCTCTACAATATCGGCGGCGCCTTCTCGCTGATCCCCTGGATGGACGACCAGGCCTCGGTGCGCTTCACGGCCGTCTCGGCCTATCTGATGATCACCGCGATCGTGCTCGCCGCCGCGATGGCGCAGGACACGCTGCCGCGGCTCGAGGCGCTGCGGAAGGGCTATCTGCTCGCCGCCTGGTGCGCGGGGCTGGCAGCGATTCTCGGCTATTTCGACGTCGCAGGGCTGGGTGAAGTCTTCGCCCTCTACGGGCGTGCCTCCGGCACCTTCAAGGACCCGAACGTGCTCGGGCCGTTCCTCACCCCGGCAATCGTCTACGTGCTCCAGCGCGTCCTCACCGGACAAACCGGCATCCTGCGCGGGCTCTTCGCACTCAGCGTGCCGCTGGCCGGGCTGTTCCTGACCTTCTCGCGCGGCGCCTGGGGCGTACTCGTCGCCTCCGCGCTGATGATGACCGCGCTGAACTTCCTGATCGCGCCCGACGGCAAGGCCCGCGGCCGTATCGTGGCGATGTCGCTGGCGGCGCTCGTCGCCATGATCCTGGCGCTTCTGGTCGCCTTGTCCTTCGAGAATATCCGCGCCGTCTTCGAGGTCCGCGCGAGCCTCGACCAGGATTACGACCAGGGCGTCACCGGCCGCTTCGGCAACCAGATCCGCTCGATCCCGATGCTGCTCGAGGCCCCGAACGGCTTCGGGCCGCTGCGCTTCCGCTGGCTCTTCAACCAGGCCGACCCGCACAACGTCTACATCAACGCCTTCGCCTCCTATGGCTGGCTCGGCGGCATCGCCTGGCTCGCACTGATGGCGGCGACGATCTATGTCGGCTGGCGGCTCGTCTTCCGGCGCGCGGCCTGGCAGAACCACGCGATCGTGCTGTGGTCGGTGCTGTTCGTGCTCATCCTGCAAGGGCTGCAGATCGACACCGACCACTGGCGGCATCTCTATCTCATGCTCGGGCTGGTCTGGGGCCTCAGCGCCCTGCCCGATCCGAACGCCGCGGGAGCGCCTCAGCCGCGCTCCTTGCGGACCACGACATAGGCGTAGGTGGTCACCAGGCTCCAGCCGGTCTTCGCCGCCAGCGCGTTGAAACCATGGTCGAGCTGCTTCAGCCCCGGCATCCGGTCGAAATAGCCATGCCCCCAGAAGGGCTGGATATGGATGTCGCGGAAGCCGGCCCGATTCAGCATCGGCGTCAATATCCGCGGATTGCCGCGACACCAGTCGTAGAGCGCCGGGAATTTCGGATCGCTGCCGCCGTCGCGGCGCGCCGGAAACAGCGCATGGACGATGGCGCGCGAGGCTTTCTCCGGCAGCACATGGTTCAGCGCGAAGACCGGGGCCCACAGTGTCGGGAAGAAGGCAAGCGCCACGCCGCCGGGCGCCAGCAGCGCATGGACGTTGCGCCAGGCCTGCTCGACGCCGTCGATATGCTCGAAGACCATGCGCGAGATCATCATGTTGTAGCCGCCGGGCGCGACATCCGGCTCGGAGAGGTCGCCGGCAATGTCGAAACGGGCCGTCTTCAGGCCGGCGGGGGTCAATGCCAGTTCGCCGGCGTCGATGTCGTTGACGATCAGGTCGATCCCACGCTCGGTCGCCTGCCCGGCGGTGAACAGCGGATCGCGCCCGCCGCCGATCTCACAGACGCTGCGCAGCCCATAGGTGCGCGCGAGCGTGAGGATGGTCGATTCGTAGTTGTCCCAGGCCCAGGCGGAATGCCAGTCCGGGCGGATCTCCCCGAACAGCCGGGCAAGCGACCGGCCCGTCTGCTCATCGGCGGCAGAGGACGCGTTCACGGATGCACGCGGCGCGGCCGCAGGCGCGAGAGACATGGCTTTTCGAACTCCGACACCTGATCCATCTCCCCTGCGCACAGTGACGCCGGGTGGATCTCCTCGCAATCCTCGTATCGGGCGAGGGTAAATGTTTCGCAGCCGCGATCGCTGCGACAGCCCTGAAGCCGCGGTGAGCCCTTCGGGGCAAGGCTCACATGGTTTCTTCAGGAATTTGAATGGTCGGAGCGAGAGGATTCGAACCTCCGACCCCTTGTCCCCCAGACAAGTGCGCTAACCGGGCTGCGCTACGCTCCGACGGACCGGCTTATAGTGGTGGGCCGAACCGGATGCAATCCGCTTTGGAGCCTTGATGACAACATCCACGTCGATGTTCGCACGGGCCTCGCCACAATGCTGCCATAGTCGATGTTGCCCGCAGGCCGATTGCAACCTCTAGCTGCGCTCTCCACAGCTTAGAGACCTCCGATGATTCGCCTCCTTTCGCTTGCACTGATCGTCCTGTCGCTCGGCGGCTGCATCAGCGTTTCCAATACAATTCCAGCGGACGAGATCGCATCCTTCGGGTTGAAGTCGGTGCATGTGGGCTACGACCAGAGCGCCGCCATCTGGTGGGGTGACGCAGAACGCGCCTATGCGGCCTCCAAGGGATTGCCGGCAATCCAGTCGGACGAACTCGGCAAGACCGAGGAAGGCCGCGCCTATGTGCGGGAAGCTGCGGCACGGAAGATCGCAACCGCATTGGAGAGGACGTTGAAGCCCGAGCTCTCCGGGTCACGACCGGTCACGCTCCGGGTAACGATCAAAAACCTGATGATCAGCTCAGCCATTCAGCGGGTGCTGGTTGGCGGCGATCATCGCATTACGGCCCATGTCGATCTGATCGACGGCAAGAGCGGAAAGATCCTCCTTGCAGTGCCGGATCTCACGGTCAACGCACTCGCCGGTCAGGGAATCGGTGGCGCGTTGCTCGACCAAGCCTTCATGCCTGATCCGATCGACCGCGTTTCCAGCAATTTCGCACAACGCTACGCCTACTGGCTCCTCCACAAGCAGCAATCCTAAAACTCGGGCGAGGAGCGCCGCCTCCAGATCAAACCCGCGCCAGCCAGTCTTTCAGCAGCCCGATATCCGCCTGGGTGAGTCCATGGCTCGCCGGCAAGCTGCGATGCTCCACGGTGGCACCGTTGGCCGCGAGCGTCTGCGCCAGCGCCTCGGCGCCGGCGGCAGGGACGATCGGGTCGAGCAGGCCCGAGAGCAGGAGCACGGGCTTGCCCGCCAGGTCGACACGCTGCGGCTGCCTGAACGGCGGCATGGCGCGCAGCAGC
>WPCJ01283631.1_pt1 | contig 17316 bp, 13 predicted proteins | sample 5399831 | NCBI WGS metagenome assembly WPCJ01 (sample SAMN12869470, study PRJNA574797) | sludge metagenome | isolation source: wastewater treatment of pH10 | place: China:Beijing | collected 2019-05-20 | reverse complement strand
TGTGCCGCCGGGCGCCTTCGTACCCGCGGCCTGACCACCCTCCCCGTCATTGCGAGCGCAGCGAAGCAATCCAGGGCCAAGCGAAGAAGAACTGGATTGCTTCGCTACGCTCGCAATGACGGCCTATTCGATGCTCGGTCGAACGCGATTTGAAGGCCTCCATGTCGGACGTGCGCAGCAACCGCAGAATCACTGTCAGCGAGGCAAGCAAGCCGATCTTGCCGCGCCACGCCCGGCTGAAATTCGACGAGACGCGTCAGGTCTGGGTGATCCTCGCGCCGGAGCGCGTGCTGGCGCCGGACGAGATTGCGGTGGAGATCCTGCAACTCTGCGACGGGCAGCGCAGCGTCGCCGATATCGTCGATCTGCTCGCCGCCAAATACAACGCGCCGCGCGACGACATCGGCACCGATGTCATCGCCATGCTGCAGGACCTCGCCGACAAGGGCTTTCTCACGCAACCGCGGGAGAAGACGGCATGAGCCCCACGCTCACCGATGCGTCGCCCGTCGCCAATGACAGCCTTGCCGTTCTCGAGCGCACGCGTTCGACCGCGGAGACCTTTGGCATCCCGCTGGCCGTGCTGGCCGAGCTAACGCATCGCTGCCCGCTGCAATGCCCGTATTGCTCGAACCCCGTCGAACTCGACCGCGCCAATAGCGAGCTCACCACCGACGAATGGAAGAAGGTGCTGAGCGAGCTCGCCGAGATCGGCGTGCTGCAGATTCACTTCTCCGGCGGCGAGCCGACGGCGCGCAAGGACATCGTCGAGCTGGTGCAGCACGCCACCGATGTCGGGCTGTATTCCAACCTGATCACTTCGGCCGTTCTGCTGACGCGCGAAAAGCTCGAAGCGCTGGCCGATGCCGGGCTGTGCCATGTGCAGATCAGCTTCCAGGGCAATGAGCCCGTCGTCGCCGATCGCGTCGGCGGCTATCGCGGCGGACATGCGAAGAAGATCGAGGTGGCGCGATGGACGCGCGAACTGGATCTGCCGCTGACCGTGAATGCGGTGATGCACCGGCAGAACATGCATCAGCTCGGCGACATCATCGAGATGGCCGTCGATCTCGATGCCGACCGGCTGGAAGTGGCAAATGTGCAGTATTACGGCTGGGCGCTGAAGAACCGCGCCGCGCTGATGCCGACCATCGCGCAGATCGACGACACCAGCCGCATCGTCGACGAGGCGCGCATCCGCCTCAAGGGCATTCTCGATATCGACTATGTGGTGCCGGACTATTACGCGCTGCGGCCGAAGAAATGCATGGGCGGCTGGGGGCGGCAATTCTTCAACATCTCGCCCGCCGGCAAGGTGCTGCCCTGCCACGCCGCGGAGACCATCACCGGGCTCGATTTCGAAAGTGTGCGCAGCAATCACTCCATTGCCTGGATCTGGCAGAATTCCGAAGCCTTCAACCGCTATCGCGGCACCGCGTGGATGCCCGAGCCGTGCCAAAGCTGCGAGTTCAAGGAAGTGGATTTCGGCGGCTGCCGCTGCCAGGCCTTTGCGCTGACCGGCGATGCCGGCAATACCGATCCGGCCTGCACTTTCTCACCGCGGCACGAGGAGATCTTCAAGCTGGCAGAGACGGAATCCAGTGAAGGCGCCGATCGCTTCCTCTATCGCAACTTCAAGGGCGGCACGCTGGAAGCCGACGAACCATATGGTTGACGCCCCTGCCCCCGTTGCCGCCGACGCGTTCACGCCGTTGACGTCAGAGCATCTCGATGTCGGCGATGGCCACACGATCTATGTGGAAAGCGTCGGCTGCACCGACGGCATCCCGGCGGTCTATCTGCATGGCGGGCCGGGCTCGGGCTGCCAGCCCGATCATCGCCGTCTGTTCGACCCGCAGCGTTTTCACGCCGTGCTGTTCGACCAGCGCGGCGCCGGGCGCAGCAGGCCGAAGGGGTTTCGCGAGCATAACACCCTGCCGCATCTGATCGCGGATATGGAGACGATCCGCCGCAAGTTCGGCTTCGAGAAATGGCTGGTGATCGGCGGCTCCTGGGGCGCGACGCTAGCGCTGGCCTATGCGCAGGCGCATCCGGAGCGCGTGTCCGGCATCGTGCTGCGCGCGACCTTTTTCGGCACGCGGGAAGAATTGCACGACGTCTTCAACGTGATCCTGCCGCGGCACTATCCCGGATTGCATGAGGATTATCTGAGCGTGCTGCCGGAAGCCGAGCGCGCCGAGCCGCTGCCGAATTTCTATCGCCGCATTCTCGATGCCGATCCGGCCGTGCATATCCCCGCGATCCGCGCCTGGGGCGGCACCGAGTCGATCCTTTCGGAAGTCGCGCCGAAGCGCACGCGGCTCGATCGCGAAGCTCTGTCCAGCAGCACCGGATCGATGCCGGCGACACCAGCCATGGAAGCGCATTACTTCGCGCATGATGCGTTCATGCGGCCGCGGCAGTTGATGGAAGATGCCGGCAAGCTCAAGGGCATTCCCGGCGTCATCGTACAGGGCCGCTACGATCTGCTCTGTCCGCCCGGCAATTCGCATGCGCTCGCGGCGCGCTGGACCGATGCGGAGGTGCGGATCGTCGAAGGTGCGGGGCACAGCCTGTATGATCCCGGCGTGCGGGATGCGGTGATGAGAGCGATCGCGGATGTGGCGACGAAGCGTAGGGCGGATTAGCGCAGCGTAATCCGCCGGCCGATTAAGTGTGACGAAGAACGGCGGATTACGCCTTCGGCTAATCCGCCCTACGGAAGGAACGTCCTATGCCCATGGCCGGAACCGGAATGCTGATGACGTCGATGGATATCGGCCCGGCGCATGAGCAGGAATTCAACCAGTGGTACGACCGCGAACATCTTGCCGAGCGTGTCGCCATCGAGGGTTTTCTGGAAGCCCGCCGCTATGTCGCAGTGAATGCCGCGCCAAAATATCTCGGCCTGTATTCAACCGCGAGTTTCGATGTGCTGGACAGCGACGCCTATCGCAAGGCGCTGGCCAACCAGACGGCCTGGTCGCTCGCCAATATCGGCCGCTTCAAGAACATGCTGCGTTCGGTGGCGCGGATCACGGTGAGCCGTGGCCAGGGGCGCGGCGCCGCTCTCGGCCTGGTGCGCATCCGGCCACCGGAGGGCGACGCAAGTGCGCTGCGCGAGGCGCTGCGGGCCCGGCTCGATCCCGGCATAATCGATGGCATCATTTCGATGCATCTGATGGAGAGCGATCCCCGGTTGTCGAAGCCGCTGACCGACGATCCCGCTGCCCCCAATCCGGCCGCGCGCGACTGGTATGTGCTGATCGACGGCACCGATCCGGAAGCCGTGACGGCGACCATGGCCGGCCGTTTCGATGCGGCGACGAGCGCCGCAGGGGCATCGCTGATTTCCAGCGGCAGCTATCGGCTGATGTGGGATCTGGCCAAGGCAGACCTGTAAAGCCGTCGCCCAAAATTTACACAATCGTCATCCTGCGCGCACACGACATTGCGATCACGCCAAAATGGAACCGTTCGCCTTGCCATGCGTAGGGCTTTGGGGTGATCATTGGAACTCGCCTGCGCAGCGGCTGCGCGCGTGGCCTTTGACACATTTGAACCGAAGAGCATCATGAATCCCGTCAAAGCACTCGAATCCCATGGTCAGGCTGTATGGCTCGACTTTCTCGCCCGCGGTTTTGTCGCCAAGGGCGATCTGAAAAAGCTGATCGACACCGATGCCGTGAAGGGCGTGACGTCGAATCCGGCGATTTTCGAGAAGGCGATCGGCTCTTCCGACGAATATGACGCGCCGATCGCGGCCGCGCTGAAATCGGGCGACAAATCGCCGGCCGACCTGTTCGAGCATATCGCCGTCGAGGACATCCAGAGCGCGGCCGACGTGCTGAAACCGGTATTCGATGCCACCCATGGCCATGACGGCTTCGTCAGCCTCGAAGTGTCGCCCTATCTCGCCAACGACACCAAGGGCACGATCACCGAGGCAGAACGACTCTGGAAGAGCGTCAAGCGCCCTAACCTGATGATCAAGGTGCCGGCGACGCCGGAAGGCCTGCCGGCCATCGAGCACCTGATCGGCGAAGGCATCAGCGTCAACATCACGCTGCTGTTCGCGCAGAAGGTCTATGTGGAGGTCGCCGAGGCCTATCTGCGCGGGCTGGAAAAGTTCGTCGCCGGTGGCGGCGATCCATCAAGTATCGCCAGCGTGGCGTCGTTCTTCGTCAGCCGCATCGATGCGCAGGCGGACAAGCAGCTCGACGACAAGATCGCGCAGGCCAACGACCCCGCCGAAAAGGCACGCCTGAAGGCGCTGAAGGGCAAGGTGGCAATCGCCAATGCCAAACTGGCCTATCAGGAATATCTGAAGCTGTTCGTCGGCGCGCGTTGGGACAAGCTCAAGGCCAAAGGTGCGAAGCCGCAGCGGCTGCTCTGGGCCTCCACCGGCGTGAAGAGCAAGGATTATCGCGATACCATGTATGTGGAAGAGTTGATCGGCAAGGACACGGTGAACACCGTTCCGCCGGCAACGCTCGACGCTTTCCGCGATCATGGCGAGGTGCGCGACAGCCTCGAAGAGAACATCGACGACGCGAAGCAGGTGCTGGCGGATTTCGCCAAGACCGGGATCTCGCTCGACAAGATCACCGCCGAACTGGTGATCGACGGCGTCAAGCTGTTCGCCGATGCCGCCGACAAGCTGTATGGCGCCGTGGCGCACAAGCGCGCGACATCGCTCGGCAAGGCCGTCGGCACGCAGGCGCTGGCCTTGGGCGATGTCTTGAAGAAGACGGTCGAGAAATCCACCGAGGAGTGGCGCTTCTCCGCCAAGATCCGCCAGCTCTGGCACAAGGATGCGTCGGTCTGGACCGATGCAGACGAGGCCAAGTGGCTCGGCTGGCTGAATGTCGCCTTCGCCGAAAAGGCCAAGCTCGCCGACTACAACGACTTCGCCAAATGGGTGAAGGACCAGGGCTTCACCGACGCCGTCGTGCTCGGCATGGGCGGATCGAGCCTCGGCCCGGAAGTGCTGGCCGTGACCTTCCCGCATGTCGCGGGCTTCCCGAAACTGCATGTGCTGGACTCCACCGATCCCGCGCAGGTCGCGACCATGGCGAAGACGGTCAATATCGCGAAGACGTTGTTCATCGTGTCCAGCAAGTCCGGCGGCACGACCGAGCCGAATGTGATGAAGAACTTCTTCTTCGGCGAGGTCAGCAAAGCTGTCGGCGCTGACAAGGCCGGCGCGCATTTCGTCGCAGTCACCGATCCCGGCTCGTCGCTGGAGAAGGTCGCCAAGGAGCAGAAATTCGCGCGCATCTTCTTCGGCGATCCCGCGATCGGCGGACGCTATTCGGTGCTGTCGCCCTTCGGCCTGGTGCCGGCGGCTGCTGCAGGCCTCGATCTGTCGAAGCTGCTGGAGCATACGCTGTCGATGGTCCGCTCCTGCGGGCCGGACGTGCCGCCGTCGGAGAATCCCGGCGTTCAGCTCGGCCTTGCGATGGGCCATGCCGGCATCGACGGGCGCGACAAGGTCACCATTCTCTCCTCGAAGAAGATCGCCGATTTCGGCGCATGGGCCGAACAGCTCATCGCCGAGTCCACCGGCAAGGATGGCAAGGGCCTGATCCCGATCGATGGCGAAACACTGGGCGATCCTGCCGTCTATGGCGACGATCGCTTCTTCATCGACCTGCGCACCGACGGCGAAAACGACAAGGCGCATGACGACAAGCTTGCCGCGCTGGAAAAGGCCGGCCATCCGGTGACGCGCATCACCCTGCCCTCCATCGACCATCTCGGCCAGGAATTCTTCCGCTTCGAGATCGCGACGGCCGTGGCCGGCAGCGTGCTCGGCATCAATCCGTTCAATCAGCCGGATGTCGAAGACGCCAAGATCAAGACGCGCGAGCTGACATCGGCCTTCGAGAAGACCGGCGCGCTGCCGCCGGAGACGCCGGTGGCGTCGTCAGGCGAAGCCGATCTCTACACCGACGCCAGCAATGCCGAACTGCTGAAGAAGGCCGGCGCCAATGGCGATCTGACCTCGTGGCTGAAGGCGCATTTCCGCCGCGTCACGCCCGGCGACTATGTTGCCCTGCTCGCTTATGTCGAACGCGATGCCGCGCATATCGATGCGTTGCAGGCGATGCGAATGGCGGTGCGCGACAAGAAGAAGGTGGCGACCTGCGCGGAATTCGGCCCGCGCTTCCTGCATTCGACTGGACAGGCCTACAAGGGCGGACCGGACTCCGGCGTGTTCCTGCAGATCACAGCAGATGATGCGAAGGATCTCGCGATCCCCGACTATCGCGCCTCGTTCGGCGTGATCAAGGCCGCGCAGGCGCGCGGCGATTTCGAGGTGCTGACCGATCGCAGCCGCCGCGCGTTGCGCGTGCATCTGAAAGGCGATCTGAAAGCCGGGCTCGCGCTGCTCGACAAGGCCATCGCCGCCGCACTGAATTGAACGACCCCACATGGCCCGGACATTGCTCCGGGCCATGTGCAATCACAGACAAGGACGTCACCAATGCAGCTCGGCATGATCGGCCTCGGCCGAATGGGCGGAAACATTGTCCGCCGCCTGATGAAGAACGGCCACACCGCGGTGGTCTATGACAAGGATGCCAAGGCCGTGAGCGGCCTCGCCGGCGAAGGCGCGGTGGGTGGCTCGTCGCTGGAGGACTTCGTCAAGAAGATCGCCAAGCCGCGCCATGTCTGGGTGATGCTGCCGGCCGGCAAGATCACCGAGACGACCATCGACGAGCTGACAAAACTACTGGAGCCCGGCGACACCATCATCGATGGCGGCAACACCTTCTGGCAGGATGATGTCCGTCGCGGCCAGGCGCTGAAGCGTCAGGGCCTGTTTTATATCGATGTCGGGACCTCCGGCGGCGTCTGGGGCATCGATCGTGGCTACTGCATGATGATCGGCGGCGAGAAGGAAGTGGTCGATCGGCTCGATCCCATCTTCGCAACCCTGGCGCCGGGCATCGGCGACATTCCGCGCACGCCCGGCCGCGACGGCCGCGATCCGCGCATCGAGCAGGGTTACATCCATGCCGGGCCGGTCGGCGCCGGCCATTTCGTCAAGATGATTCATAACGGCATCGAATACGGCTTGATGCAGGCCTATGCCGAAGGCTTCGATATTCTCAAGAACGCGAATATCGAGGCACTGCCGGAAGCGCATCGCTTCGATTTCAACCTGCCCGACATCGCCGAAGTCTGGCGCCGCGGCAGCGTCATTCCGTCATGGCTGCTCGACCTCACGGCATCGGCATTGGCCAGGAGCGGCGAGCTGAAGGAATATTCCGGCTTCGTCGAGGACTCCGGCGAAGGCCGCTGGACGGTGAATGCAGCGATCGACGAGGCGGTGCCCGCCGAGGTGCTGACCGCAGCCCTGTTCGCGCGTTTCCGCTCGCGGCAGGAGCATACATTTGCAGAAAAGATTCTATCCGCGATGCGCGCCGGTTTCGGCGGCCACAAAGAGCCCGATCAGCATCCGGATCCGAAGCGGCAGGACGCGCCAGACATCGTGAAATAAACGACGGAGCATTCCGTGACTGCCACACCCAGCGACAAGACCAAAAAGCCCGATCCCTGCGCCTTCATCATTTTCGGCGTCACCGGCGACCTCGCCCATCGCCTCGTGATTGCGGCGCTGTACAACCTGCAGGCCTCCGATCTGCTGCCGGAAAAATTCTGTGTGGTCGGTATCGCCCGCAAGGGGATGACCGGCGCGGCCTTGCGCGAGGACTTGCTCAAGGGCCTCAAGCAATATGCGACACGGCCTGTCGACGATGCCATCGCGCAGAAGCTCCTGAACTGCGTCACCTGCATCGAAGCCGATCCGAGCGAGCCGGAGAGCTTCGACCGCATGAAGGAGCAGCTCGACCAGCTCGAAGAAGCGCGCGGCACCGGCGGCAACCGCCTTTTCTATCTTGCCACGCCGCCGACCGCTTTCGCCCCGATCGCGCGCCAGCTCGGCCGCACCGGCATGCTGAAGGAAAACGGCTCCTGGCGCCGGCTGGTGGTCGAGAAGCCATTCGGCACCGACCTCGCGTCGGCCAAGGCCCTGAACAGGGAACTGCTCGATCTCATGAACGAGCAGCAGATCTACCGGATCGATCATTATCTCGGCAAGGAAACGGTGCAGAACATTCTCGTTCTGCGTTTCGCCAACGGCATGTTCGAGCCGATCTGGAATCGCAATCATATCGACCACGTGCAGATCACCGTGGACGAGAAGATCGGCGTCGGTCATCGCGGCTCGTTCTATGACGCCACCGGCGCGCTGCGCGACATGGTGCCGAACCATCTGTTCCAGCTGCTGTCGCTGGTCGCCATGGAGCCACCGTCACGCTTCGAGGCCAATGCAGTACGTTCGGAAAAGGCCGAGGTGCTCGCCGCCGTCACCACCCAGACGGAGGAAGAGGCGCTGAAGAATTCCGTGCGCGCACAATATGTCGCCGGTCATGTGGGCGATACGGATATCGGCGACTACCTCAAGACGCCCGACGTGAAGCCGGAGTCGACCACCGAGACCTACGCGGCGCTGAAGCTGATGATCGACAACTGGCGCTGGGCCGGCGTGCCATTCTATCTGCGCACCGGCAAGGCGCTCGGCATCAAGCGCACGGAGGTGGCGATCAAGTTCAAGCAGGCGCCCTTCGCCATGTTCCGTGACATGTCGATGGAGAGCCTTGCCGAGAACTACCTGGTGATCGCGGTGGAGCCGAACGAAGGCATCTCGCTGAAGTTCAACACCAAGGTGCCCGGCCCCTCGGTCGAGATCGATGGCGTCGAGATGAAGTTCCGCTACAAGGATTACTTCAACGCTTCGCCGGCCACGGGCTATGAAACGCTGATCTATGACTGCATGATCGGCGACAATATCCTGTTCCAGCGCGCCGACAGCGTCGAGGCCGGCTGGCGGGCGGTTCAGCCCTTCCTCGATGCCTGGAAGAATGCGGGCAAGGACGGGCTCAAGATCTACAAGGCCGGCAGCGAAGGGCCGGAGGAAGCCAATGAACTCCTCACCCGCGACGGCCGCAGCTGGCGGGTGCTGAGCTGAGCCACAGGGACCACATCATGGCCGGGCACCGCACCATCATCGAAGTGTCCGACGCCGCGGCTCTGGCCGCTGCCGCAGCCGAGCGGCTGATCAAACGCATCGATGCGAACAAGGAGCGGCCGGCGATCTGCCTCACCGGCGGATCGAGCCCGAAACGGCTCTATGAACTGCTCGCCACCGATGCCTATCGCAGCCGCATCCCGTGGGAGCGCGTGCACTGGTTCATCGGCGACGATCGGTTCGTGCCCGAAAGCGATGCTCTCAACAACATGGCGATGGCAAAGGGCGCATTCCTCGATCACTGCGCACCGGCTGCCAACATCCACGCCATCAGGACTGACGCCGCAAGTCCCGATGAAGCGGCATCGCTCTATGCGCGGGAGTTGCAGGCGTTCCATGGCAGCGACCGGCTCGATCCGGCCCGGCCGCTCTTCGATCTCGTTCTGCTCGGCGTCGGGCCGGACGGTCATGTCGCTTCGTTGTTTCCCGGCTATCCCGGCATCGAGGTGACCGATCGCTGGGTGGTCGGCGTGCCGGAAGCGCATGTCAAACCGTTCGTGCCGCGCGTCAGCCTGACGCTGCCGCCGCTTTCGTCCTGCCACGAGATGCTGTTCCTGATGAGCGGTGAGGATAAACGGGCCATTCTCGGTCGCGTGCTGGCCGGCGAGGACCTGCCTGCCAATCGGGCGCGATCCGATGGCGAGACGATCTGGCTCTGCGACCGCGCCGCGCTGCCGGAGGGCGACAGTGTCTGATCCCTCGCCCAACGCGCTTGTGGTGATGGGCGTCTCCAGCTCGGGAAAGAGCACCATCGCCAAGGCGCTGGCCGACAGGCTCGGCTGGCGTTTCGCCGATGGCGACGATTTTCACCCCAAGGCGAATGTCGAAAAGCAGCGCGCCGGCCAGCCGCTCACCGATGAGGATCGCTGGCCCTGGCTGCAAAGCATCGCCGACGAGATCGACCGCGTCACCGCCGAGGGCGGCAAGCTTGTCGTCGCCTGTTCCGCTCTCAAACGCGTCTACCGCGATCTCCTGCTGCACGGGCGGCACGATATTCGCATCGTCTATCTCAACGGCTCCAAAGAACTGATTGCCAGGCGGATGGCGGCGCGGAAAAATCACTTCATGCCGCCGTCGCTGCTCGACAGCCAGTTCAGGACGCTGGAAGTGCCCGGCCCCGATGAACGCCCGATCACGGTATCGATCGACGACGACATCGATGGCATCGTGGATGCCATCACCAAGCAACTGCCGACCTGAAGGATCGCACCATGACCAAGATCGCCCTCGTCGTCTCCGATGTGGACGGCACGCTGGTGACCCATGACAAGCGCCTCACCGACAAGGCCAAGGCCGCAGTGAAGAAGCTGGAGGACAACGGCATCGGCTTCACCATCACCTCGAGCCGCCCGCCGATCGGCATGCGCTTCCTGATCGATCCGCTGGGCATCACCCTGCCGATCGGGCCATTCAACGGCAGTTCGATGGTCGATGGCGACCTGAAGCCGATTACGCAGCACCTGATCGGCGAAGCTGCCGCAAGAAAGAGCATCGAGGTGCTCGACAAATACAGCGTCGATGCCTGGATCTTCACCAATGAGGACTGGGTCATCAAGCGCGACGACGGCAAATATGTGCCGCATGAACGCGACACCATCCAGCATGCGCCGCTGATGGTGGAGGATTTCACGCCCTATCTTGCCAAAGCCTGCAAGATCGTCGGCGCGAGCCCGGATTTCGCGATGCTGGAACGCTGCGAGACGGAGATGCAGCAGGCGCTCGGCGACAGTGCCGTCGCGGTGCGGTCGCAGAACTACTATCTCGACGTGACGCCGCCGGCGCAGAGCAAGGGGACGTTCGTCAAGGCGATGGCAGAGCGACTGGGCCTGCCTCTGGCCGCCATCGCAACCGTCGGCGACATGCAGAATGATCTGCCGATGTTCGAGGTCGCCGGGTTCTCCATCGCCATGGGCAACGCGAGCGACTTCGTGAAGAGCAAGGCGTCGGCGGTGACGAGCTCGAATGAGGATGAGGGATTTGCCGGGGCGGTGGAGATGATCCTGAAGAGGAATGCGAGCGCTTGACACGTGCCGCGTAGCCCTCCCCGCGTTGCAGTGGAGGCTACTTCGCCCTCTCCACCTTCTTCTCATGCGGCCGTTTCGCGCCGGCCAGATTGTGCGCCACCGTGATCAAGGCGATGTGCGTCAAAGCCTGCGGAAAGTTGCCGGTCTGGCGCTTCACGGTCGGGTCGTACTCTTCGGCAATCAGCCCGACGTCATTTGCAATCGCCACCACACGGTTGAACAGCTCCTCCGCCTTCGCGATCTCGCCCATCTTGATATAGGCTTCGGCCAGCCACAGGCTGCACGCCAGGAAAGCGCCCTCGGCAGGCTGGATCTCGCCGGTGACCTCGCGCGGATCGTGGCGCATCACGAAACCGTCGCGGATCAGATGCCTCTCGACCGCGGCGATCGTGCCCTTCACGCGTGGATCGTCGGCCGGGAGAAACCCCAGCAGCGGCAACAGCAGGATGGCGCCATCGAGCACATCCGAGCCATAGGATTCCACAAACGTGTTTTCGCGGGGATCGAAGCCTTTCTCGCAGACATCGCGATGGATCTCGTGGCGCAGCTCCTTCCATCGTTCGACGGGGCCCTCGAGATTGAAGCTCTCTGCGCTCTTGATGGCGCGATCGAAAGCAACCCAGCAACCGACCTTCGACAGCACATAGTGCTTGCCGGGACCACGGCGCTCCCAGATGCCATGATCGGGTTTGCTCCAGACCGATGCGAGATGTTCGAGAATCTCGCATTCCACCGCCCAGGTACCGTCCTCGAGATCGAGTTTGGCAAGACGGGTCTGGTGAAAGGCGTCGATCAGTTCACCGTAAACGTCGAGCTGCAATTGCGCATGGGCGGCGTTACCGACGCGCACCGGCAGCGCGCCGCCATAGCCCGGTAGCCAATCGGCTTCCCATTCGAGCAGGCGACGCTGGCCCATGATGCCGTACATGATCTGCATCTCGGCAGGCGAGCCCGCCACCGCACGCAGAAGCCAGCGATGCCAGGCCCGCGCCTCGTCCGTGTAACCGCTGTTCATCAATACCAGCAGCGTGAACGTCGCATCGCGCAGCCAGCAAAAGCGATAATCCCAATTTCGCGAGCCGCCGAGCTTTTCGGGCAGCGACGTCGTCGGCGCCGCCACGATGCCGCCGGACGGCGCATAGATCAGCGCTTTCAGCGTGATCAGCGAACGCATCACAAGACCCTGATGCTCGCCCTTGTAAGTGCAGCGGCTGCTCCACTCCTTCCAGAACTCCTCGGTATCCTTCAACGCCTCATCGACTTTGATCGGCGCCGGCACTTTGAGATGCGACGGTCCGTAAGTCAGAACGAACGGAACGCTATCGCCCGCCTCGATCTCGAATTTGGCAACGGTCGTGAGATTCTCGCCGTGGGTCTCGACCGGCGTGTGCAGCACCGTCATGTCGGGGCCGCAAATGGCGAGCACCGCGCCATCCTTGTCGCGTTTGACCCAGGGGATGGCCGCGCCAAAGCCGAAGCGAATGATCAGCTCCATCCGCACCTTCACCGTGCCGCGATCGCCACGGACGATGCGCACGATATCGGAGGCGGCGCCGCGCGGCGGCATGAAATCGATCAGCGTGATGGCGCCGTCATCGGTCTCCAGCGTGGTTTCGAGAATGAGCGAGTCGCCGCGGTAGCGCCGCTTGCAGGCCTTGATGGGAGCCTGCGGCGCGATCAACCAGCGGCCATGATCCTTGGTGCCAAGCAGCGCCGTGAAACAGGCATCGGAATCGAACGCCGGCCAGCACAGCCAGTCGATCGATCCATTGCGGTTGACCAGAGCGGCGGTCTCACAATCGCCGATCAGGGCATAGTCTTCGATGTTGCTGTACAATGTCTCTCCGCCACCAGAAGCTATCTCAAGGCGGACGAGCTCCTGTCCGCCGTTGCAACGCGCAATGCGTCGCGATCAATCGAACTGGCCATCGTTTCTACCGTTGCCGGTAGCCGCTGCCGCCAGTTCGGATGCTCGTCGATGGTGCCGGGAATATTGGGCTGATCGCTGACGCCGAGCAGGTCTTCCAACGCAATGGCCTCAAGACGGGTTCGCGTAAGCGCGAGAAAGTGAACGACACCAAAGAAATCGGTGCGCTCGATGCCCTGATGCCGCAGCGCCGCATCGAGCATCTCGATGGCATAGCGCCGCGCATCGTCGCTCTCGCCGGGGTCGATGCCGAGCGAGCGCTTGAGCTGCAGATCATGATAGCTGCGCCAGCCGGCATAAGTCGGCAGGTCATGGGTATTGAACGTGACGAGCGCATTCGGCGCGTAATAGTCGATGCCGCGGAAGGCGTAACGCTCGTCGCGTTCGAACATCATGACGAGATAGGACCAGATGCCCCATGCGGCCATGTGGTCACGAAAACCTTCGGGTACGGTACCGAGGTCCTCGCCAATGACGACGCAGTTATTGGCGACGCTTTCCTGCGCAGTCACGGCAAGCAGCGCTTCCAGCGGCATCTTCACATAAGCGCCGCTATCCGAGCGATAGCCGTGCGGCACGACATAGAGACGGTTGAGGCCGAGCACGTGATCGAGCCTGATCGCACCGGCATAGCGCATGGAGGCACGGAGCATATCCTTGAACGGCGCAAAACCCTGCATTTCAAGGCCGACGGCATTGAAGCCGGCAAGGCCCCAATTCTGCCCGGCCGGCTGCAGCGCATCGGGCGGTGCGCCGACGGACAGATGCCGCGAGATCGCGGCCTGCTCATTCCATGCATCGAAGCCGCCCGCCTGAACACCAACGGCGACGTCGAGATAAAGCCCCACCGGCATTTTCAGATCGATGGTGAGATCGAAACAGGCCTTGAGCTGCAGATCGGCATTCCACTGCACATATTCGATGAAGGCGACTTCATCGCCATCGGGGCCTGCGCGCAGTTCGGCGCATTTGGCATCGTCGGGATGCTGCCATTCGGACGGCCAATCCCACCATGCAATGTTGTAGCGATGTCGTAGCACCTCGAAACAGGCAAAACGCGTCAGCAGCGGTGCGCGCTCCTTGCGGAAGGCCGCAAAGGCGACCTGACGCCGCGACTTCGGATCGGACTGGAATTGCGCGAATGCCGCACGCAGTGCCTTCCACTTGACGGCGGCGACAGCGGGATAGTCCACGAGCGTCGAACGCCGGAGCGGCGCGAGTTCGCTGTCGGCGGCTCCGGCGAATTCCGGCAGAGCTTCGACATCGATGTAGAGCGGGTTGAGAAACAGCCGGCTATTCGGCGAATACGGGCTGCATTCTGCCGGACGATCGTCGAACAGCGCATGCAGCGGATTGAGCCCGACGCCGCCGGCGCCGAGGCTGGCGCCGATCCGGATCAGGTTCTGCAGATCGGTGAAATCGCCGATGCCCCAGTTGCGCTCGGAGCGCAGGCCGTAAAGTTGCACGGCAAGCATCCAGCTGCGATCGAACGTCCCGGTATAGGCCTTGCCGGGCGCCACGACGAGCGCAGCGTCTTCCGAATAGAGCGATGCGTCGGCAAGCCGCAAGCGGTGCACGCCGACGGTGAGATCGGCCGGCCAGGCGATCTCTCGGCCATTGGCCGAGCCCTCGGCCTCCAGCCGATCGCCGTTCCACACTTCCCATTTCAGCGGCGATGTCGCCGCCTCGCTCAGTTGCGTTCGCCCGCCCTCGCCGGCCCGCAGCGCCACGACATGATCGAGAAAGCGGCGCGGGGCGCGCATCGGCAACGCGTTGAGGATGATCTCCAGCGCAGCGGCGTCAGTGGTTTGCCACGTCCCCTGCCCATCGTGAAAACCGGTCTGAATCCCGAGTTCGGCGGCTTTGGCGTAAAGGTCCATTCGGCACGCTGTTTGCAAGGCAACAACCAGATGGCGATCGCCGGTTGCTGCGAAATTTCATGAGGTTACGGAATAGGATAGCCAAGTTTCAACGCGATGACTTAAGCTCGGTTCCGTGAGGAACCAAACCCCTGTCACGAAGCTTCTTATAGGATTGCAGCGCGCCCGTCCCACCTGGGTCCTGACATCCCTCTTGTCGATGGCATCACCGTGAACAGAACATCCCAGACCAGCCTGAGCTCCGTGACGAGCGGCGCCTTTCATATCGAGGACATCTACCCGATCATCGATGCTGGCCGGTTTCCGGTCAAACGCATTCAAGGGGAGGCCATCGAGGTCTGGGCCGACATCTATCGCGACGGTCATGAAATCATCGATGCCGCCATCATCTGGCGCCGCGAACAGGATCGCGAGTGGCAGCGTGCTCCGATGACCATGGACGTCAACGATCGCTGGCATGGCACGTTCACGCCGGGCGAAATCGGCCGCCACGTCTATGCCATCGAAGCCTGGACCGACGAATTCGCCACCTGGCGCCACGGCTTCGACCTGAAGCTGAAGGCCGGACAGGACGTCACCCTTGATGCGCTGGAAGGCGCGAGCGTGCTGACCAAGGCGCAATCGGGCGGCGCCGAGGCGTCGGCCTTCATCGTCAAGCAATGCGAGGCCTATCTGCGGACCGGCGAGACCGAGCCGCTGCGCTCGCCCAGACTGCGCGAAGCCATGGCCGAGGCGCAGGCACGTCCCGATCTGACGCGCTCCGCTTTGCTGCCGCTGATGATCGACCGCGAGCGCGCCCGCAACGGCGCCTGGTATGAGATGGTCCCGCGCAGCCAGAGCAAGGTGCCCGGCCAGCACGGCACCTTCCGTGACTGCATCGCGCGCCTGCCCGAGATCGCGGCGATGGGCTTCGACGTGCTCTATTTCACACCGATCCATCCGATCGGCGTTACCAACCGCAAGGGCAAGAACAATGCGCTGACCGCCGAGCCCGGTGATGTCGGCAGCCCTTATGCCATTGGCGGCGCCGAAGGCGGCCATGACGCCATCCATCCCGATCTCGGCACGCTGGACGATTTCCATGCCGTCATCGCGGCCTGCAAGCAGCACGACATGGAAGTCGCCATCGACGTCGCCGTGCAGTGCTCACCGGACCATCCATGGATCAAGCAGCATCCGAACTGGTTCAAGCGCCGGCCGGACGGCTCGATGAAATATGCCGAGAATCCGCCGAAGAAGTATCAGGACATCCACAATCCCGACTTCGATTGCGACGACGCCGGCTCGCTGTGGAATGCGCTGCGCGACATGCTGCTGTACTGGTGCGACCAGGGCGTAAAAATCTTCCGCATTGACAATCCGCACACCAAGCCGCTGCGCTTCTGGGAATGGGCGATCCACGAGGTGCAGCTGAAGCATCCGGATGCGCTGTTCCTCGCGGAGGCTTTCACGCGGCCGAAGCTGATGAAGGGTCTCGCCAAGCTCGGCTTCTCGCAGAGCTACACCTATTTCACCTGGCGCACGGCCAAGTGGGAAATCGAGCAATATCTCAACGAACTCTGCGGCTATCCCGAGCGTGAATATTACCGGCCGAACTTCTTCGTCAACACGCCGGACATCCTGCCCTATCACCTGCAGTCTGGCGAACCCTGGATGTTCAAGTCGCGCGTCGCGCTGGCAGCGATCCTGTCGTCGGTCTACGGCGTCTATAATGGCTTCGAACTGCTCGAGCACGAGCCTATTCCCGGCAAGGAGGAATATCTCGATTCCGAAAAATACGAGATCAGGACGCGCGACTGGGACAAGCCGGGCAACATCAAGCCTTATATCACCGCGCTGAACTTCGCCCGCCGCGCCAATCCGGCGCTGCAGCAGATTTCCAATCTGCGCTTCATGCCGGTGGAAAACGACAACATCATCGGCTTCGTCAAGACGTCGGTGGACGGCACCAATGTTGTGGCCGGCGCCATCGCGATCTCGCGCGATCCCTATGAATTCTGGCTCCCCATCGACACGCAGGTGACCGTGGACGGTGAGAAGCGCAATGTCGCTGCTGTCGAGAACATCATCACCGGTGAGCGCCACGGGGTCGAATGGGGTGGCATCCGCCTCCGCATTGATCCGCAACGCGATCCCGCCACCCTGTTCCGCTGCCTCGCCTGAAAGCGCCTACCATGAATGTGATGACCGACATCAAGACCAAGCCGGGCGTCGAGCAGCCGAACAATGCGATCGATCCGCTCTGGTACAAGGACGCGATCATCTATCAGCTGCACGTGAAGACGTTTGCGGACAGCAACAATGACGGCATCGGCGATTTCGCCGGACTCACCGACAAGCTCGATTATCTGCAGGAGCTCGGCATCAGCCAGATGGTGGTGATGC
>WPCJ01381204.1_pt1 | contig 17335 bp, 13 predicted proteins | sample 5399831 | NCBI WGS metagenome assembly WPCJ01 (sample SAMN12869470, study PRJNA574797) | sludge metagenome | isolation source: wastewater treatment of pH10 | place: China:Beijing | collected 2019-05-20 | reverse complement strand
GCGAGCGAAGCGCGCGCCAACGCCCGCAGCCTGCAGCCCGCAGCGCCCGCAGCCCGCAGCCCGCGCTCAGCGCGGCGCATCCCCTATGATCAGAGGCGTGATCGGCGATGTGATCTATGAGGCGCTGCAGCTCGCGGGGATCCTGGCATTCGCGCTGTCAGGTGCCCTCGTCGGAGTGCGCCGTAACCTCGACATTCTCGGCGTCATCGTTGTCGGGGCCGCAACGGGCACCGGCGGCGGCATCCTGCGCGACATGCTCCTCGGCGTGCACCCGCCCGTCTCGTTCTTGCATTGGCCGAACCTCGCGGTCGCGATTGCCGGCTCCCTCGTCGTGTTCTTCGTGCACCCGGGCCTGACCCGCATCCGCTACTTCGAGGTCGTGTTCGACGCGTTCGGCCTCGGCTTGTTCTCTGCGAACGGGGCTGCCCTCGCCTATTCGACAGGGCAGACGCCCATCACGGCCGTGCTTGTCGGCACGATCGCCGCGATCGGGGGCGGCGTGATCCGCGACGTGCTCGTGAACACGGTGCCGGGTGTGCTCACGCGGGAACTGTACGCGGTGTCTGCGCTCGCCGGTGCCGCGATCGCGGTCACGGTTGGAGCGTTCGGTGGCGGCGTGATCGTCGGGTCGCTCGTTGGGGGTGCGGTCGCGATCACCCTGCGCCTCACCTCGTTCGCACGCGGCTGGCACCTGCCACGGCCGAAGTTCGCGCCCGAGCCGGTTCGCGGGACCCCAGAATCGCCCGAGCCGACCGCGGGAAGCACGGGCGCATAGCGCCGATCAGGATCGCGGCAGCCGCTCCCACCCGGGGCGGCTACCCGCCGGGCGCCTCCCCTCAGACGGGCGGCAGCCGGATACCGATGCCGCGGTTAGACGTCGCGGCCTGTGCCTGACGGGGTCAGCAGCCAGTTCAGCGCACCCGCAACCGCGATGACGATGGCGGCGTAGAGCGGCAGCACGAGGGCCGCGTGCACGCCGACGTTCTCGGCGATCGACCCGCCGACCGCCGACGACAGCGACTGGCCGAGGATCACGCCCGAGCCGAGCATCGTCATCACGGTGGCGCTGCGACCCTCCGGGCTGCGCGCCGTGCCGAGGCTGTACAGCGTCACGAGGAGCGGGCCGATCCCGATCCCGGTGATCGCGAGGCCGACCGCGATCTGCGTCGCGGACGACGCGGATGCGAGCAGCGCCTCGCCGGCGAGCACGAACATCGCGAACACGAGCCAGCGGTAGCGCAGTGTGAACCTCGGCGGGAACAGCGAGACTGAGATCGCGAGCAGCGCCGAGCCGATGCCCATGATCCCGTAGAAGAGCCCGGCCGCCTCGGGCTGGCCCTGCGCCTTCATGAATGCGGTGAGCGCCGTGAGCGTGCTGCCGAACACCAGGCCGACGCCGGTGATGCCTGCAACGACGACGAGGAGCGACGGGCGCGCGAGCTCGGACGCCGGGGCGAGTGTCTCGGCGCGCTCAGCGGCGGACTTCGCCGGCGCACTCGTGTGGTGCAGCGCGAACGCGATGATGAAGAGGAGCGTCAGCGCCGCGGCCGCGAGGATCGGGGTGCGTGGCCCGAAGAACGTGGCGAGGATCCCGACAATGACCGGGCCGAAGACGAAGACGACCTCGTCGGCCGCGGATTCGTATGCGAGCACCTGCGACATCACCTTGGGGCGGCGCTCGGTCGGCAGGAAGTTTTGGATGATGAGCACGAGCCGGGAGCGTGACATCGGCGAGGTCTGCGGGCTCGTGGCACCGACGACGAACGCGATCGCGAGCATCGCCCAGTCGGGAGCCGTCGAGTAGGCGATGAAGGCGAGCCCGACGAGCGCCGCGCTGTGCGTCACGGCGGCGATGAGGAGCGCGACTCGCTGCCCGTAGCGATCGGCCGCGGCGCCGATGAACGGGCCGACGATCGCCGAACCGATGCCGACGACTGCAGAGGAGAGTCCTCCGAGCTGGAGCGAGTCGCGGGCGGAGACGACGAGCGTGAGCACGCCGACAACCATCATCGCGAAGGGGAGGCGCGCGACGAGCGCGAGCGGGAAGTAGGCGACACCGGTGCGCTCGAAGAGCGTGGGCGATGGTTTCGAATCGTGCATAGCCGACCAAGCCTATCCGAGCCGGTGCGCGGGCGCACCTGTCGGGTCGCGCAGGCGGTGTGGTGCCCGCCCGCGTCGGCAGCATGCTGCGAGCCCGTAGCATTGAGGCATGATCCTTCTCGCGGCGACCCCGATTGGCAACCTAGGCGACGCGTCGGTGCGACTGCGCGAGACGCTCGCGAGCGCGACGGTCATCGCGGCGGAGGACACGAGGCACACGGCGCAACTGCTCAGGCTGCTCGAGATCGACGCGCGCCCCGAGCTCGTCGCGCTGCACGACCACAACGAGCACGACCGGGCAGCGAGCCTCGTCGAGCGCGCCAAGCACGAAGACATTGTGCTCGTCAGTGACGCTGGCATGCCGACGGTGTCCGATCCCGGTTTCCGGGTTGTGCAGCTCGCTGCCGAGGCCGGCGTGCAGGTGAGCGCGATCCCGGGCCCGTCAGCGGTGATTACGGCGCTCGCCGTCTCCGGGCTGCCGACGGATCGGTTCGCGTTCGAGGGGTTTCTCCCGCGCAAGGCTGGCGAGCGCGGGCGGCTGCTCCGTGATCTCGCGGGCGAGCGCCGCACGCTCGTGTTCTTCGAGTCGCCCTCCCGGCTCGCGACGTCGCTCGCCGATCTCGCCGACGCGTTTGGCGCGGATCGGCCGGCGGCCGTGTGCCGCGAGCTCACCAAGCTGTATGAAGAGGTGAAGCGCGGCGGGCTCGCGGAACTCACCGAGTGGGCGAAGGCCGGGGTGCGCGGCGAGATCGTCGTCGTTGTCGGGGGAGCAACGGCGGCTGCCACATCGCCGGAAGACGCGCTGGCGGAGGTGCTCGAGCGCGTCGCGGCGGGGGATCGGTTGAAGGACGTGACCCGTGAGGTCGCGGAGGCCTCCGGACTGTCGAGCAAGGAGCTGTACGCGGCGGCGCTGGCGGCGAAGCGCGGGTAGGCGCGGGCCTCCCACGTTCGCGCCGTAACCATGGGCCGGGCCTCCCGCGTTCGCGCAGTAACCATGGGATCTGCAATACGAATGCACTGATCCAGCGGTGCGGGGATATCTCCCGCAGATCGCATATCCTCGGGCTGCTCGGTGATCGACTCCGGCGTGCTCACAGCTAGAAAGCGGCGCGATAGCGCACACTTGAAGTACATTTAACCCGTCTGATCCCATCGACGAGAACAGGATCCCCGTGAAACTCTCCCGCCTCTTTATTCCGACCGCCATCGTTGGCGCGCTGCTGCTCTCGGGCTGCTCGACAGGTAGCGACACCGTCATCAGCAAAGACGCGAGCGGTGAGGCCTGCGCCCCGGCCGGCGCCGCGAGCAAGTCGGTGAAGGTGACGGGTGACGTTGGCGGCGAGATCAAGCTCACCTCGAAGACCCCGATCGAGGCCGGCGACAAGATCGAGCGCACGGTGCTCAAGAACGGCGAGGCAAAGCCGTTCGCCGAGGGCCAGGTTGCGACCGGGAACTACACGATCTTCAACGGCAAGACCGGCGAGGTCATCAACGTCGCGCCCGACATGAAGTTCCCGAACGAGGCTGACCAGTTCGCAGACGCGAAGTGGGCCTACGAGGCTGTTCGCTGCGGGTCGGTCGGGCAGCGCACCGTCATCGTGTCGTCGGTCGCCGACGCGCTCGGCGACGTGGATCCCGCGGAGCGGGGCTTCACCGGCCTCGCGAAGACCGACGCGTTCGTCTTCGTGTTCGACTTCACTGAGGCCGCCGAGGTCTGCGACGATCCGAAGCCGCGCGACGAGAAGTACCCCGAGGTCGACCTGGGCGACGGCAAGACCGAGCCGACGATCACGATTCCGAGCTGCATGGAGGCGCCCGCCGAGCTTGAGCTCAAGGTTCTCGAGGAGGGCGACGGCCCCGTCGTCGCCGACAACGAGAAGATCATGACGAACTACGTCGGCGTCGACTGGAACGGCGCTGAGCGCTTCGACGGCAACTGGAGCGAGACCGGGATCGAGTTCTCGACCGCCGAGGGCGCACTCGTCGAGGGCTTCCGGCAGGCGATGATCGGCCAGAAGGTTGGCTCCACGATCCTCGTCACGATGCCCTCGGAGATGGGCTACAACGACGGCATGACCCGCACCTTCGTGCTGCAGCTGGTCTCGAAGGTCGAATAACCTAGCCGGCCCCGGATAGCGGGTCGCAAGTCGCAACCCACAGCGCGCCTCAGGCAGAATAGTCTGCATGAGGCGCGTTGTGATTTTGGGGTCCACCGGTTCGATCGGCGAGCAGGCGCTCGACGTCATCAGTCGCCATCCCGACAAGTTTGAGGTCGTCGCGCTCGGAACCGGGCGCAACGCCGAACGGCTCGCCGAGCAGGCAACGGAGTTCGGCGTCGAGCACACGGGGCTCGGCGTGGACGCGGCCGTGCAGCTCGCGCGCGATGTCGACGCCGACGTCGTGCTCAACGGCATCACGGGCTCCGTTGGCCTTGCGCCGACGATCGCCGCGCTTGAGGCGGGGCGGACGCTCGCGCTCGCAAACAAGGAGTCGCTCATCGTCGGCGGCGACCTGGTGAAGCGGCTCGCGAAGCCCGGCCAGATCGTGCCCGTTGACTCCGAGCACTCGGCCCTCGCGCAGGCGCTCCGCTCTGGCACCCACGAGGAGGTGCGTCGGCTCGTGCTCACCGCATCGGGCGGTCCGTTCCGCGGTCGCACCCGCGACGAGTTGCACGCCGTCACGCCGCAGCAGGCGCTCGCGCACCCGACGTGGGACATGGGCAGGGTCATCACGACGAACTCCGCGACGCTCGTGAACAAGGGGCTCGAGGTCATCGAGGCGCACCTCTTGTTCGACGTTCCCTACGACCAGATCGACATCGTCGTGCACCCACAGTCGATCGTGCACTCGATGGTGGAATTCATCGACGGATCGACTATCGCTCAGGCGTCGCCGCCCGACATGCGGCTGCCGATCGCGCTCGGCCTCGGATGGCCGGACCGGCTCTCGAACATCGGGGTCCCGCTCGACTGGACGAAGGCGGCAACTTGGGAGTTTGAACCGGTCGACAACGACGCATTCCCGGCGCTGAACCTCGCGAAACAGGTGGGGGCTGCGAAGGGAACCTTCCCCGCAGTGTTCAACGCCGCAAACGAGGAGGCCGTCGACGCGTTCCACGACGGGAAGATCACGTTCACGGGCATCGTCGATGCGGTGCGCGAGGTCGTCGACAGGCACGACGCGCCTGCGGAACTCACGCTGGAGACCCTCGCCGAGGCCGAGCGCTGGGCGCGGGCCGAGGCGCACCGGCTGTTTTCGGCATAGCCCGAGGCCACGCAGCAGGGTAGACTCTGCCCTAACAACTGAACACGCCGTGTAGGCATTGCGGGAGAGACCGGGTCAGCCCCGGCGCCGTAGGAGCAAACCCTCCCCGGGAAACTCTCAGGCCCCTGTACCGCAACGCGTAGGCAACTCTGAAAAGCAGCGGGCTTCCCGCTCACCGAAGGTGCAAGGGCGCAGTGGTGGTTTCACTCGCTCGAATCTCTCAGGTCATAGTACAGAGCGGGGAGGATCTTTACGTTGGTCGCGCGCGACCCCGATATTGGAGATCCTCTGTGACATCACCAGCACTGTCCGTACCCTTCGAGAACCGCCACATCGGCGTCACCTCCGACGCCGACCAGCGGGTCATGCTCGACGCGCTCGGGTTCGAGAGCCGCGCGGCCCTCGTTGACGCCGCCGTTCCGGCCGCGATCCGGAGCGCGCGCCCGCTCGACCTGCCCGACGCGCTGAGCGAGGAGGGGGTCCTCGCAGAGCTTCGCGGCCTCGCCTCGCAGAACGTCGTGAAGACGCAGCTCATCGGGCAGGGCTTCTACGGCACGCACACGCCGCCGGTGATCCGCCGCAACGTGCTCGAGAGCCCCTCCTGGTACACGGCGTACACGCCCTACCAGCCCGAGATCTCGCAGGGCCGCCTCGAGGCGCTCCTGAATTTCCAGACCATGGTGTCTGATCTCACAGGCCTGCCCATCGCGAACGCGTCCATGCTTGACGAGGCCTCGTCCGCGGCGGAGGCCGTGCTGCTCATGCGCCGCGCGAACAAGTCGAAGGCCGACGCGAAGACTGTGGTCGACGCAAACCTCTTCCCGCAGACGATCGCCGTCATCACGGGCCGCGCTGAAGCGCTCGGCTTCGATGTTGAGGTCGCGGACCTCTCCACGGGCCTGCCCGACGGCGAGATCTCGGGCATCGTGCTGCAGCAGCCGGGCAACGACGGCGCGGTCGTCGACCACGCGGCGGTGATCCAGGCGGCGAAGGATCGCGGCGCTATGGTCACCATCGCGGCCGACCTCCTCGCGCTCACGCTCATCACCTCGCCGGGCGAGCAGGGCGCCGACATTGCGGTCGGCAACACTCAGCGGTTCGGCGTACCGCTGTTCTTCGGGGGGCCGCACGCGGCGTTCCTCGCGGTGCGGGAGGGCCTCGAGCGCTCGCTCCCGGGTCGCCTCGTCGGCGTCTCGAAGGATCAGGAAGGCCGCACGGCCTACCGGTTGGCGCTCCAGACGCGCGAGCAGCACATCCGCCGAGAGAAGGCGACAAGCAACATCTGCACCGCGCAGGCGCTTCTCGCGATCACCGCGTCGATGTACGCCGTGTACCACGGCCCGGACGGGCTCAAGCGGATCGCCCAGCGCACGCACGCGCACGCTCGCGCGCTCGCCGCAGCCCTCGCGGGAGTCGGGGTGGAGCTGGTGCGCGACTCGTTCTTTGACACGCTCTGGGCGCGGGTTCCGGGCCTCGCTTCGAAGATCGTCGCCGTCGCGGCTGACGCCGGGCTGAACCTTCGGCTCGTCGACGAAGACACCGTTGGTATCTCGCTCGACGAGACGACGACCGCGCAGACCGTTGCGGCCGTCGCCGAGGTCTTTGGTGCGACGGCCCCCGAGGCTGTCGAAGCGGGCGACTACGCCTTCTCGGCCGAGCTCACCCGCACGAGCGAGTACCTCGCCCACCCGATCTTCCACGAGGTCCGCTCGGAGACGCAGATGCTGCGCTACCTCCGCCGCCTCGCCGACCGCGACCTCGCGCTCGACCGGACGATGATCCCGCTCGGCTCGTGCACGATGAAGCTCAACTCGACCGCCGAGATGGAATCGATCTCGTGGCCAGAGTTCGCGGGGATCCACCCGTACGTCCCCGCCGACCAGAGCGCGGGCTGGCGCGAGCTCATCAGCCGCCTCGAGAACTGGCTGCTTGAGATCACCGGCTACGCGGGCATCTCGCTGCAGCCGAACGCCGGCTCGCAGGGCGAGTACGCGGGCCTCCTCGCGATCCGCAGCTACCACCTCGCGAACGGTGACGACGGCCGCGACGTCTGCCTCATCCCCGAGTCCGCGCACGGCACGAACGCCGCGTCTGCGGTGCTCGCCGGCATGCGCGTCGTCATCGTGAAGAACACGCCGACGGGCGCGATCGACCTCGACGACCTCGACGCGAAGATCGAGCAGCACCAGGCGGCGCTGTCGGCCATCATGATCACCTACCCGTCGACCTACGGCGTCTACGACGCTGACGTGCGGGACGTCTGCGACCGCGTGCACGCGGCAGGCGGCCAGGTGTACATCGATGGCGCGAACATGAACGCGCTCGTCGGCCTCGGCAAGCCGGGCGAGTTCGGGGGCGACGTCTCCCACCTGAACCTGCACAAGACGTTCGCGATCCCGCACGGCGGCGGCGGGCCCGGCGTCGGCCCGGTCGCGGTCGCCGAGCACCTGAAGCCGTTCCTGCCGGGCAACCCGGCCGCGGGCCTCGCGGCCGACGGGATCCAGACGACCGACGGGATCCCCGTCGCGGCGACCCTGTTCGGTTCCGCTGGCGTCCTGCCGATCTCGTTCGCGTACGTCGCGATGATGGGCGGCGAGGGGCTCACCCGCGCGACCGAGACCGCGCTGCTCTCGGCGAACTACATCGCCGCGCGCCTCCGCGAGCACTTCCCGGTGCTGTTCACCGGCGAGACCGGACTCGTCGCGCACGAGTGCATCCTCGACCTGCGCGAGCTCACCGCGAAGTCAGGCGTCACCGCCGAGGACGTGGCGAAGCGCCTCATCGACTTCGGCTTCCACGCGCCGACGCTCGCGTTCCCGGTTCCGGGCACGCTCATGGTCGAGCCCACCGAGTCCGAGGATCTCGGCGAGATCGAGCGGTTCATCGAGGCGATGATCCAGATCCGCGCCGAGATCGACGACGTCATCGCGGGCACCTACGCGATCGAGGCGTCGCCGCTGCGCGGCGCACCGCACCCCGCCGCCGTCGTCGTCTCCGACAGCTGGGACCGCGCGTACACCCGCGAGCAGGCCGCGTTCCCGAGCGAGCGCCTGCGCGTCGACAAGTACTTCCCGCCAGTCTCGCGCATTGATGGCGCGTTCGGCGACCGCAACCTTGTCTGCTCCTGCCCGCCCATCGAAGCCTACGAGGACTAATCATGACTGAGCACACGACCGAGCAGCCGAAGCACACGTCGCTGCATGCCGAGCACGAGAAGCTCGGCGCATCGTTCACCGACTTCGGCGGCTGGGATATGCCGCTAAAGTACGGCAGCGAGCTCGCTGAGCACCGCGCCGTGCGGGAGGCCGCCGGCCTCTTCGACCTGTCGCACATGGGGGAGGTCTGGGTGTCGGGCGACGACGCCGCTGCGTTCCTGAACACTGCCCTCGTCGGCAACTTCGCAGTGACCGCTGTCGGCAAGGCGAAGTACTCACTCATCGTGAACGCCGACGGCGGCATCGTCGACGACCTCATCGTCTACCGCATCGCAGAGACGCGCTTCCTCGTCGTGCCGAACGCGGGCAACGCCCCGACGGTCGCGCGCCTCCTCACCGAGCGGGCCGAGGGCTTTGCCGTCGAGGTCACCGACGCGTCGGCGGACACGGCGCTCATCGCCGTGCAGGGGCCGAACTCCGAGGCGATCGTGCGGGCCGTCGTCGCAACCGACGACGAGCGCGCCGCGGTCGCGGACCTCGCGTACTACGCGTGGACGGCGGTCACGGTCTCGGGTATCGACGTGCTGCTCGCGCGCACCGGGTACACCGGCGAGGACGGCTTCGAGCTGTACATCCCGGCCGATCGCGCGCCGGAGCTCTGGCAGCTGCTGCTCGCCGCGGGAGAGGGCCACGGCCTCACCCCGTGCGGCCTCGCCTCGCGCGACTCCCTGCGTCTCGAGGCAGGCATGCCACTCTACGGCAACGAGCTGAGCGTCGAAACGACCCCGTTCGAGGCGAACCTCGGCGGCGTCGTCTCGTTCAAGAAGACCGAGAACTTCGTCGGGCGCGCCGCGCTCGAGGCGGCGAAGGCTGCCGGGTCGCGCCGCGTACTCGTCGGGCTCAAGGGCCTCGGGCGCCGCGCTGGTCGCGGCGGCTACGCGGTGTTCACGCCAGCATCCGAGGCCACCGATGAGGCGCCGCGCGAGATCGGCGTCATCACGAGCGGGCAGCCCAGCCCGACCCTCGGCTACCCGATCGCCCTCGCGAAGCTCGACGTGAGCTTCGCCGAGCCGGGCACGACCGTCGAGGTCGACCTGCGCGGCAAGCGAGAGCCGTTCGAGGTCGTCGCTCTCCCGTTCTACACGCGCGACGCGTAGCCCCGGCCGTGCGGCGACGAACGCCGCACGGCACCACCGAGCACCCCCACCCCACCCCACCCCACAGAAAGAACACGAGAACCCCATGAGCCAGGTACACGCAGGATTCCGCTACTCCGACGAGCACGAGTGGATCGACGATCAGAGCCCCGCAACCGTCGGCGTCAGCCAGGTCGCGGCCGACGCGCTCGGCGACGTCGTCTACATCGAGCTGCCCGAGGTCGGTGCGCAGCTCACCGCCGGCGAGGTCTGCGGTGAGATCGAGTCGACGAAGTCGGTCTCCGACCTCTACAGCCCGGTCACGGGCGAGGTCGTCGAGATCAACGACGCCGTCGTTACAGACCCCGCGCTCGTAAACAGCGACCCCTACGGCGCGGCGTGGCTGTTCCGCGTCGCCGTCACGGCGGAGGGCCCGCTGCTCTCGGCCGAGGAGTACGCCGCCGCGAACGACGCCACCGTCGCGTAACGCGACCCCATCATCCCACACCCCGAAAGGCAGGCCGCAGCGTGGCGATCAGCGTCTTCGATCTTTTTTCCGTCGGGATCGGGCCATCGAGCTCACACACCGTCGGACCGATGCGCGCCGGCCACGCGTTCGTGGCGGGTATCGCCGCACGCGGCCAGCTTGACGGGGTAGCCGGGCTGCGGGTGGACCTCTTCGGTTCGCTCGCGGCCACCGGCCACGGGCACGGCACCTTCACCGCGGTGCTGCTCGGACTCGAGGGCTTCGACCCCGAGACCGTGCTGCCCAGCGAGGTTGAGTCGGCGCTCGCGCGGATCGAAGCGACCGGCGAGCTGCGGGTCGGTGCCGAGCTCGGCACCGCGGCCCTCGGGACCGGGCCGGCAATCGTGCCGTTCGGCGTCGCCGACATGGTGCTGCGCCCGCTGACCGTGCTCGAAACGCACACGAACGGTATGCGGTTCGCGGCGCTTGACACCGCGGGCGAGGTGCTCGACGAGCAGACCTACTACTCGGTCGGCGGCGGCTTCATCGTGCGCGACGGAGCGGAAGAGAAGATCCTCGACCGCCTGGCTGAGCAGCTCGCCGAGCAGCCCTACCCGTTCACCACTGCCGCCGAACTGCTCGTGCACAGCGAATCGAACGGGTTGAGCATCGCGGAGGTGATGCTCGCGAACGAACTCGTGAGCCGCGACGAGGAGGCCGTCCGCGACGGACTCGCCCACATCTGGGATGTGATGGAGGCGTGCAAGAACTCCGCACTCACTCGCACGGGCGTGCTGCCGGGCGGGCTGAACGTGCGCCGCCGCGCGCCAGAGTGGCACCGCAAGCTGAGCGAACAGGATCCTGATCGCGACCCCGTCTTCTGGCAGGAGTGGATTAACCTCGTTGCCCTCGCCGTCAACGAGGAGAACGCGTCCGGCGGCCGCGTCGTTACCGCGCCGACGAACGGCGCGGCCGGCATCATCCCCGCGGTGCTGTTCTACGCGACGCACTACGCGCCAGGCGCCGAGACCTGGAGCGCTGAAGAGAAGCAGAACGTCGTCGTCGACTTCCTGCTCGCCGCGGCCGCCGTTGGCGTGCTGTTCAAAGAGCAGGCCTCGATCTCGGGCGCCGAGGTCGGCTGCCAGGGCGAGGTCGGTTCCGCGTCGTCGATGGCGGCCGCGGGCCTCGCGCAGATCCTCGGCGGCACGCCGCAGCAGGTCGAGAACGCCGCGGAGATCGCGATGGAGCATAACCTCGGCCTCACGTGCGACCCGATCGGCGGGCTCGTGCAGATCCCGTGCATCGAACGCAACGCGATCGCGGCGTCGAAGGCGATCAACGCCGCGAAGATGGCGCTCATGGGCGACGGCGAGCACCACGTCACGCTCGACGAGGTCATCATCACGATGCGCGAGACCGGCAAGGACATGAGCGACAAGTACAAGGAGACCGCGCGCGGCGGGCTCGCCGTGAACGTCATCGAGTGCTGAGAACTCGCCCCGCTGAGGGGCGACGCACAGCCGCCGCGGGTACGCTAAACCGGTGACTACCGTTCTCCTTTACGCCCTCGGGATCCTGATCATCGTGCTGCTGCTCGGCATCTCGATCGCGCTGCACGAAATCGGGCATCTGCTCCCCGCCAAGCTCTTTGGCGTGAAGGTGACGCAGTACATGATCGGCTTCGGGCGCACCATCTGGTCACGCAAGAAGGGCGAGACCGAGTACGGCGTGAAGATGCTGCCGCTCGGCGGCTACGTCGCGATGATCGGCATGTATCCGCCGTCGAAGCCGGGGGAGGCACCGCGCGAGTCCACCACCGGGTTCCTGAACTCGGTCGTCGAAGACGCGCCCGTCAAGGTCGGCAAGAAGCACGGCGAGTCGATCGTCGACGAGATCACGCGGGTTGGGGACGCCGGGCCGGCGGCGCCGAGCGATGCCGGGCCGGGGAACACCGGGCCGAGCGATGCGGACGCCTCGGTAGCAGCTGGGCAAGACGACGCCGAGTATCGCCGCGGCCTCGCCGGCTGGGTCGACGAGGCGCGCGACGCGAGCGCGGAGACGATCCCCGATGGGGAGGATCACCGGTCGTTCTACAGGCTCCCAGTCTGGAAGAAGATCATCGTGATGGCGGGCGGGCCGCTCATGAACCTGGTGCTCGCGTTCCTGTTCTTCGGCATCGTGATCTCCGGCTTCGGCGTCGCACAGTCGAGCACGACGCTCGCGCAGGTGAGCGAGTGCCTTGTGCCCGCGGGGAGCACGCAGACGAGCTGCGGGACCGACGACCCGGCGGCGCCAGCCGCGGCAGCTGGGTTGAAACCAGGGGACACGCTTGTCGCCGTGAACGGGACGAAGATCGAGGACTGGGAGCAGTTCCGCTCGATCGTCGCCTCATCGCCTGGCCTCACCCTGCAGGTCGAGATCGAGCGCAACGGCAAGTCCGACATCATGGCGCTCACGCCCGAGGCGAACGAACGGATCCTCGCGGACAGCAGCGGCAAGGCCGTGCTCAACGAAGACGGCACTCCGAAGACTGAGAGCGTCGGCATGATCGGGGCAACCCCCGGCTCCGAAGTGGTGCAGCGTCCGGTCACCGAGGTACCAGCGTTCGTCGGCGAGAACGTGAAGAACGTCGCCGGGGTCATTGTGAACCTCCCCGCGCGCCTCGTCGACGTCTGGCAGGCTGCCTTCGGTGCGGAGGAACGCGACCCGAACGGCCCGATGGGCGTCGTCGGGATCGGCAGGCTCGCGGGTGAGGTCGTGAGCATGGACGAGGCCCCGCTCGCCGCGCGCGCCCAGTTCATCTTCAGCCTCGCGGGCTCGCTCAACGTGGCGCTCTTCGTGTTCAACCTCGTGCCGCTCATGCCGCTCGACGGCGGGCATATTGCGGGCGCGATCTACGAGGCGATCAAGCGGGGCTGGGCGCGGCTGCGCGGTAAACCCGACCCGGGCCCCGTCGACACGGCGAAGATGGTGCCGGTCACGTTTGTGGTCGTGATCGCCCTCGGTGCGATGAGCCTGCTGCTCATGTACGCCGATATCGTGAAGCCCGTCGCACTATTCGGCTAACGTTCGGCTGACCCCGGTAGACTCGGTTCCGTGGCAGCAGTGAATTTGGGAATGCCGAAGGTACCGGAAGTATTGGCACCGCGGCGCAAGACCCGTCAAATCAAGGTCGGCTCAGTCGGCGTGGGCAGTGACTCGCAGATCTCTGTGCAGTCGATGACCACGACTCCGACGACCGACATCAACGGAACGCTCCAGCAGATCGCCGAGCTCACGGCGGCCGGATGCGACATCGTGCGCGTCGCGGTGCCAAGCCAGGACGACGCGGATGTGTTGCACATCATCGCGAAGAAGAGCCAGATTCCGGTGATCGCCGACATCCACTTCCAGCCGCGCTATATCTATGCGGCCATCGATGCCGGGTGCGCCGCAGTTCGCGTGAACCCGGGCAACATTCGCCAGTTCGACGGCAACGTCGGGGCGATCGCGAAGGCCGCGAAGGACGCGGGCGTCTCGCTCAGGATCGGCGTGAACGCCGGCTCCCTCGACCGTCGCCTGCTGCAGAAGTACGGCAAGCCCACCGCCGAGGCGCTCGTCGAGAGCGCCGTCTGGGAGGCGTCGCTCTTCGAAGAGCACGACTTCCACGACTTCAAGATCTCGGTGAAGCACAACGACCCCATCGTCATGACGAAGGCCTACCGGCAGCTCGCCGCCGCCGGTGACTGGCCGCTGCACCTCGGCGTGACCGAGGCCGGTCCCGCGTTCCAGGGCACCATCAAGAGCGCCACCGCGTTTGGCATTCTGCTGTCCGAGGGCATCGGCGACACCATTCGCGTGTCGCTGTCGGCGCCCCCTGTCGAGGAGGTCAAGGTCGGCCTGCAGATCTTGCAGTCGCTGAACCTTCGCGAGCGCAAGCTTGAGATCGTGTCGTGCCCATCGTGTGGCCGCGCGCAGGTCGACGTGTACACGCTCGCCGAAGAGGTCACCAAGGGCCTCGAGGGCATGACGGTGCCGCTGCGCGTCGCTGTCATGGGATGCGTCGTGAACGGCCCCGGCGAGGCGCGCGAGGCAGACCTCGGTGTCGCCTCGGGCAACGGCAAGGGCCAGATCTTCGTGAAGGGCGAGGTCATCAAGACCGTTCCCGAGTCCGAGATTGTCGCCACCCTGATCGAGGAAGCGAACCGTATCGCCGACGAGATGGGGCACGAGCGCGAGTCCGGCGCCCCGGAGGTTCTCGCCGTCAAGTAGCGATCGCTACGCTCTCTCGGCCCCAGCCGCCCGCACGGTCCGGGCCCCAACAGGCCCCGACTGCCAGCGCGGCCCCGGTGCCGATGCGGCCCCAATCCATGCGATCTGCAGATCGTATCCAGGATTGGGGCCGTTCTTGCATTTCAACTGCAGATTTCCAGACGTGCAGTCGAGGGGGCCCGGCTTGCGCGACTATACACTGCGAGTATACGCTCGGTGTATGGCAACCATGGACTCCTCACATGCCCTCCTCGGGCTGCTCGGAACGGGCTCAGGCTACGGGTACGACCTGAAGCACGACTACGATCGGCACTTCGGCGCAGAGAAGCCGCTCGCGTTCGGGCAGGTGTATGCGACGCTCGCTCGCCTCATGAAGCACGGCTTCATCGCGCTGCTCGGCGACGAAGCCGGAGGCGGGCCAGACCGCAAACGCTACGAGATTACGCCGGCCGGCCGCGCCGAGCTCGAAGACTGGCTGTTCTCCGCTGACACCCCCTCGCCGGCGCTCCAGAGCAACCTGTTCGCGAAGACGATCATCGCGCTGTTGCTCGACGACGACGCCGCACGGCTGCTCGATCTCCAGCGTGCCGAACACCTTGAGCGGATGCGCGAGCTGACGCGGCGAAAGATGGGCGCTGATCTTGCCACGGTGCTCGTCTGCGACCACGCACTGTTCCACATCGAGGCTGACCTCCGGTGGATCGAGCTCACTTCGGCAAGGCTCGGCGAACTGCGGTCGGAGGTGGCGCGATGAACCGCGTGCTCAGCGTCAGCGGCATCGAACGGTCATTCGGCATGGACGTCGCCCTTCGGGGCGTCGACCTCGACGTCGCGCAGGGCGAGATCCTCGCAATCATGGGGCCATCGGGTTCCGGCAAGTCGACACTGCTGCACATCCTCGCTGGGGTGCTCACTCCCGACGCCGGCACCGCTACCTACCGCGACCCGGCAACCAGCGAGACCGCGGAACTCAGTGCGCTCGGTGAGGCGGCACGGGCGAAGCTTCGGCTCAGCGAATTCGGCTTCATCTTCCAGTTCGGGCAGCTGCTCCCGGACCTCAGCGCGGTCGACAACGTATCGTTGCCGCTGTTGCTCGCCGGGCAGCCTCGAAAAGTCGCGCTCCGGCAGGCGCGTCGGTGGCTTGAGCGCCTGGGGCTCGACGCCCACGCGCAGAAGCTGCCGTCGGAGCTGTCGGGCGGCCAAGCGCAGCGCGTCGCGATCGCCCGCGCACTCGTCACCGCCCCAAAAGTGATCTTTGCCGACGAGCCGACAGGGGCGCTCGACTCCCTCTCTGCTGAGCAGGTGATGCTCACGCTCACCGAGCTTTCCCGCGCCTCGGGAACGACGGTGGTGCTCGTCACGCACGACGCCCGCACCGCCGCGTACGCGGACCGGGAGATCGTTGTGCGCGACGGCAAGCTGTCGGGGCTGGCCCGATGAAGGCGCTGACACTCGGCTGGGTGCTTGCCTCGCGAGAGCGTGGCGGGTCGAAACGCCTCGTCGGCATCGCCGCGGGTGTCGCGGTCGGCGTCGCGCTACTGTTGCTCGTCATCGCGGCTTACCAGGCGCTCGGCGACCGGAGCGCCCGGTCGACCTGGCCACTCGATAGTGCCTTCAAGACGGGTGAGGTCGCCGAGCTCGAGTTCGGCGACGACACCCTGTGGGTCGCGCCGAGTGGCATGCTCGGAGCCCCGGGCGACTACTACGACGGCCAGGCGATCACGCGGGTCTCGATCGCGGCGACCCCGCAGTCGACGGTCGCGGTGCCGGGCATCGAGCGCGCCCCGCAACCGGGGGAGTACTACGCCTCGCCTGCACTCGCGACGCTGATCGACGGCACCCCCGCGGACGAGCTCGGGGACCGCTTCGGCACGCGGATCGGCATCGTCGGCCCCGACGCGCTCCTCGGCCCAGAAACCATGCTCGCGATCGTCGGCGCCGACGCAGCCGCCGTCGAACCGATGCTCGGAGCGAGCCTGCACGCGGAACTCTCGGGCGTCCGCTTCCCGACACCCGCGTACGCGATGATCGCGATTGTCGGCGGGATCGCCGTCCTCTTTCCCGTCGTCGTACTCATCTCGATCGTCACCAAGCTCGGGCAGGCCGCACGTACCGAGCGGTTCTCGACGATCCGGCTCATCGGCGCATCGCCGCGGCTCGTCGCCATGCTCGCGGCGCTCGAGGCCGTCGTCCCAGCGCTCGCCGGGGCGCTCGCCGGAGTCGGGCTCTTCTACGCCGTTCGTCCGCTCGCGGCGCTCGTCGAGATCGAAGGATCACGCTTTTTCGTGAGCGACCTTGCCGTTCCTGCCTGGGCGATGATCGCCGCCGCACTCGGGACGGCACTGCTCGCCGGCCTGGTCGCGTTCGGTACCGCGCTGCGCACCGGCCTGGGGCCGCTCGGCGGAAGCCGCGAACAGCAGGAGCGCCGGCCTCGATGGTGGTCGCTTGTGCCGCTTGGGCTCGGCGCGGTCGTGATCGCCGCGCCCGCAGTCGTCGCAGCAGCGGGGCTCGACGTGCGGGTCCCCGACGTCGCCGTCCTTGTCGGGTTCATTCTCATCACCGTTGGACTCGTGCTCGCCGGGCCGTGGCTTGCCGCTTCCGTCAGCCGCTTCGGCGCCCGACGCGCGAACGGTGCGGCAGGGGTGCTCGCGATGCGCAGGATCGCACGCCACCCGCGCGCAACCTTCCGGTCGGTGAGTGGCCTCGTGCTCGCGCTGTTTGTGGTGACGGTGTTCGCTGTCGGAACGACGACAGAGATCGTTGACGAGGTCGCCGACGTGCCGGCGACGGAACTCGTGCCTGCCGACGCGCTGGTTACGAACCTCGGGTTCGAAGCCGACGAGGCGGAACAGGAGCGGGCGCTCGCTCGCGTCGCCGCCGCTGACGGGGTCGACCGCGTCGTTCGGGTCGGCTGGTACGACGACGAGACCGCGGGCGCTGACGGTGAGCAGGGCGACGCCGGC
>WPCJ01263053.1_pt1 | contig 17336 bp, 12 predicted proteins | sample 5399831 | NCBI WGS metagenome assembly WPCJ01 (sample SAMN12869470, study PRJNA574797) | sludge metagenome | isolation source: wastewater treatment of pH10 | place: China:Beijing | collected 2019-05-20 | reverse complement strand
TAATTGTCCTATCCAACGTATTGAAGAGGTAATAAAACTTATCGTAAATGCTCTATCTAAAATTAAAGAGTTTGTATTAAAAAATGGATTTAAGAATATTAACGACGAAATTCATTTTTTCAAATATCAAAAACCAGCTATTGTTGCAAAACTTATCTTTCATAATGCTATCTACAAGATAGAAATGAAAAAACCTAATGACACAAAGGCATTAAAAAAATATTTGAATGAAGAATTAAAAAAACTTAAAAAGTATTTTGAAAATAACCTTGAATTTTATAAATACTATAGAACCAATAATTCTTTTATTGACGATAAATTATTTGTTCGTGGTAAACACGATCTAAAACTAAGTTTGGATACAATCTATTTTGAAACCGATCATAGATTTTCTACATCTCACGATTACAAAGCAGCTAAAATTATAGCCAATGATCTGATACAAGTATATCTTGAAGACCAACTTCACAGACCGGTACATAAAAGTAAATCAATAGAGTTACCTAACTTAAATTGGCGAGGAAGTAAAACGGCATTAACTGAATTGATATATGCCTTACATGCTCAAGGTGCATTTGATCATACTGATATTAAAATAATAGCTAAAACATTTGAAAGTATTTTCAATGTTGATTTGGGCGACTTCTACCATACATTTATGGAATTGAAAGCCCGAAAGATAAAGAGAACAAAATTCCTTGACAACTTGCGTGATGCATTAATAAAACGGATGGACGAACAGGAAGAAGATTAGAAATTAAAAAGAAAACGGAAACTTACAGATTCCCGTTTTCTTTATTAATCCATTTACATTCACAATATACCTCTTGGTAAATGAACACTTTTCGTTCTGATAATACTTTCTGAAATCTTCTGATTTTCCTTTTTTTCGACTTGTTCAGCAGGTTCTTCAATCTGATTAACAGGCTCAATGGACAATTGTATTTTTCTTTCGACAGCAGCGAGTTCTGTTTTAAGTTCACTTAATCTATTTTCCTTAGACCATGTGCCATTAACCACCTGCTGAAGAACAGGCAGATCTTTTTGAAACTCGTCTATATTTTCCTTTTCTTTCTTGATATAAGAAGGTAATTTTTCCAAAGCTCTTAAAAAATTGATTGCTGCTGTTTCGGGGTCTTTAGCCATTGCACCGTTGTTGTGCGTGTATTTAATGTTTCCCTCGCCCTGTACAAAAAAGCGGTTTACCCGAATATCAATGCCTTCTTTTTGAGAAATTTCGGTTTTTACCAAGAGCTGAAAACCATACAAACTGCCGATTTCTTCATAATCGCCACCTGTACGGACTTTTTCTGCTAGCTGATTGAGCTTAGCACCGATTTGTTTTACATCTGCATTAGCCGATAAGCCCTCTAATTGAATAGGATTGGCAATAGAACCGTCTGGACATTTTTGAACACGCCTTTGCAGATTATTCCAATCTAAGCTCATGCGGTCAAAACGAGATTTGGCTTTGTCCAATTCTGCCGTATAGTCTTCCAATTTATATTTCGCACTGTATTTAGAACGGTTGAACGCCTGCTTTTCGCTTTCCAGTCCGGCAATCTGTTTTTCCAATTTGGCTTTGTCCAACAGATCGGTATTACCCGAAAGGATCGCCACATATTCTGAAAAGTTCATGCCCGATTTTTCGTCCATGCTGCCTTCATCAATTGTTCTTTTACCCAAATTGTTATTCTTTAGTTGGTCGATGAAAAGCTGTTTATTGTAAAGTAAATTGAATTTGTAACTATCCAACGATTTTTCAACAGCATAAATGACTACATCTACTTTGTTATCAGCAAAGAATTTGGCTATTTCATTTCCCTTTCTTATTGCCCGACCATCCCGTTGAGCAAGATCAGACGGTCGCCAAGGCGTGTCCAAATGATGAATGGCAACCGCTCTTTTCTGTGCGTTTACGCCTGTGCCCAACATACTGGTAGAACCAAACAACACTCGGATTTTACCCTCGTTCATTCCTTTAATCAATTCCTTACGTTGTTTGTCGCTTTTTGCTTCCTGTATAAAACGGACTTCGTGTGCCGGTATGTTGTGGTCTTCTATCAACTTGCGTTTGATTTCAGAATAAACGTTCCATTCGCTCCGCTTGTAAGTCCCCAAATCCGAAAAAACAAACTGTGTCCCTTTTTGTGCGTTGTATTGGTTGTAATACTTAGCGATATTGGCGGCACAATGCGAGGCCTTGCTGTCGGGATGATCGTCATAGATATCACTTACCATCCGCATATCTAAAGACATTTTACGGGCATAGTCGGTAGCAATCAGCATTTTTGCTTTTTCTTCGGTTGGCGATAACGGTAATCTTCCCAATAAAGTCGCATCGCCCGATTTGGCAAACTGCATCAAACTTTGGATAAAGGCTTCCTGATCAGGCGTTGGTGGAATGTTGTACAGAATTTCGTTCTTATTCGGGCGGTCAATGCCGATATCCTTTGCTGTTCGGTAATCTGTAATTTCAGAATAGAATTGTGCCAGTTCGGGTACTTTGATAAAGTAACGAAAACGTTCTTTTGCCACGATGTTATTCGCCACAGAAAACTCATAATCCGTTGTTTTTCGTGCATAAATTGCCGCCCACGCATCAAACGAATGGATGCCTTGCTTTTCCATTGCTCTTGGTCGCAGGTATTTGAATAACAGGTACAGTTCCGTTAAAGAATTACTGATAGTCGTTCCTGAAAGAAAGGTCGCACCCATATCCGCATTGGTACGCTCTTGAATGGTACGAATGCCAAACAGCAGGTTCATTGCTTTTTGACTACCGTCCACATTCCCCAATCCCGCAACCCGTGTATGTCTTGTGTTGAACATTAGATTTTTGAACTGGTGACTTTCGTCCACAAACAAATGGTCTATGCCCATCATTTTAAAGTCCACTACATCGTCCTTTCGATTCTCAATATCGTATTGCAGGGTTTTGAGCTTTACTTCCAAATTTTCTTTCCGTTTGACTACTCCGGCAAGCATTCCTCTGGTTACTTCTTTGCCCTGGGCTTGTAGTGCATCAAGGTTGCGCTCTACACTGTCCAGTTCAATTTGCAAAATTTCCTTTTGTATTTCGGGCGATTGCGGTATCATTCCAAATTGATCGTGTGTTAAAATCACACAATCCCAATCGTTGTTTTTAATATCTCCGAAAATCCGCAGGCGTTTTTGTGGTGTAAAATCTTCTTTGCCCGGAAACAGAATTTTGGCGTGTGGATAAGCGGTGCGGTAAGCTTCCGCAATTTCGTGTACGTTGCTTTTCAGTCCGATAATCATTGGTTTGTGAGCTAATCCCAAACGCTTCATTTCCTGTGCAGCGGTACACATAACCAAGGTTTTTCCTGCACCTACTTCGTGGTCGCAGATGGCACCATTGTTCAGTTTTATCATCCAAACGGTGTCTTTTTGACTGTCGTATAAATCTACGATGCCTAATGCTTTTCGGTCTAAACCCGGAAAGTTTTGATGAGTTCCGTCATAATTCGGTCGGACAAAACAATTAAAGGTGTCGTTGTATTGGGCGGTCAGCCTGTTTTTAAACTCATCGCTTTGGGCATGAAGCCAATCGGTAAAAGCGGTACGGATTTCGTCAATCTTGGTATTCGCCATTTGAACAGCTTCCATATCACGCACCTTTACTTCCTGATCACCTACCATTATTTTTTTGGTAATATCCGGAGTGGTATTGACTAGTGCATGTTTATACAGGGCAATCCCGTCAAAGGTTCTGCTTTCTGATTTAACAGCATATTTATCCCATATATGTACATTCTTACGGTCGCACCTTACAGAAAAATCATCGGAACTATCGGAATAATAAACCAGCACATCGGTATCAAACAAATGCGAAGCAAAACGGGCGTAAATTCCGGTAGGTATCCAGCGTTCGCCTAAGTTGAAATCCAATTCTTCAAACTCAATGCGTCTTGGTCGGGCTTCTTCCAAAACCGTTAAACTGGTTTTGGCTTCGGGATTATCGGGATTTTGTTCAACGTAATTTCGGACATCTTGGGCTTTTTCCACCACATTCCCTGCAATCCAGCGTTCGGCGATTTCGTATTCACGCGCTAACGGATTGTAGAAAATTCGACCGTGTAAGGCTTCTTTCAAAGCATCATCGGTCATACCACTGGTTTCGGACATATAATCCAAATCCACGCTTCCGTATTTGTTCAACGAAGCAGCCAACGCTTCATCGGGATTGTCGGTTGCTATGGTTAGCGTTGAAAAACTTACCGGACGGCTGAATATATCTGCTTTATGTACGATACCGCCCACCACACGTTCCAGATAAGGAATTTCCTTACCAGCACTGTCGGTTTTAATCAATTTGATGTTATCGGCACTGTTTAGATTGCCATATTTTTTTATAAAAGCATCATACAAACGGTTCAGCGTTTCCCGTTCTTCTTTATGCTCAGTTTGTTTTTCGGCTTCTTTGGTATAAAGCTGTTGATACGCATCACGAACTTCAATGTAGGCTTCGGTTCTTGCTTTTTGCAAAGGAGGTAATTGCAACGGATGGAAATCAGCCACATCATTACGTAAATCTACTTCTTGTAAATGACCTACGAAGCCTTGATCGACCACAAGACAATCGTTTCGGTAAAACGATTGTAGTTTGCCACTATACTGAGCAGGTTCGGGAATAGTGGTAATTATAGACGGTATTTCTACTTGATCTTTTGCACTGGTATCCGAAAATAAATCGCCAATAATTTCCTGTTTTTGTTCGGTTGTTCGAGACTTTTCATTGTTGATTTTATTGCTAATTGGAGCTATATAGGGCTGTTGCATCGAACCACTGAACAGATTGGTTTGCCTCCCTGTATTGCGTTTGGGCTTTCGTGTACTTGGACGCCTGTTTGTTGGAGCAGCTCGTTTTGCTATTGTAGTGAAAACGGATTCTTCTGCATTTTCAAACAGATCAAAAATACTTAGCTGTTTTAATTCCTGTGGATTTTCTTTTCTTATTGTTTGTTGTACAGATTGTTGTTTTGGAAGTTCAATGATTACTGGTTCAATAACAGGTGTTTTTATCGATGGCTCTATGGTATCTTGTACCAATAGCTCATTGCTCAGCTCGCCTTTGTATAAAGCTAAATTCAGATTTTTAGCAAAATCTTCGGAAAGCATCTGCTTTAAGTCTTTGGCAATACCCGCTACGCCGTCTTTATGCGTGTAAATAATTGCTGGCTTTCCGTAAGGATCGGTATCGATTTTACGGTCGGTATGGATAACCCTTGAACCATTTTGAAAAAAAGCGTTGCTTGGTGTATTGTATTTGGTTTGCTTGCTTTGACAAAACAATTCTTCGGCTTCACTCAAACCTTGTTTTGCGGTATTCTTTTGCAGGATAATCAAATCGCTCCCTACTTCCGTACCAGCATATTCTGTAAAGAGATTATTCGGTAATCGAACAACTGAAACCAAATGGTTATTTTCCATCAAAGCTCGGCGTATAGGCTCGTTTTTTGGGCTGTTTAGAATACCTTGCGAATTAATGTAAAGTTGCAAACCTCCCTCACGGAGCATATCATTTCCTTTCAAAAAGAAGTAATTGTGTATGCTTCGGGCAGCCTGTATTTTTGCGGTGTCTTTACTTCGGGAATACGAAAGATCGAAAATGGCGGTGTCGCCAAACGGAATATTGCTGGCGATAACATCGTAAGTATTTTGCTCTTTTTCAGAAATTTCCTCAAAACCACTGATACGGATAGCACTGTCGGGATAAAGCTGTTTTAAAATCTTGCCTGTTAGCAAATCCTTTTCATAAGCGGTAACTTTGGCGCTTTGATTTTTGGCAAAAGACTGTATAAACGAGCCAATACCTGCCGATGGTTCAAGAAATTTATCAATGTGCAAACCATTTTCACGCAGGTTTTCTGAAAGAACATCTATAACCTGTGGCGGTGTATAAAAAGCTGTAAGCACCGAGCTTCGCATACTGTCCACATAGTGTTTGTACTGCTTTTCGTCGGTAGCATTTTCTTTGAGAAGCTGGTGTAATTCCTGCGTAATCGGGAACAAATCGTGTTCGGTTTTCCGCCAATTATTGATGTCAATGTCACTTTCTACGGGGTTCAACACGAATTTTAGACCGCCAAATCCGCTGTATTGCATCATGAGCAGTCTTTCGCCTACGGTGGCTTGTCGTTTCTCCTTTTCCAGTGTAAAAGCAATTCGCAGGGCATCGATATTCTGTTGGAGATGTTGGCGTTTACTGAAGCCCATTTTCCTCAATCCAAATGGCGATGGTTCCGGTTATTTCGGTATAAAGTAGGTCAAATTCATACCCGTAGGCGAAATCATCGGTTAGCTCATAATTACTAAAAACAGGCTCACAGATTGGAAACATTTTAAGGGCAAATGGTCGTAGCTCCTCGTCAGCCATCACGGTGTCAAACTCGTTACAGACTACCTGAAAAACGGTGTCGAATTTGGAGAAGTACAAGCCTTCAAATAAAATATAGTTGGCTATTTTATCACATTGTTCAATAGCGTTTCCCGAACGAAAAGCCCCGTCATAAGCATTGGCAGCCCACGAAGAACGTTGCTGTATAAATTTCTCGTCGTTTGCTTTCTCTGGAAAGCTGGTGTTTAATAATTCTTGTAATCGTAATCTGAAATACGAAAGGTCTTTTTGCTGTGTATCCATGCTATCTTTTGTTTTGAATTTTAATCGAACTCAAAATTATAGCGGTAGATAGGAGCTTTTAAGAAAGTGGCAGGGTTTGGCGTTGAGAGGTAGGTTTTGGCGTAAGTATATTAATAGAGAGGGATTTATTTTGTATTTTTGTAATACAAGTTATACTTTCTCAAATAAATCATAACATGCAGGTCATGTCTTGAGAAGTTAGTTTTAAACTTAGGAAACCGAACAAATACAAGATTAGTGATAAAAACATACATTGTGAAATGAGTGAAACTTTAGATAACGACTCAACAAAAAAGCAATTAGGCTTTGAATATCAGAAATTAATAGCATTAGAGTATTGCTTAAATGCTAAAAACGGTGAATATGTTTACATAGAGTGCTATGGGGATGTTCAATATGAGAATGAATCTATTGAAGTTAAACATCATGAAGGAGAATCTAATCTTACCAGCAATTCTGTAGACGTTTGGAAGACGTTAAAAAATCTCGTTGTTGAATATGATAAATTGAAGTCCAATGATAGGTTTATTCTTCATACAACACAAAACATTTCAAATGATAGTATTTTTTATAACTGGAATCAATTAAAATCGGCTGCAAAATATAAAAAGCTCAACGACCATTCTATTTCGGCTACTTCTAAACCGTTTAAAGATGTAATTTTTGATAGTAAAAAAATATCTAAGACTGAGTTGTTGGGAATTTTAGATAAGTTTATTATTAATAGTTGTGAGCCTAAACTTGACGAGAAATTAGCTCAACTAAAAGAACATCCCACTTTTAAATTAATACCTGATAATTTAAGAAAATCGGCAATAGGAGTACTTAATGAGTGGATTATTGAGAAAGCCATTGAAGATTCAAATAAATGGGAAATTAATATTACTGACTTCAATTCAGATTTGGGATTCAGTCTAACAAAGTTCACCAAAGACCATATTCCCTTTCCATCTATTAAAGAGCAAGGTCGAGATGATGCAAATCTGACTAAAGGTTATAAATTTATTGAAAAACTGAATGCAATATCAATAAAGAAAAACGATTTACATCAAGCATTTCAAGATTACGTAAGATCGGAAGAAGCTTACAAAGAGATTCTAAAAATAAATCCTACTCTGAGAGATAATGTAATTGCATATGAAGGAGAGATAAACTCTATAATGCAAACAGAAAAAAGTGCTGGTTCATATCATTTGTCAAACGAATCATTCGAAGACAATACACATGTTAAAAAATCACAAGATCTTTACTTCAAGTGTATTACTGATGCCCATACTGAGATTTCAGGATTTAATGGAACTCAAAGATTTTTTAGAAATGGAAGAATTCAGAATATTAACGAAACTAGTGATTTTGAATGGCTGTATAAAGAAACTGATATATGAATATAAATCAAACTGAAAAAATCATTTTTAACCCATTGTTTACATCAAAATTGTTGTTTATGGCATTGTCTGGTGCAAATAATAATAGGCTAAAAACAGAACTTATCTATTATATACTCCCACTGATATACAATGATACAATTAAAAATAAACTAGTAAAAAGTACAGCCAAGAGTACATTTAATACATTTTTAAATTCTGAAGTTAAAATGGAATTAATTGTCATCGAAACTCTATTAGCTAATTATAAGAAGAAGACTAAAGAAGCTTTGATTACATTGTCAAATATTCACGATATCGAAATTTCAGATTATGTAATACTAGCAGAGGAACAGAATACAACTTATACAGGAGAGAAGAACTCTAGCCTAAGAGAATATTATAAAGCAGCATTTAATTTGGGTTCAATTCTGTCGAAAGAAGATTATAATACAATATTTTTCAATTTATAAAATTATGCAGGCTACAATATCACATATATTTCTTTTTAATAACAATAAAGAATCACGCACACTAAAGTTCGACGAGGGCTTAAACATTATTTCTGGTGATTCTAAAACAGGTAAAAGTGCAATCATTGAAATTATCGACTACTGTTTATTTGCAAGCAGATCTACTATACCAAAAGGGATCATAACAGACTGGACAGATCTTTACTGTATAATCTTTAAAGTTAAAGATAAACATATGATTATTAGCAGAAGAAAAAACAGTAATCAAATGTATTTCAATATTGAAATTAATTCAGATTTTCTTATGAATTTTTCATTAGAATATTTCAGTGACAAAAAGCAAATAGATTTAGATGAAGCAAAAAAAGAATTTGAGAAGCACATAGGAATCGCTGTTCTAGATACTAGAACTGATGAAGAAGAAGATAAAAGAAAATCTGGAGGAAAAGTAACAATGAGGAGTTTTATACCCTTTTTATTTCAGCATCAAAATCTAATTGCTAATAAGCATAGTCTTTTTTATAGATTTGATGATTTCTATAAGAGGAAAAAAACCATTGATGATTATCCTATACTAATGGGATGGGGAAATGCGGATTTTTTTGATTTACAGAGAACTCTAGAAGGTAAACAAAAAGAATTGAGCCAAAAGAAAAAGCTAGATGAGAAGTTAAAAATAAGCAACGATCAATTAAGAGAGGATCTTTATGGCATCACATCACTATACTATACCTCTATAGGTAAAGAACTCTCGGAGGAGATTACATTGTCTGATCTTAAAAAACTTGTAAAAGATTTACCAAATTCTAATGCTAATTCAATAGGTGATCAAAATCTTAATGAGGAATTGAGGAAGATAGATAATTCTATATCCCAAAAGAAAAAAGAGTTAGATGTAGTACAAAATTTGTTATCTACTATTAAATCTAATAATGATATTTCAATAAATTATGCCCAAAATATAAATAGATTAAAATCATTAGCATCAATTGAGGCAAATATTAGTGAGGTTCATTGCCCACTTTGTGATCAAGAAGTAGAAGAGATAAAGGAGAAGATTTCGATTATCAAAGAATCTAATGAAATATTGGAGAATGAGTTTGAAAAAATAGGAACATATGTAAATGATACTTCAAGTCAAAATGCTTCGCTTCGAAAAGAAAGAGATATTCTAAAAAAAGAGTTGAAAGATTTAAACATTAAAGCTGATAGCTTAAATAAACAAGTCTTACATGAATTCAACAGTAAAAATGAATACGAAAGAAACTTATTATTGAAAGGGAGAACTGAAGCAAATGCTCAAAACCTTATTGATAGGAATAAAATTTTGTCAAATAGTAAAAGTGATTATACAGAGTTAGAAGCAGAAATTGAAGATCTCAAGAATAAACTTGCGGGCTTTAATCTGAAAGAAGAATTACAAAAAGCACAAGTAATATTAAGCGAAAAGATGAGTGCTATTTGTGAATTACTGGATTTTGAGGAAGAGTTTAAACCCGGAAAAATACTTTTCGATTTGGAGAAGTTTAGCTTAAAATACAATTTAAAAGATAAAGAAAATATTCTCCTATCAGAAATGGGAAGCGGCTCAAACTGGTTAGCTATTCATTTGTCTGCATTTTTAGGTTTTTTGTATCTACATAGTACTACACCAACTTCTAAAATACCATCAATTTTAGTTTTGGATCAACCAAGTCAAGTATACTTCCCTAAAATATACAAACAATTAGATGAAGAAGTTGAGAATGGACAAAAGAAAGTAGATGATAATATTATTCAAGTGAAAAATATATTCAAAGTAATTTCTGATGAAATAACTAATATTGATAAAGAATGCGGTTATAAACCACAAGTAATCGTATTAGAACATGCTGATGAAGATGAGTTTTCACAATTCATAAAGTACAGATGGAACAAAGACGGTAATAAATTGATTTAACACTTGTGGTTTTATAGTGTAATTCTTGTACTTATATTATTTATTTTTGCTCGATACAATTTTAATATACCATCATAATGAACGAATTAATCGAAAAAATCAATGCAAGCTTTGAAACATTGAAAGCAGATGCAGAATTACAGGCTGAAAAAGGAAACAAAGCGGCTGGTACAAGAGCAAGAAAATCATCTTTGGAGCTTGAAAAGCTATTGAAAGAATTTAGAAAGGCATCTTTAGATGCTTCTAAAGCTTAAAATTAAACCCTCCAAATTTAGGAGGGTTATTTGTGTGTTATGAATTTAAGAGTTGAAGCATCCTAGCTACTTCAATATCCATTCTCGAAAAGGCAAACCATTTTTTGCCAAGGTCTTTGAGTGATGCCCCGATATGATAAAGTTCGGTATCATCAATAATTAAAAAACGGTCGTGAGTATCCGTAAACAATTCAATTTCAATCAGCGGATATTGGCTATTGTATCGTTGCATATCCAGTCGTAACTGGTTACTGATATTTTTGGTGTAAATTGTTGCAGTAACATCATCACTACGTTTGCCTAATAAAGTAAGTACCGTATCGTCCACGTAATTATCCAAAAGGATAATGGAGCTTTTTGCACTTCGGATAATATCGGAAACAAATGCATAGGCATCAAAAATTTGCCCGTTATAGAAAACACCTTTTTCGCTGTGAAGCTTGTCGCTTTCCAAAGCCTTAAAGATTTCTTCAATTTTTTGGTCAGCTTCTAATTGTCTTAGTTCTATTTTATCTAAGCGATGAAATAAAGCAGCATTACTGATTAGCATTTTTCGCATTTCTACGAAAGCATTCATTATTTCAATACTCACTCTAATAGCAACGGTACTTTTTAGTACACCAGAAAGCATTGCTATTCCTTGTTCGGTAAATACAAAGGGTAGATATTTTCGGTGCTGACCTCTACCTGTGTTTAAGGTCACAATTTGTGACCTTAAAACTTCCCACTCCTCAGATATTAGTTGAAAACAGAAATTTTCGGGGAAGCGTTCTGCATTACGCTTTACAGCCTGGTTGAAAACCTTAGTTTCAACCTGATAAATATTAGCAAGATCGGTATCCAGCATTACCTGTTTTCCTCTGATGCTGTAAATCCTGTTTTCTATCTCTTTTTGTGGAATGATATTATTTTCCATTATTTCCGTTTAGGTTTATTCTTTTCAAATTCAAATGAAGTGTTGCAATCTGCATTCAATACGATCAAAGCATCAAACTTTTTCCCAGCTTTACTTTTCATTCCTTTGATAAGACTGGTTTTTCCCTTGTTGATAAGGTTTTCAATATCAACAATGTCGATTTGTACACCACAAACATTTCGGAACTGAACCCAATTACAAACCTCATCGGGACATTTCACAATTTTATCACGGATAATCAATTGTTGTTGTTTGCACTTTGGACAAATCAACTTCGGTAAATTGTTTGTAGCGATGGAGGTTTGCAACAATTCATAGGTAATAGATTTCGCATAAATTTCCATTTCCTTATGAAATGTTTCAGTATCAGCTTCGTTGTTTTCGATTTTCTGCAACGCCAATTCCCATTCGGCAGTCATGGCTACATCGGCAATTTTTTGGTCTTTGACCAATTCATACACCTGCAAGCCTTTTTCGGTAGGAATTAGGGATTTCTTTTCCCTTTGAATATAATTACGGTTAAATAGCGTTTCAATAATGGCAGCTCTTGTTGCGGGAGTACCGATACCGATATTTTGCAAAGCTTTCCGTTCTTCCTCGTTTTCGATTTCCTTTCCTGCGGTTTCCATAGCCGATAAAAGTCCTGCTTCGGTATAAAGCACAGGTGGTTTGGTTTTCTTTTCCGACACAATCGCTTCTTTAATTTTCAGTTCATCGCCCTTTTTCAATTCGGGCAAATCCTGTATCGGTTCGGTGTCTTCTTCTGTAAAACTACCCTTAATAGCGCGCCAACCTGCTTCTAAAATTTTACAGCCTTTTGCCGTGAAATCATAATGAGCGGTCTGTAATGAAACATCGGTAATCTCTTTGATGCAAGCTCCCGAAATGGCTTCGAGTAAGCGAAAGGCAATCATATCGTACACGGCATTTTCTTCAGCATTCAAAACAGACGGTATTTTGTCCGTAATCAATAATCCGTGATGATCGGTAACTCGCAAATCGTTTACGATACGTTTATTGAAACGTCCCCATTTAATTTTTGATAGGGCTGTTTTGCAAACTTCTCTGTTTTGTAAAGCCCTTACGAGGTTCGGAATTTCAGCCCACACATCTTCTGGGATGTATTTGCTTCCGGTACGTGGATAAGTAATGAATTTCTTTTCGTACAGGCTTTGGGTAATATTCAGCGTTTTCTCGGCAGAGAGGTTCAGTCTTTTATTCGCTTCTTTTTGCAAGCCTGTAAGGTCAAACAACAAAGGCGGTTGCTCGGTAACAGTTTTGCTTTCTACAGCGGTAACGGTTGCTGTTCCACTTCGCTGAATAGATTTTAACGCATCGTCTGTTTGCTGTTTATCCTGCCATTTGATTGTGGAAATGCTTTTAAATTCAATTTGCTCTTTGTGATGTAATAACTGAATCTGCCAATATTTCTGTATAGAGAAATTTTTGTTATCCAAATAACGTTTACAAATTAAAGCGAGTGTTGGCGTTTGTACACGTCCCAATGAATATATTCCGTTACCTGCCGCAATACTCAATGCCTGTGTAGCATTGATGCCTACGAGCCAATCGGCACGGCTTCTGCCTTGGGCTGCCTGATACAATCCGTCAAATTCCTTTCCGCTTTTCAGGTTGTCAAAACCTTGTTTGATGGCTTTTTCGGTCAATGAACTTATCCAAAGGCGTTCAAAAGGTTTGTGACATTTCAGATATTCATAGATGTAGCGAAAGATGAGTTCACCCTCACGACCTGCATCGGTAGCCACGATAAGACTTTCACTTTGATTAAACAGTTTCTCAATAACTTTCAACTGTTTTAAAACACCTGTATCTGCGGTATAACCTTTGTCTTTTCTTACTTTCCGAACGGTAAGCATAAACGGATTTGGAAGGATTGGCAAGGCGGTTTTGTCAAATCCCGAAATCCCATAATCTTCGGGCATTCCCAAACCTATAAGGTGTCCGAATGCCCAGGTAACAAAATAGCCGTTACCTGTAAGATAACCATCTTTTTTATCGGATGCTCCTACAATTCCGGCAATTTCTCTTGCTACACTTGGTTTTTCTGCAATAATTGTCTTCATATTTTACACTTTTCTGCCTTTAGATTTTGCAGGTGCTTTTGGCTTTTCCTGTTGTTCCTGCTGTTGCTTATTCTTTGGATTTTGTTGTTCCGATTTTAAAGGTTCCTTGATATTTTTGGTTGCTTCGTTGGTTTTTCCTTCCGAATTAACGGCAGTCTGCGTTTTATGAGTTTCGGTAGGCTTTGCCTGTGCTTTGAGTTTATCGGGATTTTGGAATGAGAAATCTGTTTTACCCGTTTCTTTATTGAGTGTGATGTAACCTTGATATTTTTGCCCTTTTTTATCGATCAAACCGTCTAAATAAACTGTTTGCCCAGCTTTGAATTTGTTGTACTGCTCATCATCGAGTTCCTTACCTCTAAATGTTTTCGGAACTTCTTGCGATTGATTTTGTTGCTTAGCCTGTTCAGTATTTTGAGTGTGCTGATTGTTTTTACTTCGATCAAATAGAAACTCAACATATCTTTTATCGGCATTAAACTGAACCGTTGCACTAAATTCATCGCCTTTTTTAGAAATCATTCCGTCCAATTTCAAAGATTTTCCTTCCATTAAAGTTTGCTTTTGCTCATCGTTTAATTTTACTCCTTTAATTTCATCGGGGATTTTGATGTATTCCGTTTTTAGAGCGATCAATTCATTCGTAAGCCTGTCCACACTGATGATGGAAGGCATCATTTCGTTTGTCTTTAAGTTCTTCAAATCAACCACCCGTCCCATGTTTCCGGTTTCCAGCAGGTTTTTCTTGTCCTCATCGGTAAATTTGTGTCCAAAAAACTCAAAATTCAGATTAGGTTCTTTTCTGATACCATGTATTGCTGCTACGACGGTTCCTTCAGGTGTAGCCTGCAAAGACAGTCGGGCATCTGTGCGAACAATGGCACCGCCAAGATTTACGCTGACAGATACAAGGTCATTGGTTTTGTAGCCTCTTAAAAGTGGATCTAAAAGGTTCATTTTTTCAAGACGTTCTTTGCCTAATCCAAGATTGTTCATTGTTTCCCAATCAATCTGTTCCGGTTTAAAGCGGTATTCACTTGTTTCCGGTGCTTTTTGTGTTGTTGCCATATCATTTTTATTTTCTTGTTGATGTTCTTTTTCGGGTTCGATTTTTACTTCGTCCTTTTTAATTTCCTTTTCTCCTTTGGGTGTCGGATGATCGACCTGCTTTTGCATTTCCTTAGCTTTACCTAAAGCCTCATCAGCAGGAATTTTAAAGAATGAAAAGTTGGTGGGATTTTTTAGCTGTCGCAAAAAGTTGGAAAAGAAATTAGAGAATAAATCGCCGTGTTTGTCTACACGCATAAATTCGCTCTGATTTTCTTTTGTCGGATCGACAGTTTTTAAGTTGCCTTTTTCGTCAATTCCAGTAACCGCTTGAATTTTATTCTTTTGCTTATCGAGTACCAATAAAATGTCTGATAGCTGTTCGGTAGCTGGCTGTTTGTTTTCTGTTTCTTCGCTCATAATCTGAAAATTTAATGTTCAAATACCGAAAGTAGTTGAAGCTTTTGCTTGGTTGTATTATGTGGCACCCAAAGGCAGTGTTTGGCGTTCATTGGCTGATTACTTGTTAAAACTTTCTCTGATGAACTGATGTACATCAGATAGTTTGTAGTATAGCTTACCACTGATGGTATAATAGGGAAGTTTGCCGATGGAGCGGTATCTTTGTAAGGATCGGTTGCTGATTTTCAACATTTGCAACAAATCCTGATTGTCGAGTAATTCTTCCCCATCAATGCTGTTACGCTTCTTTTGTAAACTGTCTATATTATCGCTGAGCATATCCATTCGCTCTATGATGCGTTCCATCCACGCTAAAAATTCCATTCTGTCGATATTCATAGCCCTACGTTTTACGGTTTTCTCAATTTTAGTTTTCTTCCTTTTTCGATATAGCTTTTTCCTTTTGCCATGAGTTCTTGTACGAACTCATCACTGCTTTGAATGGCATTTGCATTCAGCATATCCTTAATTGATCCGATGGTGTAGAAATATTGTCCGTAGATTTTGGAGTAAGCTATTTCGCCTTTGGTACGCATTCGCCACAAAGTCTTTTCGCTGATGTGCAGGTATTGGCATACCTCGTGATTGTTGAGCCACAGGTCGTCATAACTTGTGTCGTCTAACCTCTTCAAGTAATCGGCAATAGCGTTGATACGGCTGTTGAGTTGTTGCCATGCTTCTTCTTCAATTGTGATTATTTTCATTGCATTGTTATTTAATGTTACAATGCAAAATTGCTAAGGGTGGCAGAGTTTGTCCGCCAATGCTTACCCATTGGTTTGGCACTTTTTTTATTTTTTTTTCGATAGAGAAAATCCTTTATTTGATAAGGTTTTTGAAGAATTGGAGAAATTTTGAATAAAAATTCGCCAACATTTACCAATTGACAGATATGGGTAAAAAAAAGCAGCACACAAAATGCACTGCCTGTAAATTCTCACTTGAATAAGGTTAAAGATCTTTATCCATGTATTCCTCTAAAGAAGTTTTAAGCTGGTCTAAAAATGAAGTTCGGGAGCCACTTCGGGTTTTCATGCGATGGAAAGCGTGGTGCACATCATTTAAAGGAGTTCGGAATAATACCTGAAAGAGCAAAGCTAATTTGCGGATGCCCATTTTTCCGTATGCGATGGAGTTTGAAGCATAAAGAGCATAAATTAATTCGATAAGTGCATTTTGGGAATTTGTCCAGGAAATATCCTTGTTGGTATCGCCATTTAGAAAGATGGTATCGGAATTTTCTTCGGGATTGATTTTGACAATCAAATAAGTATAAAGTAATTCGTTGGCAATAATGTAAGCAATTTTGTTGTCGTAATAAGTGGAGAAACTAAGGTCAATTTCAAATACACCACTTTTAAGTCCATCGTGATAATTAATTTGCCTAAGCCTAAAGTAACTATGATCACGGTCTATTCTGCCTGCACGATAATACCTATAAAAATCCTCGTTACAGATGCTTTCTTTATATTCTGCTTTGAGATTTTTGAGCTGATTTTCGTAAAAACATTGATGTATTTTGCCTGTGCTTACAGGGCAGGTGGTTTCAAGTCGAAATACTTTGTTGTAATAAATGAGTTTGCCTAAAACCTGCGGTTTGATGTTCTTGAAAAAATCAATTTCCTGTTGCTCATTTTTAAATCCAAATTGGAGGACTTGATCTTTTATGGAACTCAACATGTCCTTTAGGAACAAAGTCATTTGATAGGTTTCATGTGTTGTCGGCAACAATTCAGAAGTTAGTTTATCTTCCTTCTGCTGAATTTGCGCTAATATTTTACTCAACACGATTTCCATAGCATAGTCTTTTTTAAGGGTTATTACTATTTGTTTCGGAGTTGCAACTATTGTTGATATACCAAAATCAAATTTTGTAAATATTCTTCAGACCATTTCCACAGATGAACCCAACTTGGGAAAAATATATTTACAAGAAGCCGTATTTTGAATAAACAAAAAAAGGTAAAGTCTTGGTGTACTTTACCCTTTATTTATTAAATTTGCTGTATTGATTTACAAGGTAATCGAATGAAAGTAAGCGTAATGAGCACCATTACTAAATCGTTACCGATAAAGTTTTTCACTCTCGTAAACTACTCTTAATAAGCCGAATTGGGCTTAATTAATCTTTTT
>WPCJ01235394.1_pt1 | contig 17342 bp, 18 predicted proteins | sample 5399831 | NCBI WGS metagenome assembly WPCJ01 (sample SAMN12869470, study PRJNA574797) | sludge metagenome | isolation source: wastewater treatment of pH10 | place: China:Beijing | collected 2019-05-20 | reverse complement strand
AGGCGACGCTGCCAACCGGCTAGCGCGTCGGCATCGTCACGGTCTCGGCGGCGACGCTGACGCCGGCGCATCTGGAGGCGGCCGGCGTGCCGCTCGACACACCCGTCACCGGCACGGAGAACGGGCGCGAGTTCTTCCGTGTTCTGATCAGGGCGGAGAAGGACGACATGGATGTCGAGCTCGCCCGGCAGGATGTGGTGCAGGCGGCGCTCGATCTCGTCGCCCGCCACCCGGATGTCGGTGCGATCGTGCTCGAATGCACGAACATGCCGCCTTATGCGGCGGATGTGCGGGCGGCGACCGGATTGCCGGTCCATGACATCTATTCGCTGATCAACTGGTTCCACGCCGGCTTGCGGCCACGCCGCTTCGGCTGAGCGGCAGGCCGACTTATCCCCGGAGGGCGGAACCGGCCGCATCATCGCCTCGCGGCAGCAGAGCGCTGCGTCCCCTTCCGCGAGGCCCCATGACCGACACGCCCCGTCTTTCCCTGCCGCTGCTCGCCGCCGGGCAGGCCCAGAAGCACGTCACCCATAACGATGCCCTGATGCGGCTCGACGGGCTGATCCATCTCACTGTCGACAGCCGGACGCAGACCGCGCCGCCGGCCTCGCCGACCGAGCTCTCGGCCTATATCGTGCCGGCAGCCGGCACCGGCGCCTTCGCGGGGCGTACCGATCAGGTGGCGCTGTTCGAGGATGGTGGCTGGACGTTTCTCGTTCCCCGCGCCGGCTGGCAGGCCTGGGTGATCGACGAGGCCGAGCACAATCTCTGGACCGGCACGGAATGGCGCCGTGACAGCCCGCTCAGCAGCCTCGGCGCCGAACGCTGGGGCGTGAACGCGACCGCGGACACGGCCAACCGCCTCGCCGTGTCATCGGATGCCTGCTTGTTCAATCATGCCGGCAGCGATCACAGGCTGAAGATCAACAAGAACGCGGCCGGCGACACCGCGAGCCTGCTGTTCCAGAGCAACTGGTCGGGCCGGGCCGAGTTCGGGCTCGCCGGTGACGACGATTTCCGGGTCAAGGTCAGCGCCGATGGCTCGGCCTGGCATGATGCGCTGGCGATCGATCGGGCGTCGGGCGCCGTCGCCCTATCAGCCTCACCTTGGGCTGCCGGCGCGAACCTGCTGGTTAATGGCGACATGGCGATCAACCAGCGCGGTTTCGCAGGCGGCGCGCTCGCTGCCGGCGCCTATGGCTTCGATCGCTGGAAGGCGGCGACGGGCGGGGCAAACCTTTCGATCAGTGGCTTCACGATCACCCTGACATCCGGCGCGGTCGTTCAGCCGGTCGAGCCGGCTTTATGGGGGCTCGCATCCTTCGCTGGGCTGCCATTGACGCTTTCGGTCGAGGATCTGAGCGGCGGCAGCCTTGCGGTCACGATCGGTAGCCAGTCCGGCACGATCACGGCTGGGGCGGGGCGCCGTTCGGTGTCTCTGACGCCGGCTACGGGGGATACCGGCGTGCTGGCAGTCAGGCTTGCGCCGGCGACAGCGGCTGTGAGCTTCGCACGGGTCAAGCTCGAGCGCGGCCCGCTTGTAACGAACGTGGCGGTGCGCCCGACGGTGCAGGAGGAACTCATCTGCCGAAGGTATTACTGGCGGCTTGCCGGGAACATCCTGATCGATGCCTATCAGGCGGCCTCGGCGAGCTTATGCCAGTTGATCGTCCTGCCGGTGCCGATGCGGGCAGATCCTAGCGTCTCGTTCGCCGTCGCCGGCGAGATCAACATTTCCGGCAGCGAGCGCGGCGTCACTGTGCAATCGCCGGAACAGGCCTATGCGCATGTTACGGCGGCGGTGACGGGGCGCGTGCGGGCGAGCTTTGACGATCTCGCGTTCGATGCCGAGCTGTAGCGCCGTGCTCGCTTCAGCGCGTGGCACCGTAGCAGCAGTTGGGGGAGCGTGGGCTGGGCTTGGCCGGCGGGCCGTAGGCGCGCCGAAGCTGCTCTTGCCGGCGTGCATCCGCCTCGCGAAACTGCTGCCGCGCGATCCGTTCGCGAATCTGCTGGCGCCGCAGCGCCTCGCGCATCTCGCCGACGCTCTGGCGGCGATAGGTGCTCTGGGTCTGGTGGAGCAATTCTCCCCCGATCGCCGGAGTGCCCGGAGGGGTGATGGGGAAAGCCGCGGCGGCAGCCGTTCCTGCCAGGGGAAGCGCCAGCGTGAGGATGACGAAGAGTGCGATCTGGTGCGGTAAGCGAAACATGAGCGTCTCCAGTCGTTGCGGCTACGTGCTGCCGGCAACAGGAGTATCCGTAATGGCCAGGAATGTTTGCGTCTTAACCCGTCCGGGTTAGCCTGCGCGACCGGCCGCGGAGGGTGGCCGGGACGGCAGGGTAATGGATTTGCAGACGATCCCGGCGCTCGAGCACGAACTTACGGAACTCGTCTATGCCGCGATACTCGGCGAGACGCCATGGCAGAGCTTCCTCGACCGGTTGAACGGAATTCTCCCGGCAGGCGCCTCGACGCTGTTCTTTCATGATCCTGGCGCCAAGTCCGGCGTGGTCTCGCTCGCTGCCGGCATCGGCGAGAAGGAGATCGGCGATTACGCCGCCTATTACGCGCCGCTGAACCCGTGGATGCAGAAGGTTTCGGAAACGCCGCTGGGTGTCGGCATCGTCGGCGAGCGCATCGTGCCCCGAGATCAGTTCCGCAATTCGGAATACTATTCCGATTTCCTGAGGCCCACCGGCTACGAGACCGCTGTCGGCATAACGCTTTTCCGCGACCATGGCTGCTCCTTCCTGCTGAGCACCTTGACCAGCCGCGACGATCCCGACACCAATCAGGCGGCGGCGGATCTCATGACTCGCTTGGCACCGCATCTGAGGCGCGCCTTCCAGTATTATCGAACCGGGCCGCTCCGGGAGGCGACGGCGCGGTTTGGTGCTTCACTGCTGGAATCGCAGGCTGACGGTGTCATCGTGCTGGGCGAGGGGCGCAGCGTGAAGGCGCTCTCGCGCCGCGCCGGGAGCATGCTCGCCGACGGCGGGGTCGTCGGCACGACGGCACTGGGCACCATCCGGATCCGGGACGATGCGGCGGACGCGATCCTGCGCCAGATGCTGCGGCGTGACTACGAAGGGGAGCGAGTCCGCAACATGCGCATCGGGAGGCACAGCCTCGCGCTGGTACGCGCCGAGCTGGATGAGGTCAGCGCGTATTTCGCCGGGCCGACGGTGCTGCTCCTGATCGATCCGGCGCAGGGCTATCAAGGGTCGGGCGATCCTGGCTGGCTGGCGGCGCATTTTCGCCTCTCCCCCGCGGAGACGAGGGTGGCTGCGGGCATCGTCTCGGGGCGCAGCCTGACGGATATCGCCGAACGGGCCGGGCTGTCGCGAGAGACCGTGCGTGCGCAACTCAAGGCCGTCTACGCGAAGACGGGTGTCAACAGCCAGGCCGCGCTGGTGCGGCTGGCGATCGCTGGAGTGCCGCCGGATTGACCGCCATGTGCCGTCAATGGATCTCGGGTTCCGGCACCTTCGCCGTCCCTTCCAGATAATCGAAATCGCAGCCCTTGTCGGCCTGGCGGATATGGGCCGCCGACATCTTGCCCCAGCCGCGTGGATAGTCCCGATCCGGCGGCGTCCAGACGGCGAGGCGGGCGGCGATCTCAGCCTCGGTGAGATCGACCGAGATGCTGCGGGCCTCGACATCGACGCTGATGATGTCGCCGGTCTGCACGGCTGCTAGCGGGCCCTTGATATAGGCCTCCGGCGCGACATGGAGGATGCAGGCGCCATAGCTGGTGCCGGACATGCGGGCGTCCGAGATGCGCAGCATGTCGCGCACGCCCTGCTTCAAGAGCTTCTTCGGGATCGGCAGCATGCCCCATTCCGGCATGCCGGGGCCGCCGACCGGGCCGCAATTCTTGAGCACCATGATGTGGTCTGCGGTGACGTCGAGATTCTCGTCGTTCACCGCCTGCATCATCGCATCGTAATGCTCGAAGACAACGGCGGGACCGGAATGCCTGAGCAGGCGCGGCTCGGCGGCCGAAGGCTTGATGACGCAGCCATCGGGCGCGAGGTTGCCCTTGAGCACGGCGAGGCCGTTGGCCGTCGATACGGGTCTGTCGAGCGGGCGGATGATGTTGTCGTCGTAGACCTGGGCGAGTGCGATGGTCTCGGCGATCGGCTTGCCGGTCACGGTCATCGCGTCGGTGTGGAGCTTGCTTTCGAGCTGCTTCAGCAGGGCGGGCAGTCCGCCGGCATAGAAGAAATCCTCCATCAGGAAATCGCCGGAGGGGCGCAGGTTCGCGATGACCGGGACATTGCGCGAGAATGCGTCGAAATCATCAGGCGTCAGCGGCACGCCGGCGCGGCCGGCCATGGCGACGAGATGGATGATCGCATTGGTCGAGCCGGCCACGGCCATATGCACCGTCAGCGCATTCTCGAAGCTCTTGCGGGTGAGGATCCGGTCGGGCGTCAGGTCTTCCCAGACCATCTCGACGATGCGTTTTCCCGCCATTGCGGCCATGCGCGGATGGGCGGCGTCGGCGGCAGGAATGGCGGAGGCGCCTGGCAGGGTGAGGCCCAGCACCTCGGCATGGCTCATCATCGTCGCGGCGGTGCCCATGACCATGCAGGTGCCATAGGAGCGGGCGATGCCGCTCTCCATGTCCTTCCACTGATCGTGGGTGATGTTGCCGGCTTCCTTCTCGGCCCAGTATTTCCAGACATCGGCGCCCGAGCCCAGTACCTTGCCGGCCCAGTTGCCGCGCAGCATCGGTCCGGCCGGCACGAAGATGAAGGGCAGGCCGGCGCTGCAGGCACCCATGATCAGTGCCGGGGTGGACTTGTCGCAGCCGCCGAGCAGGACGGCGCCGTCGAGCGGGTGGGAGCGGATCGATTCCTCGGTCTCCATCGCCAGGAAGTTGCGATAGAGCATGGTCGTAGGCTTCTGATATTGCTCGGAAACCGACATGACGGGGATTTCGATCGGGAAGCCGCCGGCCGCCCAGACCGCGCGCTTAACGGCTTCCGCACGGTCACGCAGATGGGTGTGGCAGGGATTGATCTCGGACCAGGTATTGATGATGCCGATGACCGGCTTGCCCATGAACTCCTCATGGCCGAAGCCCATCTGCAGCGCCCGCGAGCGATGCCCGAAGGAGCGCAGGTCGCTCGCCCCGAACCAGCGCCAGCTGCGCAGGGTCTCGGGCGTCTTGCGGGGGCGGGCGGACATGGGCGTTCCCTCGAATTCTTGTCGTTCTAAGCGATACCGGAGGCGTGATCGGGCTTGACCCGATCATCTCGGAAGCCAGCGTCATCTTGTCATGAGATTCTCGGACCCGCGCTATGCTTCGCCCGAGAATGACGGCCTGTCACTCGGCTGCAGCCTTGGTGGCGCCCCAGCTCGACACGATGCCGCGCAGTTCAGCGCGCTCGGCCTCGTTGAGCTCCTGCAGGCCGGGGAGGCGGACCGGGCCGACATCCGTGCCGAGCAGGCCCAACGCTTCCTTCACCACCGTGACATTGGCGCCGTTGCCGTATTTCGTGCGCAGCTTCTCGAAGCCGGCGATCGCATCGACCTCGCTGCGGGCAGTTTTGTAGTCGCCGGCCTCCAGCGCCCGCCAGACCGCGAGCGAGCGCTCAGGCGCGACATTGATCAGGCCGGAGGTGAAGCCGCGGGCGCCCAGCGCATAGAAGGGAGCGGCCCAGCCCTCGGCGAGGCCGCAGATCCAGTTGGCGGAAGAACCTTCCGTCTCGCGCACGCAATCGGCGAGCAGCATCATGTTGTTCGAGGCGAATTTCACGCCGGCGACGTTCGGATGGGTCGCGACGCGGATCAGGTCCTTCACGCCGATCGCATCCGAGCGGATATAGGCGACGAGCGGGATCGGCAGCGCCTCGGCGATGGCGAGGATGTAGTCGGCCTGGGATTGCGGGGCGGCGAAGGGGTCGAGCGGGTGATGCACCATCGCGGCATCGCAGCCGGCCTTGGCCGCGAGCTTGCCGGTCGCGATGGCTTCGCGCAGCGAGCGGCCAATGCCGGCGGTGACCAGCGCCTTGCCGGCGGCGGCCTCCGCTGCGACGGCGTGGCTGCGCACCACCTCGTCGGTGGTCATCGGGTAGAACTCGCCGGTGTTGCCGGCCGAGACGATGTTGTGAATGCCGGCCTGCGCGATACGCGCGACGATGGTGCCGGTCAGCGCCCAGTCGGCCTCGCCATCGCCCTTCCAGGCAGTGACGTGCACACCGGAAACGCCGCGCAGCGCGGCGCGAACCCTGTCACTCATCGTAATCCAATCCTTCCGCGTCGGCGCCGAAGACCTGGTGCACATGGCTCTTGGCGGAGCGCACGATATGGCTGCGCATGCGCTGCTCGGCCCGCGCCGGCTCATGCGCGCGCAGAGCTTCGAAGATGCCGCGGTGCTCCTCGAAGCCCCTGGCGCGCTCGCTGGCCTCGCCGAGCAGGGCAATGCGCTGGGCATGGTCGTACATGCGCTGGCCGTCGAGCCGGCGTTCGAGATAGTTGCAGCCTGAAATGCGGTGAATCATGCCGTGATAGGTCTCGTTCAGATTGACGAGGTCTTCCAGGTCGCCGTGCGCGGTCGCGTGGGCCATCTCGTCGATCAGGCCGGCCATCTCGGCGATCTCAGCCTGGCTGATCCGGTTGGCGGCGATATGAGCCATGACGCTTTCGAGCGCGGCGCGGCCGAGTGCCATTTCTAGCGCCTGGCGGGCGGAGAACTCGACGAAGACGCCGCGGCGTGCCTCGGTCCGGACCAGCCCTTCGCTCTCCAGCATGCGGATCGCGTCCTTCACCGGCGTGGTCGAGACGCCGAGCATATCGGCGAGCTGGCGCTCGTTCAGCCGTTCGCCCTCGTGGAACGTTCCCGCGACGATCGCCCGGCGCAGGCGCTCGTGCACATGCTCGCGCAGCGAGCGCAGCAGATGCGGCGAGACCGGTTCGATGGCGAGCGCGTTCGACATTCCCATTCCCCTGACGAGGCCGCGGCACGATTCGATTGCCGGAGCGGACCTGACGCCATTGCCTCATCAGACACCACAAAGCACAAGCGACATCAAGTCTGAAATTTCAGATTTCAAATCTGGAATTGCGTGTTATGGAGTCGAGCAAGACGGCCGCAAGACGCCGGAACGGCAAGGGCCGGATGAATCATGAGAGGGAGGATTGGATGACATCGATCACACGCCGCAGCCTGCTCGCCGGAGCCGGCACCATGCTGGCAGCATCGGCCTTGACGCCTGCCTGGGCGCAGAGCGGCTATCCCGGCAGCAGGGTCGTCACCATCGTCGTGCCCTTCGCCGCGGGCGGGACGACCGACCTGCTCGGGCGCATTCTGGCCGACCGGCTGGGGGCGCGTCTCGGTGGCAAGTTCATCGTCGAGAACCGGGTCGGGGCCGGCGGCAACACGGGGGCGGCTGCGGTCGCGAAGGCCGAGCCGGACGGCTACATGCTGACCATGGGCACGGTCTCCAGCCATGCGATCAACCCGGCCGTCTATACGAAGATGCCCTATGACCACATCAAGGACTTCGCGCCGATCTCGCAGGTGGCGAGCGTGCCGAACCTGCTGATGGTCAATGTCGACCTGCCGGCCAAGACCGTGCCGGAGCTGGTCGAGCTCCTGAAGAAGACCCCGGGCAAGTACTCCTTCGGCTCGTCGGGGGCGGGCACCTCGACCCATATGGCGGCGGAGCTGTTCAAGGTCTCGACCGGCACCGACATGGTCCACGTGCCCTATCGCTCGAGCGGGCAGGTGACGCAGGACCTGCTCTCCGGCCAGATCCAGCTCACCTTCGACAACATCACCATCGCTTGGCCGCATGTCGAAGCCGGCAAGATCCGGGCGCTGGCGACGGCGACCCCGAAACGCCTGGCTGTCGCGCCCGATCTGCCGGCGCTGTCGGAGTTCATTCCCGGTTACGACGCCAGCTCCTGGCACGGCTTCTTCGCGCCGTCGAAAGTGCCGCCCGAGATCGTCGCCAAGCTCTCGACCGAGACGCAGGCGATCATGCGCGAGCCGGCGGTGGTCGAGCAGCTGAAGAAGCTCGGCGTCGAGCCGGTCGGCTCCTCGCAGGCCGAGTTCACCGCTCATATCGCCAGCGAGACCAAGCGCTGGGCCGAGGTGGCGCAGAAGGCCAATGTGAAGATCGAATGAGCGTACCGCTACAGTACCGTTTTCAGGCCCTGTCATCCCGGGCGACCGAAGGGAGACCCGGGATCCATTCCGGAACGGCTCAGGCATGGATCCCGGATCTGCGCCGCTTCGCGGCTTGTCCGGGATGACAACGTCGAGTGTCCAAAGAATTCCAAGCAAGGACTGATCGCTTCATGACCACCCTGACTCCCGAGAATCGCGAGAAGCTGAAGCGGGTCTCGACCGCGACCCTGACCACGGCGCTGTTCAAGCGCGGCCTGCGCAACCAGTTCATCCAGGATGTGCGCCCGCTTTCGCCGAACGCGCCGCGCATGGTCGGCGAGGCCTTCACGCTTCGCTACATCCCGGCGCGCGAGGATCTCGACCATCTCAGCGTGTTCGAGGGCACGCAGCATCCGCAGCGCGTCGCGGTCGAGACCTGCCCGCCCGGCCATGTCATGGTGATCGACAGCCGCAAGGATGCGCGCGCCGCCTCGGCCGGCGGCATCCTGGTGACGCGCCTGATGCAGCGCGGCGTCGCCGGCGTGGTGACCGATGGCGGCTTCCGCGACAGCCCGGAGATCGCGACGCTCGGCTTCCCCGCCTATCACAACCGCCCGAGCGCGCCGACCAACCTGATCCACCATCATGCGCTCGACATCAACGCGCCGATCGGCTGCGGCGACGTGCCGGTCTATCCCGGTGACATCATCGTCGGCGACAGCGAGGGCGTCTGCGTGATCCCCTCCCATCTCGCCAACGAGGTCGCGGCCGAGGCCTATGAGCAGACCGCCTATGAGGACTTCGTCGAGATGAAAGTGCGCGACGGGCACGGTATCTTCGGCCTCTACCCGGCCAATGCCGAGACCAAGGCCGAGTTCGTAAGGTGGCGGCCGGACTGGAAGTGAGGCGACCTGCTGACGGCCTCAGGCCGCCAGCAATTCCCGCACCATCGGAATGACCTCGCGGCCATAGAGCTCGATGCAGCGCAGCAGCTTGTCCTGCGTGAGGGGACCTGCGCTGATCTTGAGCTGGAAGCGCTGCAGTCCGAGCGCCTTCACCGTCGCGGCGATCTTGCGGGCGACTGTCTCTGGCGAACCGAGATAGAGCGCCCCGCCCGAAACCTCGCGCTCGAACTCCTCGCGCGACAGCGGACCCCAGCCGCGCTCGGCGCCGATGCGGTCGCGCATCGCCTTGAAGGCGGGGAAGAACTCCTCGGCCGCCTGCGCATCGCTCGCCGCGACATAGCCGGGCGAATGCACGCCGATCGGGCGCTCGGCCTGGCCAAGGCGTCCCATCGCATCGCGATAAAGCTGGGCGTAGGGCGCGAAGCGCTGGGCCGGGCCGCCGATTATGGCGAGCATCAATGGCAGATCGTAGCGCGCGGCCCGCACCACCGATTCCGGGCTGCCGCCGACGCCGATCCAGGTCGTCAGCTCGCCCTTTTCGATCGGGGGGAAGACCTGCTGGTCGCGCAGCGGCGGGCGAAGGCTGCCTTCCCAGGTGATGGTCTTCTTGCGGATCAGATCGACGAAGAGGTCGAGCTTCTCTTCGAACAGCACTTCATATTGCCTGAGATCGAAGCCGAAGAGCGGAAAGGATTCAGTGAAGGAGCCACGGCCGAGGATGACCTCGGCGCGGCCGTTCGAGAGCGCATCGACCGTCGAGAAGCGCTGGAAGACGCGGATCGGATCGTCCGAGCTCAGCACGGTGACGGCCGAGCCGAGGCGGATGCGGCTGGTGCGGGTGGCGATGCCGGCGAGAACGGTCTCGGGCGAGGACACCGCGAAATCCGAGCGGTGATGTTCGCCGATGCCGAAGAAGTGGATGCCGGTCTCGTCGGCGAGCACCGCCTGCTCGACGAGGTCGCGGATCACCTGCGCATGCGGCAGCAGGTTGCCGTCCGGGCCGGCGGTGACGTCGCCGAAGGTGTCGAGACCGAGCTGGAGGGAGGCGGGCATGGGCAGGTCCGAAACTGGTGCAGCACGCCATTTTGCCGGCGTCCGCGCCATCTGGCGCTGGCATCGCCGCCGTTCAAGATGCGTCGGTGCCGAGGGGTCTATGCGAATTCGCCAAAATCGGTACCATGCGGAACAATAATCTCCGCCTCACCCCCCATTTGGGTGTGGCGGGACGCAAGCGATTGCTGTTGCCTCGGCACACTCCGCAGAAGCGGGTTCGAGTGCAATTGCAAAGGGGGAGAGATTCATGGACGGCGAGGCTGTGGCCGAGAGCGAGCGCTCGATCGTCGGCAATCCGATGCTGCTGCCGTTCTTCGATCTCTCCTTCGAGGAGATCGAGCTGCTGTGCCGGATCAGGGCGGAGCAGCACGAGGGCTCTGGCGGGAGCGGCGACGGCGCCTGGTTCGCGAGTTTCATGACCGCACGGAAGGAACCGGCGCGATAGGCGAGGCCATTCTAGTCGCGCTCGCCATGGTCGCCATCGCAGCGGGAGCATGGTGGGCGACGAACCGGTGGCGGCTCTAGACGCTGCCGCCGGCGGGCGATCACGCCGCCGGCTCGAGCCGGGCGCGGCCGAGAACCATGACGCGATCGATCTGGAAGCCGCAGCGTTTGAGCGCATCGTGATCCTGCGGCCAGGCGGCCGATCGTTCCAGCGAGATCGCGATGCGCGGCAGGTCGAGCTGTGCCGCGAGCTGGTTGGCGAAGCGCAGCAGCGCGTCGACGAGGCAGGTTCCGGGCAGGCGCATCATCGCGATCTCGGAGATCTCCAGCGTCGTGCCGCCCGCGATCGTGCGCGCGACGCGGAAGCCGAACAGGGCATGCGGCATGCCGCGCGCGTCGCGGAGGGTAAAGACGCCTGACGGCTGGGCTCCGTCCTGCGAATTATCGCGCACGAAGGCGGCCCAGCCATCCGGCGTGACCTCGGGATGCAGCAGGGCGACGAGCCCGTAGACCGTGTCGGCGCTGCCCGGCAGGATGCGCGCGACTTCGAAGATGTCATCGCCCATCACGTGCGGCTCTCCCGAGTTTCCAGGCACCAACCTCGTTGCGCAGGGCCTGTCGCCGCATTGATCTGGATCAAATCCACCGCGCTGCGGCGGCACGCGCGCTTTGTCGGCCTTCGCGCATGCGGTAAGGTCCGCGCATGAGCAGGAAGGTGCGATCGTGAACTGTCAGCCCTCGGCGTGCAGCGCCGCCGCCCGCGGCGAAGGCGGATGCCGCAACTGCATGGTCCGGCTGGTCAGCGTCTGCGCCTCCCTGACCGATGACGAGCTCGCGTTGCTCGAGCAGTTGGCGGCGCCGACGCTTTTTGCCTCCGGCGACACGCTGTTCACCCAAGGCTCCGAGGCGCATTGCGTCTACAACGTCACCGCCGGCGTCGTGCGCCTCTACAAGCTCCTGTCGGATGGGCGTCGGCAGGTCGTCGGTTTCGCGCTGCCCGGCGACTTCCTCGGGCTTGCCATGCGCGACGCCTATGGCTTCTCGGCCGATGCGATCGGCGAGGTCGCGGTCTGCGCCTTCTCGCGCGGCGCCTATACCGCGCTGGTCGACGCCAAGCCGCATCTGCTCAAGCGCCTGCACGAGTTCGCGACGCATGAGCTGACGCTCGCTCATGAGCAGATGATGCTGCTCGGCCGCCGCACGGCCGAGGAGAAGCTGATCTGCTTCCTGCTCGGCATGCAGCAGCGCTGGGCGAGGCTCGGCAAGCCCTCGGTGACGGTGCCGCTGCCGATGACGCGACAGGACATCGCCGATTTCCTCGGCCTGACCATCGAGACGGTGAGCCGCACCTTCACCCGCCTCGCCAGGGAGAAGACGATCCTGATCGTGCCCGGCGGCGTGCGCGTGATGAACGCCGAGCGGATGCACGCCGTCGCGGCTTGAGCTGCGCCGCCCTGCCGCAGTCCGTCCCGTTCCCGCCCTTGACCTGGATCAAAGCCCCCCGGTTCCCCGGCCGCTAAGCCTCCCGATGAGGGCGCGCCCCATGCGCCTGCGATGAAGCGGGAGTCGGATGTGACGGCGACGACGAGCCCTGTCCGGGCAATGACGGTCGGCGAGATGATCGGGATGCTGATCGCGGGCGCCAGCGTGCTGCCGCTGATCCTGATCGGCGCCCTGACCGAGGACCCCGGCTACGCCTTCCATGCCCTGCTCGGCGCGGCGGCTGCGGTCGCCGGCCTGATCCTGATCGGCAATCGCTGCTTCGACGGCTCGCTCGCAGTGGAGCCACAGGAGATCGGCGGCAAGCCCAACTACAATATGGGGCCGGTGAAGTTCGCGACCGTCGCGGCAATGGTCTGGGGCATTGCCGGCTTCACCGTCGGACTGATCATCGCCCTGCAGCTCGCCTTCCCGGTGCTGAACTTCGACCTGCCGTGGACCAATTTCGGCCGGATGCGGCCGCTGCACACCTCGGCGGTGATCTTCGCCTTCGGCGGCAATGTCCTGATCGGCACCTCGTTCTATGTCGTGCAGCGCACCTGCCGGGCCCGCCTCGCCGGAGATCTGTCGCCCTGGTTCGTCGTGCTCGGCTACAACCTGTTCATCGTCATCGCCGGCACCGGCTACCTGCTCGGGATCACCCAGGGCAAGGAATACGCCGAGCCGGAGTGGTACGCCGATCTCTGGCTGACCATCGTCTGGGTCACCTATCTCCTGGTCTTCCTGTTCACGCTGAAGAAGCGTCGGGAGCCGCACATCTATGTGGCGAACTGGTTCTATCTCGGCTTCATCCTGACCATCGCGGTCCTGCACATCGGCAACAACGTCGCCGTGCCGGTCTCGATCCTGTCGCCGAAGTCCTACGGGCTGTGGTCGGGCGTGCAGGATGCGATGTTCCAGTGGTGGTACGGCCACAACGCGGTCGGGTTCTTCCTCACCGCCGGGTTCCTCGCGATCATGTACTACTTCGTGCCCAAGCGCGCGGAGCGGCCGATCTACAGCTACCGGCTTTCGATCATCCACTTCTGGGCCCTGATCTTCATCTATATCTGGGCCGGCCCGCACCATCTCCACTACACCGCGCTGCCCGATTGGGCGCAGACGCTCGGCATGACCTTCTCGATCATGCTGTGGATGCCGTCCTGGGGCGGCATGATCAACGGCATCATGACCCTGTCGGGCGCCTGGGACCGGCTGCGCACCGACCCGGTGCTGCGGATGATGGTGGTCTCGCTCGCCTTCTACGGCATGTCGACCTTCGAGGGGCCGCTGATGTCGATCAAGGCGGTGAACGGGCTCTCGCACTACACCGACTGGACCATCGGCCACGTCCATTCCGGCGCGCTCGGCTGGGTCGCCTACATCTCCTTCGGCGCGATCTACTGCCTCGTGCCCTGGCTGTGGAACCGCAAGGGGCTCTACTCGCTCAGGCTGGTGAGCTGGCACTTCTGGGTCTCGACGCTGGGCATCGTCTTCTACATCACGGCGATGTGGGTCTCGGGCATCCTGCAGGGCCTGATGTGGCGGGCCTACACCTCGCTCGGCTTCCTCGAATACTCGTTCATCGAGACTGTCGCGGCGATGCACCCGTTCTACGTGATCCGGGCGCTGGGCGGCGCGCTCTTCCTGAGCGGCGCGCTGATCATGGCCTTCAATCTCTGGATGACCGTGCGCTCGGAGGAAGCTTCCGAGATGCCGGAAGCCCCGGCGCTGCCGTCCGGCCAGCTCGCCACCGCCTGAGGAGCCGTCATGACGAGCATCGAGCACAAGGCGCCGCGGCGTTCGCTCTGGGCCAAGCACAAGATCTTCGAGACCAATTCGATCATCCTGGTCATCGGCGTCCTGCTTGTGATCTCGATCGGCGGCCTCGTCGAGATCGCGCCGCTGTTCTACCTCAGGAACACGATCGAGACGGTGCAGGGCATGCGGCCCTATACGCCGCTCGAGCTCGCCGGACGCGGCATCTATGTCCGCGAGGGCTGCTACAACTGCCACAGCCAGATGATCCGGCCGCTGCGCGACGAGGTCGAGCGCTACGGGCATTACTCGCTCGCAGCCGAGAGCCTCTACGACAAGCCGTTCCAATGGGGCTCGAAGCGGACCGGGCCGGATCTCGCCCGCGTCGGCGGCAAGTACTCCGACGAATGGCAGCGGGCGCATCTGGCCGAGCCGCGCGCGATCGTGCCGCAGTCGATCATGCCGGGCTATCCCTTCCTGGAAAAGACCGAGCTGAAGTTCGGCGACATCGCCGACGAGCTACGCGCCAACCGGGCCGGCGGCGTGCCCTATAGCGACGAGATGATCGCGCAGGCGCAGGCCGACCTCAGGGCGCAGGCGACGCCGGACCATCCCGGCCAGGCCGATCTGGAGAAGCGCTATCCGAAGGCGCAGTCGCGCGATTTCGACGGCAATCCGCAGCGCATCACCGAAGCCGACGCCCTGATCGCCTATCTGCAGGCGCTCGGCACGATGGTCGACTTCAAGCTCTACGACGACAAAGCCAACATCCGCTGAGCCCGACCATGCAAACGACCTATCACTGGCTCGCCGGCTTCGCCCAGTCCGCCGGGCTCCTCTACTTCGTCGCCGTCTTCCTCGGGGTCTGCGTCTACGCCTTCTGGCCGAAGAATCGCGCCCGCTTCGAGGAAGCCGCGCTCAATCCGCTGCGCGAGGACTGACCGATGGACCAGCAGCACCACGATCCGCATGTCGATGCCGCCACCGGCATGCACACGACCGGTCATGAATGGGACGGTATCCGCGAGCTCAACACGCCATTGCCGCGCTGGTGGCTCGGCATCTTCTACGCGACCATCGTCTGGTCGATCGGCTACTGGATCGTCTATCCGGCCTGGCCGCTTTTGACCGACACGACCAAGGGCGTGATCGGCTATGCCAGCCGCGCCGACATCAGCGCGGACCTGGCCAAGCTCAAGGCGCAGCGGGCGGCGCAAGCCGCCGGCATGACCGAGGCCACGCCGGCGCAGATCAAGGCCGACCCGACGCTGTTCCAGATCGCGATGGCGCAGGGCAAGGCCGCCTTCGGCGACAATTGCGCCGCCTGCCACGGCGTCGGCGGCGCCGGCGCCAAGGGCTATCCCAACCTCAACGACGACGACTGGCTCTGGGGCGGCTCGCTCCCGGCGATCCAGCAGACGATCCGTCACGGTATCCGCGTCGCCGGCGACAACGACACCCGCGTCAGCCAGATGCCGGCCTTCGGGCGGGACGGCGTGCTGAAGCGCGAGGAGATCACGGCCGTCGCCAGTCATGTCCGCGAGCTAGCGGGTCTTCCCACCGAGCCGAAGGCGGACCTGCCGCTCGGGCGCAAGGTCTTCGCCGACAATTGCGCCGCCTGCCATGGCGCCGCCGGCAAGGGCAACCAGGAGCTCGGTGCGCCGAACCTGACCGACGCGATCAGCCTCTACGGCATGGACATGGCCTCGCTGACCGAGACCATCGCCAACAGCCGGAGCGGGGTGATGCCGGCCTGGGCCGGACGTCTCGACGAGACGACGATCAAGGCGCTGACCGTCTATGTCCACTCGCTGGGGGGAGGGCAGTAGCGTGAGCACCGCCGAGACCGACCAGGACGACACTCCGCTCTTCGCGGCGTCGCGGAAGGTCTATCCGCAAAGCGTCGCCGGCCCGTTCCGGCGCGCGAAATGGCTCATCCTCTTCCTGTGCCTGGGCGTCTACTACCTCCTTCCCTTCCTGCGCTGGGATCGCGGCCCCTATTTGCCGAACCAGGCGGTGCTGGCCGACATCGCCAACAACCGCTTCTACTTCTTCTTCATCGAGATCTGGCCGCAGGAGGTCTACTACTTCACCGGCCTGCTGATCCTGGCCGCCTTTGTCCTGTTCCTGATGAATGCGGTCGCCGGCCGGGTCTGGTGCGGCTATCTCTGCCCGCAGACGGTCTGGACCGACCTGTTCCTTTCGGTGGAGCGCTTCTTCGAGGGCGACCGGCGCGAGCGCATGCGCCGCGATGCCGAGCCCTGGGGCTTCGACACGCTCTGGCGCAAGGGCGCCAAGCATGCGGTCTGGCTGGTCATCGCCTGGTGGACCGGCGGCGCCTGGGTGCTCTACTTCGCCGATGCGCCGACGCTCGTGCGCGAGCTTGCGACCTTCACCGCGCCGCTCTCGGCCTATGTCTGGATCGCGATCCTGACCTTCACGACCTACGCGCTCGCCGGCATCATGCGCGAGCAGGTCTGCAAGTACATGTGCCCCTGGCCGCGCATCCAGGCGGCGCTGACCGATGACGAGGCGCTCAACGTCACCTATCGCTATGATCGCGGCGAGCCGCGCGTCTCGGTGAAGCAGGCGGTGAAGCTCAAGGCGCAGGGCGCGCCGGCGGGCGACTGCATCGATTGTTTCCAGTGCGTCGCCGTCTGCCCGACCGGGATCGACATCCGCGACGGCGCGCAGGTCGACTGCATCCAGTGCGGCCTCTGTATCGACGCCTGCGACACCGTCATGACCAAGATCGGCCGCCCGACCCGGCTGATCGCCTATGACACCGACGGCAATGTCCAGCGCCGGCTCGCCGGGCTCGCCGCGATCTACCGGCCGGTGCGCCTGCGCACACTTGTCTATGCGGCGCTGATCGCCGTCGTCGGCGGCGCCATGCTCTGGCAGCTCGCGACCCGCAGCACCGCCGGCATCTCCGTGCTGCACGAGCGCTCGCCGCTGTTCGTCACGCTGAGCGACGGCTCGATCCGCAACGCCTATGCGGTGCGCCTGCTCAACAAGCGCCCGGAGCACCGGCCCTTCGCCCTGACGGTCTCGGGCCTGCCGGGCATAAGGATCGAGGCGGTCGGGATCGCGCCGAGCGCCGATCTGCGCCCCGTCGTCACCGTCGAGCCCGACTCGTCGCGCGAGGTGCGGGTGCTCGTCACCGTCCCCGCCGGCGTGGCGCTTGCGCCCTCGCAGGCGATCACCATCACCGCCTCCGACCTCTTCGCCGGCGAGACCGTGCGCGCCGACGACCATTTCATCGCGCCGGAGTCCCATCGATGAGCTGCTGCGGAGTCATCATCATGCCCTATGAGGATCCGAGCCCGATTGCCCCGCGCCGCCCCTTCGAACTGACCGGCGGCATGGTCGCCGCCATGCTGATTCTGTTCTTCGGCGTGGTCGTCTCGGTCAATGCGACGATCCTGACGATGGCGCTGCGGACCATGCCGGGCGTCGAGACCCGCAGCGCCTATGAGACGAGCCAGCACTACAACGAGGAAATCGCCCGGCAGCATGAGCGCGACGCGCGCGGCTGGTCGGCGACCACGACGCTGGCCCGGCAAGGCGAGGGCGCGAC
>WPCJ01107852.1_pt1 | contig 17347 bp, 18 predicted proteins | sample 5399831 | NCBI WGS metagenome assembly WPCJ01 (sample SAMN12869470, study PRJNA574797) | sludge metagenome | isolation source: wastewater treatment of pH10 | place: China:Beijing | collected 2019-05-20 | reverse complement strand
CTGAGAAAAGATAGCCGCACATCTGCAGGTATCTCAGGTTTACGGCTTTGCCACATATCGATGCATTTATCCCTTATACGGGGAGGCAATATCGCACTAATGACTTAAAAATATCTTTCGGGATATTAAACCACAAGCTGTTATGACAACCACCATAAGATGTATTCAGATATTTTTTAAGGAAAACCGCAGACGCACAACCCTCAACAGGCAACTACAACCACCAGCATACATGTTGTAATCGTCCTAATATTACAGAAATGGCTATAATAGGAGAACAGAGACAGGTTAATTTCCATGTTCTCGAGAATTAATCCATATTAGTTGAAGTGGATATTCTCCAGTCGGACCGCGACGAGATAGAGGAAAAACCCGCCGCGCCAGTCATGACCACGGAAAGTAACTGTCAGGGAACTTTCCCACTCGGTCAGAGTTGATGCCCGCCATCAACCGTAATAATCGAACCGGTCATGTAGCGGCTGGCATCGGACGCCAGCATCAGTACAACCCCGTCCAGGTCCTCCGGTTCACCGAGGCGTCGCATAGGGTTCCGCCCTTTGAAGTAGCCCCCGGCCGGACCTTGCAGCTGATCCTCATTGATTCGCGTCGGAAACCATCCCGGCGAAATCGCGTTGACGCGAATATCATGCGCGGCCCATTCGAGCGCCAGTGCCCGCGTCATCTGCGTCACGCAAGCCTTGGACATGGAATAGGCGGCAGCACCTTTCTGCGGACGTTCACCCAGAATGCTGGTGGTGTTCACGATGGAACCGCCCTCGCCGCGCTCGATCATGCGGCGCGCAGCCTCTTGCGCCACGAAGAAAGCACCGGCGACATTGACCTCGAATATATGTTCAAGCATGTCGCGCGTCGTGTCGAGCGCGCGCGCCATATGGGCGACACCGGCATTGTTGAAAAGCGTCGTTATCGGTCCGAAGCGGCCTTCCGCCTCGTCGAAAGCACGAATGATTTCATCCGGATGAGTCACATCCGCCATGATTTCCAATACTTCACCGCCCGATGGGCAAATGCTTTCACCTGCATGGGTACGCGAGATCGAGATCACGCGCGCACCGTGCCCTGCCAGTACATGGACCATTCTTAGGCCCAACCCCGAAGACCCACCCGTCACGGCAATGACCTTGCCCCTGACGGAGAAAAGCTGATCGTCAGTCATTCATCCCCTCAACTGCCAATCCCTCTTTATCACTTTCTAGAATATAGAGATCGGCATTTGAACCATCTTCGGCCGTAAAAATCGGTTCAAATCAACACAATACACAGAAGGCACGACGAAAGACCTATGGCGTGACCGCAAGACGACACCTGTTCGTGATTGCGCGCACCATTGCGGAGAAGTAAGGAACAGAGCAGATAAGAGCATAATCCGACTGGTGGATACGAACATTATGCCCAAGACTTCTCGCCCTCTCGTCGCCGTGCCGACCGATGTGAAGCCATTTGAAAACTACACCTGGCACGCAGCACCGCAGCAATATCTGGCAGCAGCGATCGACGTTGCGGAAGTAACCCCGCTTCTGGTGCCGAGCTTCGGTGACAAGATGGACCTCGATGCCATTCTGGACGCCGTTGACGGAGTTCTCGTCACGGGTTCCAAGTCGAACGTTAACCCGGCGCTCTACGGCGTCGAGCCGAGCACGGCTTTCGAACCCTATGACAATGCCCGCGATGCAACTTCGCTGCCGCTGATCCGCGCCGCTATTGAAAAGGGCGTTCCGGTATTGGCGATCTGCCGCGGTATACAGGAACTGAATGTCGCGTTGGGCGGTACGCTCGCCACCGAAATTCAGGAGCTGGAGGGCCGGATGGATCACCGTGCGCCGGAATCTGAAAGCCAGGCCGAACGTTTCGCCATCCAGCATCCGATCAAGCTCAACCCGAATTCATGCCTTGCGGAAATCCTGAAAGAAGAAAGCGTGCGCGTGAATTCCGTTCACCGTCAGGCCATCGACAAGCTCGCCCCTCAGCTTGAGGTCGAAGCCGTGGCCGAAGACGGTACGGTGGAAGCTGTCTCCGTGAAGAACGCAAAGGGATTTGTCGTCGGCGTCCAGTGGCACCCGGAATATTGGGTCCATTCCGATGCCCCTTCCCGCAAGATATTCGAGGCGTTTGGGGATGCGGTGCGCAGGCATCATTTAGGGCAGTAGGGCAGTAGGGCAGTAGGGCAGAAAAGGCTATGATCGTTGCAGTCATCTGCAATCACAACATATTCCCCTACTCCCTTGCTCCCCTATTCCCTTAACATACTGCCTTATTGTCCTATTGCCTTACTGCCTTAACATGAACCGTCTCCGGCACTGGCGTCAGCGCCGAACCGGTATCGAACCATGAAATGAGATTATCGATCACCAGATCTGCCATCGCCTGACGGGTTTTTTGCGATGCGGAGGCGATATGCGGCAGCAAAACCGTGTTGGGTGCATCGAGCAGGCCTTGCGGCACTGACGGTTCGTTGGCAAACACGTCCAGACCTGCAGCAGCAATAGTGCCATTGTTCAGCGCTGCGATCAGCGCATCCTCATCGACCAGCGAACCGCGCCCGACATTGATCAGCACACCGTCCGGACCCAGCGCTTGCAGCACTTCGGCATTGACTGCATTGGCGGTTTCCGCACCGCCGGGCGCGACGAGAATAAGCGTGTCCACCGCCTTGGCCAGCTCGAGCAGGCTCGGGTAATAGTCGTAAGCGACGCCTTCAGCCTTGCGGCGGTTGTGATAGGAAACCGGCAGTCCGAAAGCTTCAACACGATGGGCAACCGCCTTGCCGATACGACCAAGGCCGAAAATGCCGACCTTGCGCCCGCGCAAGGACAGCTTCGACAGCGGGTAGCGGCCTTCCTTGACCCAATTGCCTGCACGCAGGAATTCCTGCGACTTCGACAATTCCCGCACGGTATCGATCAGAAGCCCAAGCGCCGTATCCGCGACCTCATCGGTCAGTACATCAGGCGTATTGGTGACCATCACGTTACGAGTGGCGGCATGTTTCGCATCCACCGCATCATAACCGACGCCGAAATTGCCTATGATTTTCAGATTAGGCAACGCATCGATCAGCGCCGCATCGACAGTCGACATGCTGGCAATGCCCTGCACGTCGCCCGCCCAGGCCGCATCAACCAATGCCGCGTCGCCGCGCGGGATGCGGCGCACCGAAAACTCACCGGACAGACGCTCGACGGCATATTCGTTGAAGTTTCCGAGCACCAGAACGGTTGTGTCGCGTTTGGTCATGACAATATTCCTCTGGATTCCTTTGGGCAGCATATCGCAGTTCGTGAGGGACCGGTGACCGGCCAACCCAAGGGCTGTAACCGGACCGGAGCGGGGAAAATCAGCCGTGTTTCGGCTTGGATGTCGATTGCCGGATATGCAGTTCCGGCTTGATGAGTTCCTGCATCGAAGAAACCTCGACGCCATTCAACTGGTCGAGCAGCGCGCGAGCGGCACGGCGTCCTACTTCACGCTGGCCGTTCCAGACGGTCGTGAGCGCTGGCGTTGCGATCGCTGCTTCCTCGAGATCGTCATAGCCGGTCACGGAAATGTCCTCGCCCGGCACGAGCCCGGCGCGGGCAATGCCGTTCATCAGGCCGATGGCCGTCAGGTCGTTCCAGCAGACCGCAGCCGTCGGCTTGTCCTTCAATGCCAGAAACTGCGGCGCAACTTCAAAGCCGCCCTGCTTCGTGCGCGGCCCGGCAATACGCCAGTCGGGACGAACCTCAAGACCGGCCTTGTCCATGGCCTGCACATAGCCGCGATAACGGTCACGGCCTGTCGAGGTCTGGTCCGTGCCGCCGATCATGGCGATGCGCGTATGGCCGAGCGAAATCAGATGATTGGTTGCAAGGCCGATGCCATAGGCGTCGTCCCCCCGGAAAACCGGCGCATGAACGCCCTCGACGCTACGCGCAATCAGCACGACCGGCAGGCCGTTATCTTCCGCAAGCTGGATATCTTCCGGCGGCGTGCCGATAGCGGGCGACATGATGACCCCGTCCGCGCCGAGCTGCAGAAGCGTATCCATGAAGGTGCGCTGCTTTTCGAGCTGGTCGTAATGGTTGGACAGGATGAAGGTCTGCCGCGACCGGTCCAGTTCCGTTTCGATGGATTTGAGAATTTCCGCGAAGAACGGATTCATGATGTCATGCACCACGACGCCGACAATGCCGGAGCGTGAGGTGCGCAGGCTCGCAGCGCGACGGTTATAGATATAACCGATGGCGCGGGCATGCTCCTTGATCTTCTCGCGGGTCTGGTCTGCAACGAGGGGACTATCGCGCAAAGCGAGCGAAACTGTGGCTGTCGAAACACCAAGCGCGTCAGCGATGGTCGATAGCTTTATTTTCTGGGCCAAGTCGCCTCCCCAAAATGGTCCGTGCCGCAGTCGGAGACGCGGCCGCAACCTGATAAGGTGAGACGCGACCGTTCGTCCTGCGAACGGTTATGCCATTGCAAACCCTGAATTGGAAGCATTTTCGATAGCATGCATCTTGAAAAGTGTTTCACGCTTTCCCGCCAAGATGCGCGTCAAAACAAATAGTTAGAGCTTGATAAACGGCAGGCTTATTCCACGTCGTCCTCTTCAGGCACTTCCGTTTCAGGCTCGTCGGGAATGCGCGTCACACCGCGAAGCGCAAGATTGCTCTCCATCCGGCTCAACATCTTGAGGAAGGTCTTGCGGTCTTTCTTGTCGAGACCCTTCAGCATGTCCTTTTCGGTCTTGCGAATGGATTTCTCGATTGCCTTGATGGTCTCTAGACCCGTCTGCGTGAGATAGACATGCGACTGGCGCTGATCGGTTTCCGAGGCGCGTTTTGCCACGAAACCCTGGCTCTGCAGGCGCGCAATGGTTTTGGTGATGGTGGGCGGACGCACACCCAGCCGCTGTGCAAGAACACCCGGCGTCAGCCCGTCTTCGGCAGCCAGTTGCAACATGACCGCATCCTGCCCCGCATAGAGCCCCTGTTCCAGAAGCCGCGTGGCCAGCACCGTCCGCGACAATCTTGCCACGGATTGCAGCCGGTAAAGTACAACTGCCTTATTGTCCTTGCTCATCGCCACCTCGCCCTTGCTTTTGACTTAGAGTGCATCCCCGAAAAGTGTGAAACAGTTTTCGGACGAGATGCGCTGTTCAAAATAAACTATTTCCTGTCGCCTGATCGATAGTCCCATTCATCCATATATCGTAAAATATTGTCCGACTTATGAAACAACAAGGCCCGGTTGCTGTCATGGCTAACGAGCGTTAGGGTCTCAGGCTCAAAGAAAAGAATAAAGCGAGGAAAACATGACCGATCTGCGCGATCAAAACAGCGACATGATTGTCGTTCTGCCCCTTGGCGCTCACGAACAGCATGGGCCTCACCTGCCATTTGAAACGGATACGATTATCGCCGAAGGCATTGTCGCGCGCGTCAGCGATGCGCTGCCTGCCGAGCTGAATGTCAATTTTCTGCCCGCCCAGCCGGTCGGCTATTCCATCGAGCACATGGATACGGAAGGAACGCAGAGCCTCGCCTTCGCCGAGGCCGTGAACCAGTGGATCGGCATTGGCGAGAACCTTCATGCGGGCGGCATTCGCAAACTGGTCATGCTGAACGCGCATGGCGGAAATTCGCCGCTGATGACGATTGTAGCAACGGAACTGCGCACACGGCTCGACATGCTGGCGGTTGCCACGAGCTGGACCCGTTTCGGCCTGCCGGAAGGCCTGATTACGCGAGAGGAAAAAGCGCTCGATATTCACGGCGGCTTCATCGAGACATCGGTGATGCTGGCGCTGCGCCCCGATCTGGTGGACATGTCGAAGGCACGTAATTTCTCCAACGCCCAGTCACGCTACGCTGAGGAATTCAAGTTCCTGCGCGCCTATGGCCCTCATGCCTTCGGCTGGAAGATGCACGATCTCAACCCGGAAGGGGTTGCAGGCAACGCTGCTGCCGCGACGGCTGAAGCTGGTGAAAAACTGATCGCCAACGCGGTTGCCGGTTTCGTTGACTTGCTGCGCGATGTGGACAGGTTTGATCTTGCATTTGCTGACCGCGTCACTTGAAAAAACTCTCGTCATTCAAATAAATTGGCCATTTCTCCGTCATGCACACTACCCACCAATTTTTTCCACCAGAGCTAAAACGCCTGCTGCTGCGCGTCGGCGAGAAACTGAAAGCCGGCAAGAGTATCCGTAGCGAGATGAAATTTTTCCTGCCTATGCTGGCGGAGCTACCCCCAGCATTCGCAATTGATGGCAGCAACTACATTCGCGACACAGCGTCATTATATTTCAGCAAGCAATCGATCACACTCTCTAGAATTCTGAAATATCCCATATCGGCATTCATCCCTGATTATGATTGGCTAAGCGACGCGGACGAAGCAAAGTACCTTTTCCTGTTTCACTCGAATGGATATCAACGCGCCGCTGCCCTGAATAGAATTGACGATGCTATTCCAAATTCGTTTCTGTTTGCCGCGATCATCTGGCGTCTGAATGATTGGGTCCCAGCGGTCCGCATGGCAGCTGTCGAGTGCGCCAAACGCGTATTTCCCAAAACATCAAGCGAGGTTATTGCTACCGCTTACCTTTCCCTTGTCAGCAGAGTTTGGAGTTGGGGTCGCTGGAGGAAGAGCGATTACGGGATATTTGTGGAGGCAATCTCCAGGCCGGAGGTTGCCGCACAGGTGGCAGACAGCTTCGCCCGAAGATTGACAGGGGCGCTCTCGCGAGAGCTGAGTTTTTCTCTCAGAAACGATAGTCTTGATGAATTTCTGGAATACTTGGCCTTCGAGGCAAAACAACCTGCCGTGCGAGCTTATGCGCTTCGTACCCTGACTAAGGGCTACGCAGAATGGCACCTCGGATATGATTACGAATGGATCGATAAATCGATGGGGGAACGCAAGCGGATAAAGACATTTCAACAACGTCCACTAACCGTACAAACAGACAAAAACAGAATCATCAGACGCGGCTTGTCCGATCCCTCGCCTCATGTCCGGAAGGTAGCCCTGGATGCGATCATTCGTAATCCTGAGCAAATTGCCAATGCCGCCAGGCTTGCCGAAGAGCATCTTTCAGAGCGTTCTCCAGCAATCCGTGAACGCGCAGAATTCATTGTCCGTAAATTCCCGAAACATTCCATGGACGCAAAATCGAAGCCTCCTACGGATGACCTCTTAGATCCCGAACTGAACCGACTCTGCTTGGATATTGATGCGATTGTCGCACTGCTGCGTTCGCACCATTTGCGTGGATGGGCAGAAGAACTCGAAAAAGCTGCACAGGAGGTTAGGAACTCCGACTTCCATGGCATTGTGCGTGCCTTGAATTGCTACGGAGGGATGGGAACATTGAACGATATAATTCTAGCCGAACCTGATGATAACTTGTTCAGAAGCCTTCGTGACAGCATTTTCCAACAGGCATATGCAATCAAGCAGAGCGAAGACCAGATCGCCCCCAATCCATCGCCTGACCTGATGGGGATGTGATTGAACGAATGTAATATTATAGCATTGCATATGGCATTCACGCTGCCCTTCCCTTATATGAATTGTCCTATCCGGGGTTTCGGTGCTGTGCCGCTTTGCGCTGGCCGCGCACTGGTCACCTCGGGCCACGTTTTCAAAAGGCCACAACTTCAAGAGGCATAACCATGAGCCAGGCTGAAGCCCAAACCGAAGCTCCGTCTGCAACCGAGACGACCACTGAAGCTGGCCGCATTCCCGTGACCGTTCTGACCGGTTATCTGGGTTCGGGTAAGACCACTCTTCTCAACCGTATCCTGACCGAAAATCACGGCAAGCGTTATGCTGTCATCGTCAACGAGTTCGGCGAGATTGGTATCGACAACGACCTGATCGTCGAGTCGGACGAAGAAATCTACGAAATGAACAATGGCTGCATCTGCTGCACCGTACGTGGCGACCTGATCCGCGTGGTGGAAGGCCTGATGCGCCGTCCGGGTCGTTTCGACGCCATCGTCGTGGAAACCACCGGCCTTGCCGATCCGGTTCCGGTTGCGCAGACCTTCTTCATGGATGACGACGTGCGCGCCAAGACCGGCCTTGATGCCGTTGTCGCCCTCGTGGATGCCAAGCACCTGCCGCTGCGCCTGAAGGACAGCCGCGAGGCGGAAGACCAGATCGCCTTTGCCGATGTAGTGCTCATCAACAAGACCGACCTCGTGACGCCGCAGGAACTGGCGGCCATCGAGGCCACCGTGCGCGTCATCAACCCGCATGCCATCATCCATCGCACCGAGCGCGCTTCCATCCCGCTCGACCGCGTACTGGATCGCGGCGCATTCGACCTGAAGCGTGTTCTGGACAACGATCCGCACTTCCTCGACCATGACCATCCCGATCACGTATGCGGACCGGATTGCGACCACAATCATGACCATCATGGTCACGACCATGGACACCATCATCATGCGCATGATCACGATCATCATGACCACCATCACGACCATGACCATGTGTGCGGTCCCGACTGCGATCATGACCATCACCATGATCACGCCTCGCCGATCCATGATGTGACGGTGAAGTCGGTGTCGCTCAGGGCTGGTGAAATCGACCCGGCGAAATTCTTCCCGTGGATTCAGAACATCACCCAGACGCAGGGACCGAACATTCTGCGCCTCAAGGGCATCATCGCTTTCAAGGACGATCCGGATCGCTATGTGGTGCAGGGCGTGCACATGATTATCGAGGGCGACCACCAGCGCGCCTGGAAGGAAGACGAAAAGCGTGAAAGCCGCCTCGTCTTCATCGGACGCGAGCTTGACCCCGCTGCCCTGAAGGCCGGTTTCGAAAACAGTCAGGCCCGATAAAGTGCTTCCGGTTCCAATCGAACCGGGAAACCGCTTTGCTGCCTATTTCTATGCATTTCCGGCAAAACCGCTTCTGCTGGAAATGCTCTCATCAATGAACAATACCGGAAGCCGATGCCTACAGTAGCTCCGCTCGACCTTGAAGGTCATTGTCTTTATGCGCGCTTTATCAGCGGCATTCCCTTCTTCGCAATGGCCGATGGCTCGATCCATCAGCTCAATAACGGCAGCAAGACCTCTGCAGTCCATGACGGCCTGTTGAGCGCGACCGTTTCCGTTGACGGAAAGTCGCTCATCACTGGCGGCGAAGACGGTCGCGTGTGCCGTACCGACGCCGATGGGACGGTAACCGAACTTGCGAAGATACCGCGCAAATGGATGACCGCCGTGGCAGCAGGCCCCGGCGGAACTGTCGGCTTTGCGTCTGGGCGCACTGCCTGGGTGCGCACATCCGACGGCAAGGTGCAGGAATTTGCGCAGGAACGCAGCGTTGAAGGCATAGCCTTTGCGCCAAAGGGCCAGCGGCTGGCAATTGCCCGCTATAATGGCGCAACCCTGATCTGGACCGGAACGGCGGCAAAACCCGTTGAACTGGAATGGAAGGGCGCACATATCGGCGTGATCTTCTCGCCGGACGGCCGATTCCTCATCACCTCGATGCAGGAAAATGCCCTGCATGGCTGGCGCCTCGAAGATACGAAGCACATGCGCATGACCGGCTATCCGGCGAAGGTGAAGGATTGGTCGTGGAGCGCCAAGGCCAAGTGGCTTGCCACTTCAGGCGCCCCGGCAGCAATCGTCTGGCCTTTTGCGGGCAAGGACGGCCCGATGGGCAAGGCTCCTCTGGAACTCGGCCTTCGTGGCGACAGCATGGTGACATCGGTTGCCTGCCATCCGGTCGAAGATATTGCGGCCATCGGCTATAATGACGGCATGATCCTGGTCGCGCGTTTCGCCGACAGCAAGGAAGTTCTGTTGCGCCGCCCCGGCAAGGGCGCAATCACCAGCATGGGCTGGGATGAACAGGGCCACCGCCTCGTCTTCGGCTCGGAGGCCGGGGATTGCGGTGTGGTTTCGATAGCGGATTAGAGCGCATCCCGAAAAGTGTGAAACGGTTTTCGGAAAGGTGCGCGTAAAAACAAATGATTAGAGCGCCGATCTGATTGAATCAGATCGAAACGCGCTCTAAACCCTGAACAGAAACCGCAGCCGCGGAGGGGAAACAGTCCAATGGATTGATTCCCCGTTTCATCCACACAAGTGGACTGCTTGCAGATACTCAGACCTGATCGTTTCGTTTGGCGCGAGCCACGCCGAAAAGACCAGAGATCACCAGCGCCACGCCGACGCCCATCACCCCATAACCCAAAGCATTCGACGCAAGGTCGGTCTGATTGGCGGAGGCAATGGCTGCGGCAGCTTCCGATGCGCCAGAGCCACCGGCCTTCGCATCCATCATCGCGACCATTCCCGGCTCGTTGCATTTCGGCAGCAACGACGATTTGGCATCGGCATTGTCACCATAAATATTCTGGATGATTTGTTCGCAGCGCTGTTGATCGGCACTGGAAACAGACGAGCCGCTTGCCTGATAATAAAATCCGCCTGCCACGAGAGCTGCGCCGATGACGGCCATCAGGACAGAAGAACCTTTAGAACTTCTTCGAATCATACGATTTCCTTATTTAAATCTAGAATAGCCAATAGATCACACCGGCACCGGACCAACAATCGCAATCAATCTGCAGCGGTTTTATCCTGTTCATACAGGAGGAAGAGAATTTCAGTATGCTTTCACGTCGTTCTATTGTTCTCGGCGGAGTATCGGCGGTCTTTTCGACCACCCTGCTCGTTGAAAAGACTTTCGCAACCGCCCCTGCGGCTGAGGTCGAACCATGGGCGCAAAAGCTGATTGCAGCGGCGGAAAGCCAGGTGGGGACGACAGTTCGCTATGACCCCGCCTATACGCAGTTGAAATATCCCGGCGGGGACGTTCCTCTCGATCGAGGCGTCTGTACGGATGTCATCATCCGCGCCTATCGACAGGCCTTGAACGCAGACCTGCAGGCCCTGGTCCATAACGATATGCGGAAAGCTTTCACGCAATATCCGAGAAACTGGGGCCTGAAGCGCCCCGACCCGAATATTGACCACCGTCGCGTGCCGAACCTTGCCGTGTTTTTCAACAGGACCAATGCGGCTTTACCGGTTACAAAAGCCGCACAGGATTATCGTCCGGGCGACCTCGTCGCACAGATGCTTCCGGGAAACCTGCCGCATATAGCCATCGTTACACAGCGCTATAATGCCGAGGGCACACGTCCTTTGGTTGTTCACAATATTGGTGCAGGAACCCGGATTGAAGACCGGCTGTTTGAGTTCCCCATTACCGGCCACTTTCGCTATCGCCCGAATGCATGAAGCAAAGCCCGATCAGGCAGACTGACCGGGCTTCATCCAGGTTGACGCTAGAGTATTACTGACCGCGTCGTGCAACCGCAGGCGCACCGTCCGGTCCGAGCGATGCCACCCATTGGCTGATGGCGGCTATATCCTTTTCACCCAGCATATGATCCGCATCGATTGTGCGGGCATCCACGCGGGCGCCACCGGAGCGCAGAAGTGCGGAAAGCGCTGGGGCAAACGGTGAGTAAAGCTTGTCTTCCTCACCCGTAATGGTCAGAACGCGCGCCTTGCTCAGATTGGCGACAGGGGCATTGTCCAGAACCGGCATCGAACGCATCAGAACCGCGCGCTTCACCAGATCGGGATGCAGCATCATGGTCGCCGCCAGAAGATTGGCGCCGTTCGAATAGCCCACGAAAGTTGCATGGGTAAGGTCGAGGTCCTTGTCATCGGCCAGACGGGTCAGGAAGGTCACGAAGGCATTGGCTTCGAGCTTCACGTCCTTCTGGTCGAACTTGACCGGCGAGATGCGCTTGTACCAGCGCGTGCCGCCGTCCTGCATCACGCGACCGCGAATGCCGAGCAGCGTGGCGCGCGGCCATATCTTGGAAGCCAGCGGCACAAGGCTGGTTTCATTGCCGCCCGAACCGTGCAGCAGGATTACCAGTTCATTCGAAGCATTTTCCGGCTTGTAGAAACGGTGGATGAACTGCTTGCTGCGCGAAAAATTCTGCTCCGGGGTTGTTTCCGTATCCATCTTCTTCTCGCGCATTGTAACGCCTTCACCGAGCTTGGGAGCGCCCTGCTCTTCTTTCATCGATGCGGCAATAGCGTTCAGAGCCTTGCCCTGACCGTTCGTCGAAACAGGCTGTCCTTCGGCCAAAGCCGAGCCAGCCGTCACCGTGAGTGCAGCTGCCGCCAAAGCGGCAATAAACATCTTCTTTACCATGATCTCAACATAGCCAATGAGACGTTAACGAAGGTTTGAAGGCAGCTCTTCCCGGGTGCGTCCCCACCCCTGCCGGCGATAATCACATGACCCGACACATCTGTCCGAAATTGCTTCAGGCTCTTTCGGGATGCGCTAATGTAATGCCGTTAACAGCAGAGTTTTAGCGAGAATATGGCAGAATGCACGAAAAGTTACATCGTGTTACAATTCTGTTACGCTCTCACGCGGCTTCAACAATGCGTGAACAACGGCTCGGTCCCAAATTATCCATGCTTTTGACGCCTTTACGTGGGATCGTATCAGCAACTTGAGGGTCAATTGTTTTGGAAGTGGGAATGACCATGAGCAGCTTCAAACCGGGACGTTTTTCATCCGCCCGTCTCACTTACGATGCGGTGACGCCCAAAAGCCTCTACCTGAACCGCCGCTCTTTCATGGTCGGCGCCGGTGCTCTGGCTGCTGCCGGTGTCGCATCATCGGCTTTTGCCGAACCGCTCAAGGCAAAGGCTTCCGCCTACAAGGTCGATGAAAAGCTGACGCCTCAGGATGCTGTCACGACCTATAATAATTTCTACGAGTTCGGCACGGACAAGAGCGACCCTTCCGCCAATTCCGGCAACTACAAACCGCTGCCGTGGAAGCTCACCGTCGATGGTCTCGTGAAACAGCCGAAGGAATTCGACATTCAGGACCTGATTGCAAAGATGCCGCTTGAAGAGCGCATCTATCGGATGCGCTGCGTCGAGGCATGGTCGATGGTCATTCCGTGGATCGGATTTCCGCTCGCAAGCCTTCTGTCGCAGGTGGAGCCGCTTGGTTCCGCCAAATATATCGCCTTTACCGGCGTCGTGCGACCGGAAGAAATGCCGGGCCAGACCGGACTCTTTCAGGTTCTCGACTGGCCCTATATCGAGGGCCTGCGTCTCGATGAGGCCAATCATCCGCTGACCATCCTTTCGGTCGGCCTTTACGGCGAGACATTGCCCAATGCGAACGGCGCGCCGATCCGGCTCGTGGTGCCCTGGAAATACGGCTTCAAGGGGATCAAGGCGATCACGAAGATCAGTTTTGTCGAAAAGCAGCCGCCAACCTCGTGGCAACAGCAGGCGGCCAACGAATACGGCTTCTACGCCAATGTAAATCCGGAGGTCGATCACCCGCGCTGGAGCCAGGCAACCGAACGGCGTATCGGCGAAGGCGGCTTTTTGGGTTCGGGCCGCCGCCCCACATTGCCGTTCAACGGTTATGGCGAGGAAGTTGCATCACTTTATGCGGGCATGGACCTGAAGGTGAATTACTGACATGGCAGCGACGACCCAGACAGGTAAAAAGAAGACAGTTCGTCCCGGCGAATGGAAAATCTGGCTGCTCTATGCGGTCGGTTTCGTCCCGGCTGTCTGGACGTTCTATCTGGGTGCAAGCGGTAATCTTGGCGCCGACCCTGTCAAGACTTTCGAACACACGCTCGGCCTTTGGGCTCTGCGCTTTCTGATTCTGACCCTCATGGTAACGCCGATCCGCGACCTGACCGGCATGGCTTTTCTGCGCTACCGTCGGGCGCTCGGCCTGCTCGCCTTTTATTATGCGCTGATGCACTTCGCCACTTATATGGTGCTGGATCAGGGCCTGAACATTTCCGCCATCGTCACCGATATCGTGCGGCGGCCTTTCATCACCATCGGCATGATCAGTCTGGTCCTGCTGGTGCCGCTGGCGCTCACCTCCAACAATTGGTCGATCCGCAAACTCGGCCGCCGCTGGAACAGCCTGCACAAGCTGGTCTATGTCGCCATCGCAGGGGGCGCCATCCATTTCATCATGTCGGTGAAAAGCTGGCCCGCCGAACCGGTCATCTATGCCGGGATCGTCAGCGCGCTGCTTTTATGGCGTCTGGTGCGTCCGCACGCCCGCAACCGCAAGCCTGTCTCCCGCCCGCGCGGCGAAGCAATGGCGGTAAAGAAATAAGTGCTGACATGCCAATAACTTTCTACAGTTTTTAGTGTAGAAATTTAAATCCCCTATTCTAAGGGATACCCCATGACATGACGATGCAAATCATGTCAGTATCGCCGCGATTTCCGCACACAGAATAATTCCTGGCCGCGGCAACCGACGAATACGGAATGCATATGTCATCTCTCCTGAAATCGGCTCCCGTCCGCATCGCAGGCAAATTCGTCTTCATTTTATTCACCCTTATCTTTGCGATATGGGCCAGCTTTGCCATGTGGTTTCAGTTACCCTTCGGCGATGCCATGCGCGGATCGATTATTGCCGTCTGGCTTCTGATCGCTCTCGGGGTGATTGCAGGCGAAAGACATTACAGCTGTTGGCGCAGGCGGCTGGTCTTCTGCCTTCTGGCACTGGTGATGCTGGGCGCATGGTCCACGGTCCGCCCCTCCCTCAACCGTATCTGGGCACCCGACGTTGCCCGCACGGTAACGGGACAGATCAATGGCGACATCGTCACCCTTTCCAATGTCCGTGATTTCATCTGGCGGACAACGGAAGATTTTACGCCCAACTGGAAAGAGGAAACCTACGATCTCAGCAAGATCACGTCGGTAGACGTCTTTCTTTCCTACTGGTCGAGCCCGGCAATTGCCCATACTCTCCTGTCATTCGGTTTCGAGGATGGTCGTCATGTGGTCTTTTCAGGCGAAATTCGCCGCGAACACCATGAGATTTATTCGCCCATCGCTGGTTTCTTCCGCAAATACGAGCTGGCGATGATTGCCGCCGAAGAACAGGACATCATTTATCTGCGCACCAATGTCCGTAAGGAAAACGTCTATCGCTATCGCGTGAAGCTGCCGCCGGTGGGGGCGCGCGAACTCTTCCTGTCCTATGTCGAGCTTGGCAATGAACTGGCTGAACAACCGAAATTCTATAATACGCTGACGGCGAACTGCACCACGATCATCTTCCACATGGCACGGGTGCTGGACCCGACCTTCCCGTTCGATTACCGCATTCTTCTGTCGGGCTACCTGCCCGGCTATCTGCACGATCATGGCTGGATCGAAAATGGCGGCACGATGGAGGAAGTACGCAAACGCGCGTCTATTGACGCAAGGGCGCTTTCAGGCGGACGCGACGGCTTTTCGCAACGTATCCGCGAATAACAAATCCGCCGAAGCGACTGCTCCGGCGGATTTTCAGGTCAATCAAAAACAGCTCAAACAGCAGCGGTGATGATGACTTCAACCTTGTAGTCAGGCGTTGCCAGCGCTGCTTCGCCGGTGGCGCGGGCAGGCGTGTGAGCCGGATCGACCCATGCATCCCAGACTGCGTTCATTTCGCCAAAGTCCTTCATATCGGCAAGCCAGATGATGGCCTGAAGGATCTTGGTCTTGTCGGAACCCACTTCCTTGAGAAGGCGGTCCACCTCGGCCAGAACGGCCTTGGTCTGTTCGGTGACGCTAGCGCCCGGATTTCCCACCTGACCGGCAAGATAGACGGTGTTGCCGTGAATTACGGCCTGGCTCATGCGCGGGCCGACTCCGATGCGACGGATGCTCATGGTGAACTCCTCTCAATAATGCTCTTCTGCGGAACGAGTCCCGCATGTGAAAATGTTGCGCATCCTTATTAAAGCCCTAGTTTGCTTTGGCAATGCCGATGCCAGCCCGATTTGCTCAATTTCAGCAAAAAGAGCATTTCCAGCAAAAGTGCGAAGCGGTTTTGCGTGAGGATAATGCGAGGAAACAAATACTTGGAGCGGTCTCAACGACTCAACTTCAACTGGAACCGCTCCAAAGAGGAGAACAGCAATGTCGGAACCGCTCGCCGAGATATATCGCGACTATATTGCATGTCTGAACCGGCAGGACTGGAACGATCTCGGGCTTTATGTGCACGAGGCGGCAACGCATAACGACCGACCTTTGGGACTTCGCGGCTACCGCACAATGCTGGAACAGGATTTCGAAGCCATCCCGGACCTGCATTTCAACATTGAGCTGCTTGTCAGCGAACCACCCTATATTGCCAGTCGGCTCCAGTTCGATTGCACGCCGAAGGCACTATTGTTCGGTCTTCCGGTCAATGGCAAACGGGTCCGGTTTGCAGAGAATGTTTTCTATGAATTCGAGAATACGCTGATAAGGAAAGTCTGGTCAGTCATCGACAAGGCAGCGATTGAAGCGCAACTGTGATATAGCGCCCGTTACCATTGACTCTTTGTCCCCCTCCCCCTATAAGCCGCGTCACGTTCGCCCGCGCGGTTTACGGATGGTTTTGTGCTGTCCGTCGCAAGGGACAAGAACCAGCTCCTGTTCAATAGAACATGATCCCGAAAAGTGAATAACGGTTTCGGACAAGATCGTGTTCAACGGAAAAACAGAATTAAGAAGGGCCACACACCGCGGTATTAAATAAATGAAGCGCACTTACCAGCCATCCAAGATCGTCCGCAAGCGTCGCCACGGCTTCCGTGCACGCATGGCAACCACCGGCGGCCGCAAGGTTCTCGCCGCTCGCCGCTCGCGCGGCCGTAAGCGGCTTTCCGCTTAATTTGTTCCCGCGCGATTTGGGTCTAGGGCCAAGCGCGGTGAATAAAGACATGAACAAGCCGAAACAAATACTCCGCCTTCGCAAGAGAGCGGAGTTTTTGGCTTTGAGGAATGGTGAAAAGCGACGTGGTCCACTGTTTCTTCTCGAAGTCCGCGAGCGGACCGAAGAAGAATCGAAAACCGCCAAAATCGGCGAAAAACCCCGTGCAGGTTTCACCGTAACGAAGAAAAACGGCAACGCCGTGATAAGAAACCGCATCCGCCGCAGGCTGCGAGAAGCGGTTCGTTGTCACGCAGGGCGTGACATGGCGCCTTCGACCGACTATGTGATCGTAGCGCGCGAGCAAGCCCTCACTGCGCCCTTTTCGCGACTGACCGAAGAACTCTCCCGCCGCATCAAGGCGAAGGGTGAACGGCGGGGCGATGGGAAACGCCGAACGGAAAGACCGGAATCAGGACCCGTCAATGGAAAATAATCGTAATTTCTTCATCACCATTGCCCTGTCCATCCTCGTGCTAACGCTGTGGCAAGTGTTTTATCTGGGTCCGAAAACGGAAGCCCAGCGGGAGCAGGCACGCATTGAGGAGCAGCAGCAGCAGAAACAACAGGCGACGCAACA
>WPCJ01095418.1_pt1 | contig 17367 bp, 12 predicted proteins | sample 5399831 | NCBI WGS metagenome assembly WPCJ01 (sample SAMN12869470, study PRJNA574797) | sludge metagenome | isolation source: wastewater treatment of pH10 | place: China:Beijing | collected 2019-05-20 | reverse complement strand
GTTGCCCCTGATGTGAGGGTTCATGCCAATGGTGCGAATGGCCGTGGCATCATGTTTGCTTATGGTAAAGATCACACATTAACCCATCGTGGTGATGTGCAAGCAATGGGTGAAAATGGTATCGCTGTCAGATTTGACTTTGGCCATAATGCACTAGGCGACAACAATGAATATCGCGGTTCTTATTTTGTCACCTCGGGAAAACTAGATTTTGAAAATTATTTTCGCGATTATTATGAAACAGCTCTGAATGAAGTGAATGGCCCACTTGTTTCAAGTTTCGATCTGACCGGCCGTGTTGCAGGTAACAAGGCTGCCATTTTCATGTCAGAAAATGCCTTGGTGGGACAGATCAATGTCATGCAGGGGGCGAGCATTTTCGGGGATATTATCTCTGATTATTATCAAACAAATGAAGATGGCCATCTGCGTTTGACGGAGCTGAGTTTCGGTTTGAAGGCTGATGCACAAGGGAATTCGACTGGCACAGCTGATACGGATTTCAGACTGGCTTACGGTGGCAATATCAAGGGCAAGAATATTTCGCTGCATCTTAATGGCGGCACGACACTGTTGACTGGCAACCATCAAGTCTTTGATGTCGGTGTGGCGCAAGCAGCAACGCTTTCCGGACAAGGGATTTACCAGATAGATGCAGCTCAGCAGTTCCGCAATAGCGGGATATTAAATCCTTCTGTTGCTGGAGCAGCAATCACCATTGACGGCAATTATGCTCAGTCAGCTACCGGCACCTTGCAACTCGCATTCAATGATCAGTCTGACATCAGCAGCCTAATTGTAAACGGTAGTGCTGGTCTTAATGGCACGATCAGCTTTGCACCTGATCGGGGTTATTATCGTGATGGTTTCACCGTCACTTCAAGCGAGTGGTTACAAGTGGACGCAATGAGTGGTAACTTCACAAATGCTAACACCACATTGACCTCGCCGACACTTAACGCGAGTGCGACATATAATGGTAATCTGTCTTATACCGTATCATTGAGCCGTGATGCTGATGCCTATTCGCAATATGCAGACAATAACGATGACCGTGAAGTTGGCGCTGCATTGGATAGTCTCGCCAATAATGCTGCGACAGAGTTTAAACCATTGCTCGCAGCACTGGATTTTTCTGCATCGGACGGTTCAACCATTCGCTCAAGCCTGCCGCAACTAAGTGGTAAGGCCTATGCATCCGCAAGTGGCGTTTTGCTCAATGCCAGTGGCATCACCCGGTCATCGGTCAATAATCGCCTGTCTCAGGCATTTGGCGGTACACCGGTTAATCCGGTGTCTGTGATGGCCTATGGTCCGGCAGCTAAAACCAGTCAGGCAGGCAATGCCATTGATCATGTTGCGCCGGTTAATGCTGATGATCTTCAGCGCTATGCCGCATGGGGGGCAGCATTCGGCAGTTGGGCCACACAATCTGCTACAGATAATGCCGCACGCACCAAGTCGACCATTGGTGGGTTCATCACCGGTATTGACGGTGATGTTTATAATAATTGGCGGCTTGGCATTATGGCTGGATACAGCCGTTCAACTTTTAAAACACCAAGCCTTTCTTCATCCGGCTCCAGCGATAATTACACGCTTGGTGCTTATGCGGGCACTGAATGGGCGACGGGCCAAGGTTCCATCGGTTTCCGCTCAGGGCTTTCCTATTCCTGGCACAATATCGAGATGAGCCGCTCGGTTGCTTTCAATGGCTATTCCGACAAGCTGTCCGCTGATTACAATGGCGGTACGTTTCAGGTGTTTGGCGAGTTGGGCTATAAGCACGATCTCAGCCCGCGCGCGATCATCGAGCCTTATGCCAATCTTGCCTATGTCAATGTCAGAACGGACAGTTTTACAGAAACAGGTCATAATGGTGCAGCGCTCAGCGTACAATCCGGTACGATGGACACAACCCTCTCAACCCTCGGCATGCGTCTCTCAACCAGCTTTGAGCTTGGTAATACCCTGACAACCGCACGCGCTGATCTTGGTTGGCGGCATGCTTTTGGCGATGTGATCCCGTCATCGGCTGCGAGCTTTGCTACAGGCTCCAATGCGTTCACAGCATCGGGCAGTCCGATTGGCAAAGATACCGCACTGATTGAAGCCGGACTTGATTTCGCCATTACGAAAAATTCCAAACTTGGTGTCTCTTATCAAGGGCAGTTTGGTTCAGGTATCACTCAAAACGGCGTCAATGCCAATTTCAGCGTGAAGTTTTAGACTGAGTAAGAATAAACTGGATTTGGAGAGCTGTATGTAGATAAATTTAGCCGTTAAGTTTCATGCGGGTAAATTATCTTGTATTAGATTGTGTAACCCTTACGGCCTTCTTGAGGAGCCAACCTATGTCTTTAGGTGCAATAGCAATCAATCTCATTTTGCCTGCGCCGGTACTTATCGTTGAGGACGATATGCAGGTTCGCTTGAGGCTGGAAAATCTTCTACTACAATTTGGCTAAAAAATTGGTGCCCTTATTTTTGCTTCTTCACTGAGTGAAGCGCGCGCGCAATTGTCATTCTAAGCACTTTGGGGATTTGCAAAGGGGGGCGGGGGGATGGATGTTAATATTTCGAGTGTAGAAGTCTTTACCCATGTACGCGTCATTATCGGCATTGTACTTGGTCTAAGTATTTCAAGGCTGTTAACGGGTGTTTGTCGTATTATTCAGCATCCACAGCGCCAGAATATATATCTGATTCATTTGGGATGGGTATTATTTACCTTTCTGACAGTTGTACATTTTTGGTGGTATGAATTATATTTGAACCAGACACTAGTGTGGAGGTTTGAGGCCTACCTGTTCCTTATCTTCTTCGCCAGCTTGCATTTTCTAGCTTGTAGTTTGCTATTCCCAGACAACATGGAAGGCTATTCCGGCTTTCAACATTATTTTACGTCACAGCGCGGCTGGTTTTTTTGCATTTTGATATCAGTTTTCTTAATGGATTTTGTCGATACTGCGTTAAAAGGTATGGATCATTTCCTCTCTCTCGGGCTGGAATATCCTTTGCGCAATTTATTCTTGGTTGTAGTTTGTAGTGCCGCTATCTATGCGCGCCAGCAGAAATCGCAATCGGTTCTTCTCGTTCTAGCGATCGTTTGCCAAATGACTTTTATTATGACGCAGTTCGGTACCATTTAGGGGCCTATGACTGGCTAGAAGCTTTTAGCGTCCGCAATAGTAAATGTATGAAAGGCGATTATGCTTTGGCTCTTACTGCTGCATTATAGGCCATACTCACCCAGCCTGCCATTTCGTCAGGGTCGTCGTATGCGGCGATCCAGTCGAGCAAGAAAAACAGGTCAAATACACCAGCCTGATCGCCAAAGCCATCATACTATCCAATGTTGAGGATCTAACCGGTGTTCTTTTCTCCATGGCTGCCGACGGCGTTCGCGTTCCCCCCGAGTCGGCGAGTTTATGAAACTTATGTGTAAGTCCCGGGACAATGGACTTACCTTTACCGAGTCGTCGACAAATTCGGCAACACGATCGATTTCTACCTGTCTGCGACGCGCAACGCCAAAGCAGCCAAGCGCTTCTTGGGGAAGGCTTTGAATAGCTTGAAAGACTGGGGAAAGCAATGTGTCATCAACACTAATAAAGCACCAACCTACGGGATTGCCATCACGCAGTTGAAGGCCGAAGGCAAATGCCCTGATGAACTGGTGCATCAGCAGGTCAAATATCATGAGAATGATCTAATCGCCCACACGATTTCGGCAATGCACCTGGCTGCGCCATTCAGAAAGATGGTACATCCGAAGTCTGTAGCGGGCGGCAACTGCATTCACTACTGCTCCAAGCTTTAAGCTTTTCCAAAACAACCACGTCTTTATATATTTTGTCCAGCGCCACTAAGCATTCCCACGGATAATCTGAGTCAGAGCCCTTGAGAAACTCCATTGAAGTGGCCATCGCTAAACTCCTGCCAAATCAACACAAATGTAAATCGCAGATAGAAAACACAGAAGGAAGGTCATGGTCTGATAACTCTTACCTTAAAGTCAAAATTTTACCGTCGCAGCTATTGCCGGCACTGCTTTCAATGACAAGGCAGCAATTGTGAGTGTAGGATTGGCCGTCGCTGATGTTGGAAATGTCCCTGAACCCAATAAAAATAAATTCCGATGATTGAAGCTACGAAGATCAGCATCAACGACTGCACTGGCAGCATCCGTCCCCATACGAACCGTACCGATTACGTGACCCGATCCTTGTATGTCCTTAGCATGATTGATGTTTGTTGCACCTAAAGCTGTGAATATTTCCGTATGAGCCTTTTCAGCTTCAGCTAATCCGGCTCGCGTATATTCATCATAATTATACTCTATCCGTGGCAGTGGCATGCCATTGGCATCACGCTTTTCCGGATCGAGTGTAACGCGATTACTGGCTTCGGGCGATTGCTCTACCAGAGAAGCCAAGCGGATATGTCGCGAAGTCACCTGTCTGATTGCAGCGTCAAGCTCGGCACCGCGTAATCCTTGCTTTGCCAATTCTACCGCCGTCGACAAAGGCGCACCCGTTGGCCAATTATGACCATCATTGCCAATTTCTATTCTAAAGGCCGCACGGTCTTTACGAAATTCACCGTCACGCAGATTTTCAATTCCTGATGTGGAAAGCGGTCCACGATAAGGCCAGACGGGATCCTTAGCCTCTGCCCAACTTAATTTGCTTGGATGATCCATCAAATTGCGACCAACTTGATCGGAGCTATTGGCAACACCATTTGCGGCACCCTCCTGAGCAGAGTTTAACAATAAGCGTGGCGTCTCAATAGCATGAGCAGCTACAACAACCACCTTGCCTTTTGCCGTTCCAGTGCTGCCATCAGCACGCCGAAAATCGACAGAGGCAATTTGCCCGTCTGGCGCGAGGTTCAATCTTGTTGCTGTCGTTTGATCATAGATAACCGCGCCCGCACCTTCTGCCTGATCCAGATGGATAGTCGCATCATATTTCGCCTGCACCGGACAGACAGGGATGCACGAGCCATTGCCGCAACATTCAGGCCGATCGCCTATTGCTACAGAGGTGCGACCTTGAGGCGTGGATCGAACTTGATATTTCGATCCTTCCAGTGCTTTTGTGAATTGTTTATCGAGATATGTCTGCGGTATCAGCGGCATCGGGAAATCACCCGATCTTGGTGAGCCAAGGTCCTCAGTGCTATCACCTGCTACGCCGACTTCCTGTTCAGCCGCCAGATAAAAAGGCTCAAGCGCATGATAGTCGAATGGCCAGTCAACCGCTTGTCCGTAAAGTGAATTCATCTTGAAATCAGCAGGCACATTGCGAAGTGTCGTTCCCAACCAATGCCAGGTGGTTCCGCCCACAACCTTGATATAAGTCGATTTGAAATTCTCAGGCCCCATTTGTTGATAATAATCACCAATCCTGTGAGCTAACGGATGCGGGGCAGTCGGATCATTCGGGTAAGCCGACTCCGGAACCTTAATTTTCGCATTCCAGAATTTTTCGACGGCATCAAAACGATCAATACGCTTTCCACTTTCCAAAAAGGCCACTTTCATACCCTTTTGCGCCAATTTTGCACCAGCAATTGCACCAGCAATACCGCTTCCGATAATCAAAACATCAACAGAAATATTTTCCGACATGTAACAATCCCTAGTGCCCCGATTAACGGAATTAAGCTTCTGACGGTTCAGACCAATAGCCAATTGTGCCACCGCAGTATCCCATTGGTTTGGTGTAATCCATCGCCTGCCAGATCAGCGCATCCGTATATTCTACCACCACCAGATCATCCGGGTTTGGAGATTCACCTGTATACCAAGTGGCAACCAATGAATCAGATAGATCTTGATTGTCATCACCTGCTGCCAGTTTGACGAGATCATCTTCTTTGCCAAGTCTGATATAGACTTCCATAATTGTGGTCGCCATGTCCTTAGAAAGTCCGGTCTGTCCCAGTTGTGTTTCTGAGAGTCTCATGAATGAGTTGACATCAAAAATTGATGTAGCCGCCCAAACTGGCAGGGGAAATAATGCAAGAAGAGGTGCTGCCGAGGACGAGCATAAAAAAGTCCGTCTCGTGAGAGCTGAAGGAGACTTGACTTTGTGGCTGGGCATATTTCTGATCCTCGACGCAAAATGAATATTCAACCTACTTTCACTTGATTTATGTCCCTGAGAATTCAGCAAAGCCATCCCTGAAAACTGGTACCTGTACAATAAATTGTAATAGCCCCGAATTATTCGGTTATTTCTCACCCTTAATTGGGGGTGAGGAGTAATGTTAGGCATATGACATCATTGCCAGGTTGTTTGAGGTAGGGGGGGCGTTTTCCGCGTGAATTTATTGCTTACGCTGTCTAAACCTATCACCGAATTGCATTGAGCACGGCCGATGTGGAAGATCTACTTGCTGAGCGTGGCGAGTTTGTCAGCCGAGAAACCGTTTGCGTCTGGATTAATCGCTTCGGTCGCCATTTAGCCGACTGTATCCGCAGGAGTCTACCAAAGCCAAAAGACAAGTGGGACCTTGATGAGGCTTTCATTACTATCGGAGGAAAGAAGTTTTGGCTTTGGTGGGCAATTGATGCAGATGGCGATGTTCTTAATATTATAGTTCAAACGCGTCGAAATACTAAGACTGCCAAACGGTTTTTCTCCAGACTGGTGAAGCAATTCGTCAACCACGTGTGATCGTGACGGACAAGCTGCGTAGTTACATTGAGCCGATACAAAACCTTTCAGCAGATGCGGATCACCGGGTTCATAAAGGCTTGAATAATGCTATAGAAGTCTCTCATAGGCCAACGCGAAAACAGGAAACGATATTGGGTCGGTTCAAGTCAGCGCGACAGGCGCAAAGGTTCCTTGTCGCTCACGATCAGATCAACCTGATTTTCCGTCCGCGTCGCCATAAACTCACAGCTCATTCCTACCGCCATGCACATATCGATGCATTTGCATTATGGCATGACTACACTGCGGAAATGACCGCATGAGCAAAGGCGCAACAGTTTCGTGCGGCCAACATACCACGTGAATTGATCTCGCTGCTCAGTGGTACACCAGCCTTCAGCTACGGGGTGATGACCGACCTCGTGAAGACCACCCTGACAATGACTGGCTCTGGCCAAGTGCAGTATTGGTTGACAGTTTCAGTGATAGCTTTTCCTGAGGTCCTGCTTTTTATATCGTAATTCGATAATAATTTCAGTAGGTAGAGAGGAAAAAGCCGCATAATGTGAGCAGTAGACCGGAACGTAAGCGGTGCAAGTCCACAAAATGTACGCCCGCCAAAAACGCCGCTTTAAGAAGATGACAGACAGCTATCATAGCTTTCCGATTACGCCCAACATCATCGTACAAGATTTTGCAGCAACAGGGCCTAATCAGAAATGGGGTGCCGACATATCATACATATGGTCGTGCGAGGGATGGCTGTATCTTGCGGTCGTCATTGACTTGTTCACGCGTCGTGTCATCGGCTGGGTCGTAAGTGATCGTTTACACCGTAAGCTGGCTCTCCAGGCGCTCGAGAAAGCTATAACAATGCGGCGACCGCCAAAAGGCTTGATTCATCATTCGGACCGTGGCAGCCAATATTGTTCCTTTAATTATCAGGCAAAGCTGAAGGAAAATGGTATCATGACCTCCATGTCCGGCAAAGGCAATTGCTACGACAACGCCATGGTTGAAACCTTCTTCAAGACTTTGAAATCAGAGATGATTTGGTGAGCTATATTCCATACACGTGATGATACACAAAAAGCAATTGCCCAAAATATTGACGATTTCTATAATCCTATAAGGCGGCACTTCTCACTCGACTATATGAGCCCAGCTCACTTCGAGAGAATGGCAGTGTAATATAAAACGCCTCTCCACTTTTACGAAGCAAGTCCATATTGGGGAGCAATCAGTTTTACCACATGACCGTGTTTGGCTATCTCTCGTGCCCAATAATGCGCACTGCCGCAGGCTTCCATAACCACGGTCGCCGCGTGGTGCTCCACCAGAAATTTACAAAATTGTAGCCTCGATAGCTTTTTACGAAATTTTATCTGCCCTGTCATCGATGCTCCGTGCACCTGAAAAACGCTTTTAGCCAGATCGATCCCGAGCATTGTATCTGTAGTTATGTCTGCCATCCTTCCCATCGAGTAGATTGAATGCAACAATCTTCACCCAAGAATTGTCGCTTAGGTAGTAGGGCGGCAACCACTCCATCTATTCAATTGTCCAGGAGACCATGTATGTCATTATGGCAAAGTGATTGGTTTAAGCGTGATACGGTTTGCATCGCACTGGATAGTGACTTGCCGCGCCGCCAAGTTGCCTCAGATTTCAGTATTGAACATACAAAGCTTATGAAAAAATCGCTTCTGTTTTCGATGAAGTGAAGACACTCTCACGTCCACGGATATGACTATGGTTGGGCGCAAGATATCGCGGTCACCCATGCTCATTAACATCTCCTTCTTTCCCACAATGGGGAGAGAAGGAGACGTCGCACGAGTAAGCTGCATATCGACATGTTTTAACGTAAATTCATCAGAACTGGATTTTCAAGCTGGCATTCAGACCATTTTGCGTGATGCCGGAACCGAATTGCCCCTGATAGCTAACTCCAAGAACTGCATTCTTTTCAAGTTGGAAATCCAGTCCGGTCGAGATAAATGCGGTGTTACGACCAATAGCCATGCCATTGATAGTAAAAGCATCAGATCCGGTGAAATTTGCTTTTGATGTTGGTTTCACATCGCCAAAAGCGTGTCGCCATGCAATGTCGGCACGTGCTTTAACCGGGATAACCCCTTGATTAAGGTCGGCAGAGATCCGAAATCCGAGTGATGCCAACGCCGTATCCATTGTGGATTTATACATGTTCAAGGTTGCGCCATTACGGCCGTCTTCGCTGAATTTATCTGCTCTCAAATGCACATACGCAAGATTGGCATAGGGTTCGATAGCGAATTGTTCTGTTGTTTGATGCTTATAGCCGAGCTCTCCAAAAACCTGAAATGTTCCCGCTTTATAATCTGCTGCTAGCTTATCTTCAAAGCCGGCGAAGGCGATACCACGGTTCATATCAATATTATGCCATGTATAAGCAGCCCCCGAGCGGAACGCGAAAGTGCCTTGATTATGGGCCATTTCAGTACCAGCATAAGAGCCGATGGTATAATCGTCACTTTTGCCGGAAGACATACGTTCATGAATGCGGAACTTACTGTAGCTGTAACCAGCCAGTAAGCCAAACCGCCAATTATCCCAAACCTGTGCATCAATACCGGTCAGAAAACCGCCAATACTATTTCTTGTTTTTGCCGTATTGTCGTTGCCGGATTGTGTTGTCCATTCACCAACGCCATGCATCCAGAAATTCGGCTGATCCAGATAGCCGTTTGTTGTTTCACCAATGCCTGAAGACTTGGAAAAGCTTCGGGACAATTGATTATAGACAGCTGTACGGGTATACGCGCTGTTATTGATCAATGAGGATTGTATCGAGGCATATGCCTCACCTGAGAGTTGATCATAGGCCTGCCGGGCTTCTGTTTTATTCAAAAACAACATGTGATCGTATAAAATGCTTCCTTCGCCCTGACTTTCCAAGGCCGTTGCGGTGGCTGTTTGATTATGCGTAACAGCAATATCCGCAAAAGCTACATCTGAGCGGCTGGTTTCTAAAAAGACATTAGTGCTATCATAATCCAAGGCAAAATCGATGAATGGCGTTTGCGTAACCAAGCTGCCGCCCCAATTATCATAGGTACCGCTAACACCGTCACTGGCTGTAAGTAACGTGTAGCGTCCGGCAGCAGTGCCACGTCCGGCGCCTTGGCGCACAAGCTCCAATGAGCTATTGCTGCCCAATATAGCTGCACCATTGATGCTGATGAGATCAGTGCCATTAGCGGCTGCCAGACCTGCAATATAGGTTGAGCCGCTTGTTTGGATGAAACTTCCATTAACCGTTAAAGTACCGATTGCATTGTCAGCAAAAATCGCACTGCCCGGAGAGATCTTGCCACCTTTTGCCAGTATTACATCGCCAACAGAGCCGCTACCGGACAATTGGCCTGTCTGCGAGATATGGCTTTCCGATGTAATACTTCCCTGTACTTCCAGACCTCCGCCAACAATATTGGTTGGTCCCTGATAGGTGTTTTGCCCCGCAAGGATGAGAATACCATCGCCACGCTTGGTGAGATCACCTATGCCGGAAATGGAGTTTGACCAGATTGAAGAATAACCTCGTGTATCTACATCAAAAACACCAGCGTAACGAAAGGCCATCGGTCCGCCGATTGCTGCTCCGAGATTCAACAAGCCTTGCCCGAATTTTGTTTCGTCTTCGAAGCCTTCTTTGGTCGCAGTTGTGAGAATTGTTTCGATCGTCTGACGAGCATTTAAGTAAGGAAATGCCGAACGCACCACGGCTGCAGCACCTGCAACATGCGGCGATGCCATCGAAGTGCCTTGCGAATAGCGATATTCGCTATAGCCATTTTTTGAATCGCCTTCCGGCCAGGTAGAATAGATGCCATTTGGATCACCTTCTATCGTCATATGACCACCGGGCGCGGCCAAACACCACTCTGCAGTCTCACCACACTCATTGCTGTAGGGTGCCATTTGCCCATCAGGTCCTACCGATACAACGGCAATAAGTGTCCCTTTCAGATCGGAAAAATCCATGTCATCGAAATCAGAGTCTGCCGGATCAAGGAAAGTATAAGTTGATGGGTTGTTTAGAACCAGATCAGGATTTTCGTGATCGATAAACCTGATCTTTCCACTACGAATGAACTCTGGGGTCACAAGCGGAAACATACCATTTCCGCCGGGAATAGACGTATAATAACCAGGCTGGACCATACGGCTGTTACCTGCGGCAAAGACCATAACGACATCTTTGGCAGCCGCATATTTTAAGGCTTCATAAGTTTGTTCAAAAAAATATGGATTAGAATCAACTAACTGATAGTCGAGAACCTGATAATTAGGATTTGGCTGCCCATCAATTTTTGGAACGGGAAATGCACCGGGGCCATAGCTGCCATTCAACACTTGAGCGCCATTATCAGCAGCGTGAACAATGGCCTCATTCTCCGCGAGAACATCGTCTTGCGTGCTATCGACTTCAACTCCGCGTAACGGCATGATCATCGCATCATATGCCACACCCTGCATACCAAATCCATTACGGCCAGCTCCAATGGTACCCGCAACATGAACACCATGCCCGTTCAGCAAACCGTTCTTTAAATGCGCAGGAAAAAGATTATCAGGAGCCTGATCGTTGCCAAAATTATAAAAAAATGGCGAAATTCGCCCATTAAATTCAGGGTGATTTATATCAAAGCCTGTATCGATAACCGCAACTGTAACGCCCTTACCTGTAAAGCCTTTAAGATAGGCGGGCAGGGCGTTGATCATATCAAGCCCCCAATTGGCGTGATACTCCGCATCAGCTGCTGCTGGGATGGATTTGTTGCTTTGTGCATAGGCAAAGGTTGGTATAAAAGCTGGCGCTGCAAGTGCCGTGGTTAACGTCAGGTATTTTAAACCAACCTTTATAAGAGACATAATTTCCGCTTCCTCTAAGAAAAAGATATTCCGCGATATTTTTTGCAAATTGCAAAATGAATATTTATTTGAACAATTTAAATCATCGCGCACGGTCAATAGATATCCCTGAAAACTGGTATATTGGTTTTATAATCATTATTTGTAATTGTTTATTCTGTATTTATCCTCTTATTAATTATTGTAAAACTACCAGTTTTCAGGGATGTTTTTGCAGGAAATATAGTGTTATAAATAATACTAGAAGTTCTCACATTCGTTTCGACGTATCGTAGTCGATAGTTAAGCTGAAAATGTAGTATATGAGAGGAAAAAGCCTCGAGATTGATCGCGGTGATGGATCTTTCTATGCCTGACGGTTTAACCATTCGGAAAATTCTGCGCCTTCTTCCAATCTTGCCAAAGTCAGAACAGTTAGTTTTACAAAAACAGGCAGTAATTGTGCAGCAATTTGTGAGAAATCAGAGTTAGTGAATGCTTCATTGTCGACACTTGGTATGGGTGTTTCGGCGAATGGGGCAGTTTGGTTCTGGTATTACTAAATATGGCGTGAATGAAAATTTCAGCGTGAAATTCTGACGGAGACGGTCATGATAATGCAAAACTTGGTAATTTTTACTGCATTACTAACCCTGACCGTGATTGCCCCCAGTCAAACAAAAGCCGATTTTGACGGTGAGCCGGCGCGCTGGATTCAAAAACCGGCGCTATCACCAGATGGCAAACTGATCGCCTTCACCCATCGCGGTCAGGTTTTTCTGACGGATAATGACGGCGGGTTGTCAGTCGCAGTTTCACCGGCCAATGCTTATAGTCATAGTGTTGTCTGGGCTCCGGATTCTCAGCGGCTGGCTTTTGCTTCAGATGTGAACGGCAATGATGATGTTTATCTGGCTGATTTTTCGGGCAAATTGCAGCGCATGACCTATTCATCGGCGAGAGAAGTACCGACGAGCTTTTTTCCGGATGGTAAAAGCGTACTTTATACGGCTCTTCGGCTAGGAGATGCACAACGCAGTGTGCAGGGGGCTGCAACTTGGAAGCCCCAGCTTTACGCCGTAAATATTGCCAGCGGGCGCGAGTCACTGGTGCTGCCGAATTTTGCGCTTGAAGCCAGCTGGAATCCGAATGCTACCAAGCTGGTTTATAGTTATGACCCGTCAGGTGACCCCATAGAGCGCCAGCACAGAGTTGCGGCAAATGCCCGTCAATTATGGGTTTATGAGCGGGCTAGCGACAAATATGAGCGCTTTTTTGCTGTTGATGGTATTGATCGGCTTGATCCGCATTGGAGTGCAGATGGTCAATCGCTTTATTATCTGTCTGAAGCTTCCGGCTGGCTAAATGTCTGGAAGCTAAATCTGGAAAATAAGCGCGAAGAGCAGCTTACCCATTTTGAGGGCTCTCCGGTGCGCGACCTAACCGTTGCTGATGACAATACAATTGCCTTTTCTTTCAATGGGCAGGTCCATACGCTCGCAGCGAGTGCGGATAAAGCAGAGCTGGTTGATATCAATACGCTGGAACAGGGGATGAACCATCTCGTCAATTATCAAGCGTTGAGCAGTCAGAATTTTCAGAGCTCTCCCGATGGGCAGTATTTTGCACTGATAATCAATGCAGATGTTTTTCTTATTGATTTGAAAGGTAATTACCGACAACTGACTAAAACAGCAGGCGAGGAACGCGATATTGTTTTCTCACCTGATGGTCGCATGCTAGCCTATGCGGCAATGCGCGATCATAAATGGGGCATTTATGGCATTGATCTTTCTGAAGATCAGGCAAATGGCAAGCTTGGCCTGACCTACGATGAAGTTCCGCTTGTTGTGTCTGCCAATAGTGATGCTCTCGATCCTAAATTCTCGCCTGATGGGAGTAAATTGGCTTTTTGGTCGGATCGTCGCGAGATCAAAGTTTTAGATCTGACCAGCAGAGAGATTGCCACGCTGTATCAGCCGACCGATTATAACTCGGATTACTTTGACAGAAATGGTGAGTTCAGCTGGTCTCCGACCTCAAAAGATTTACTTGTTCCATGGCGTAGTATTGACGGATCAGGATTGAATCGTGTTGCAATCGTTCCCGCTGATGGCAGTGCCCCGATGCGCCCGCTGGCACTGGCTGTCCCTAATTTTTATGATGGCTTGTGGAGTGCGGATGGCACACAAATAATTGGCTTAACGACGCTTTATACTGCACGCAGCGCTGATAATCGCCATCAGAATTCGCGCTTCGATCTTTATCGCGCCTTTTTATCCGGGCAGTCACGGCAGGATTTTCTGGCAAATGCCAAGGACGAAACCGATCCGAATGATGGGGAGCAACTGCTCACCCAATATACGACGGATCGTCAGCGCAGCTTTTTGCTTGAAGAGCGCTTGACCAGCAACTTGCCAAAAATGGAATTGCTGGCCACTGCACCGGATGGTAAAAATTTGCTGGGTTTTTCCGCAATAGATGAAGGGCTGTCGGTGAATTTGATCAGCCTTGAGAATGGTGATTTACAGGAAGTGACAACAATTCCGGTGGCTAACCCGGAAGAGATACAATTCATCCGCTACAACCCTGCTATACAAACAATTGATATTAAAACACCCACGCATATCATCCGAAGCTCTATAGAGGATCCGGTGCAGAGGGTAGAAATACCGCTTAAAATCTTGTTCAGCCGAAATGAAAATGCTGCGTTGAGCGCCGCCTTTGAACAGGCTTGGGCTGATATTAATGACCGTTATTATGATGCGGCACATGAAAATCGTAACTGGCAGCAGATCGGTGCCAAGTACCGAGCTTATCTGCCCTCTATTGCCGGACCACGTGATCTTGAACGTCTACTGGCCGCCATGTTTGGCGAACTGTCAGCGTCGCATCTCTTTACGGATATGACAGCACCTGATCCTGCCCTTGTTGGGATGGGAACACAGAATGATGCTTTGGGGATTTATCTGGATAATGATTACAACGGTGCAGGGCGCAAAATCGCCGCCATCCTGCCCGGCGGACCGTTAGATCGGCAAAAACTAAATATTGGTGCAGGTGATATCATCACCTCGATTAACGGACAGCTAGTTCCGGAGGCTGGTGGTATTGACCGTTTGCTTGATATCAATGCGGGACGGCAGGTCGTTATTGGTGTAGCGGATAACAGTGATAATGGCGAGCGTCTTATTGAGGTTACCCCCATCCATTGGCGTGATGAATTGATTTTGGCCAGTAAAAATCTGAGCGATAATCGCCGTGCTATGGTCAGTAAGCTTTCTCGCCAGTGTATTGTCTATCAGTCTCTGGATGCGATGGATAATGACAATTACCTGTCGTTACTCGGTGCTTTGCTGTCACAACGAGGTCTTGCGAAAGCTGCCCTGATAGACGTTCGATCCAATACTGGTGGTAACTTGACACGTGAATTGATCACGCTGCTCAGTGGTACACCAGCCTTCAGCTACGGAGTAGATGACCGTCCTCGTGAAGACGGCCCTGACAATGTCTGGCTCTGGCCAAGTGCAGTATTGGTTGACAGTTTCAGTTATTCTGATGGGTCAATTTTTCCGCAAGCCTATCAGGATCGGAAACTTGGCAAAGTCATTGGCGATGTGCTCCTCAATACAGGTACCGCAGTAACTACCGTCAACAGCAAAATCGTACCCGGACTGCAATATAGATTTCCGGTTTTGCCTTATCGTCATGCTGACGGGCGCAAATATGAAAATGGTATCATTACACCGGATATCGTCGTGGAATTCGATCCAAACCGCTACAGTATGACGTCTGATCCTCAATTGGAGGCGGCAGTGGCATCATTGATGCAAGACATCGATCCTGACAGCGATTGCCGGGATAACTAGCTATCACTTGAAAACACTTTTTATAGTAAAACTACCAGTTTTCAGTGATGGATTTACAATAGAAATGACGACATAGATTTAAATAAGACACGCTGTGTAAGACAATGTCATGCTCGGAATGTAGCATTCGAGGGGGAAATAATGACATCCAGACTGATCGCCAAACTGATCATGTCAACTTGTCTTTCGACCGGTGTACTCTATGGGGTCATGGTTAGTTCTGCCGCTGCGATGACCACGCATGTGGTCAATGATCCGCAAGGTACCCCCTTTATTCAGTTGCGGTTTTTCGATGTGGGCGATGGTGTCTTTGGTTTTGGTGATGAGTCTGAATGGGACTTAAGCGATTTATATAAAAATCAAATAATCGACGCGACAGGATATTGGGCGGAAGTGATTAAAGTCGTGCCCGGCAACAATCCTGCGATCATTAATGTAGGCGCATTAATTGGCGGTTTGGGGGCGGCAGCTAACAGCCATAATGCGACGATGCTGGACGGCGCTCCGACGACAGTGCAAGCGGCATTGACCAACCAGTATTATACGCACCTGACTGACGATGCGCATGGTTTCATCGTTGTTTATAATAAAGTCGGGACAGAGGACTGGTCTCAAGCTCCATATACGCCCTCCCATATTGCACTTACCGCTGAAACATCGCTATGCACCGTACTTATTTACGAAATAGGCCATGCTCTTGGCGTTATGTCGAATGCTTACTCTTGGACAAATTCCGCGGGTCAGGTTGCACGATTTGATAATGATCTATCGACGGGCTTTGGTACGGGTTTTGATGTCTGGAGCACGCATTTACGTGATGATAACGACAACTCTGCAAGTGCGGGACAAGAGATTTTTTGCAATGGCTGTGTTGTTGAGAATGCAGCTAATGCCTTCGATGTCCGCAAAGATCAGGCTTATTTCACCGGCACCCATGTGAGCGAGGTACTGAACGGGGCGATGAAGGGTCTGCCTATGCGGGTTGCGACGGATTACGGACCTTATGACGCTCCTTTTTTCAGTCATATTGAACTTAAAAATAGTTTGATGAGCCATCAGCTTTATCGAAATTATAGTACGCTGATGGAAGCAGAGCTCGCAGCCATGCAAGATATTGGTTACAATATCGACCGGCGTAATTTTTATGGCAATTCTGTTTATGGTGACGGGCAGACCATCATTAATAATAATCCGTATTTTGGACGAAATGCGGATGGCACAGCCTATATCAATAATACATATAATACTGCCACTTTGGGCTTGGGACTTCATGTCTATGGCAGTCATAATACTATCACCCAGAATGCCGATTTACTGTCCGTCGGGTCTGGCGGCGGTGGCATCCGTGTCGATGGCGCAGCCAATAATCTGATTATTGCCCCTGATGTGAGGGTTCATGCCAATGGTGCAAACGGCCGTGGCATCATGTTTGCTTATGGTAAAGATCACACATTAACCCATCGTGGTGATGTGCAAGCAATGGGTGAAAATGGTATCGCTGTCAGCTTTGACTTTGGCCATAATTCTCGTGGTGACGGAACGGGTTATCGTGGCTCTTATATTCTGGAACTTGATGACAGAGTGGAGGATCAGCGCGCTACTATTACTGAGGAACTGAATGGTGCGTTGGTTTCCTCCTTTGATCTGACCGGTCGTGTTGCAGGTAAAAAAGCTGCAATCTTCATGTCTGAAAATGCCTTGGTGGGACAGATCAATGTCATGCAGAGGGCGAGCATTTTCGGGGATATTATCTCTGATTATTATCAAACAAATGAAGATGGCCATCTGCGTTTGACTGAGCTGAGTTTCGGCTTGAAGGCTGATGCACAAGGGAATTCGACTGGCACAGCTGATACGGATTTCAGACTGGCTTACGGTGGCAATATCAAGGGCAAGAATATTTCGCTGCATCTTAATGGCGGCACGACACT
>WPCJ01249183.1_pt1 | contig 17378 bp, 11 predicted proteins | sample 5399831 | NCBI WGS metagenome assembly WPCJ01 (sample SAMN12869470, study PRJNA574797) | sludge metagenome | isolation source: wastewater treatment of pH10 | place: China:Beijing | collected 2019-05-20 | reverse complement strand
GACGCGTTTCGCGGGCGCGCTGACCTCCTCCAGACCGCGGGCATCACCGTCAACTTCGGGGTCGTGGCCGACGCCACCGCCGACGCGACCAGCTTCATCTACCCACGCTCCCTCGGCGACACCGGGAAGGACGCCGCTCCGCGCGTGGCGGCAGCCGTCGAGGGTGAACGCGGGCGCGTAGCCACGACGCTCAAGCACTTCCCCGGCCACGGCGTCACCCCGGCGGACTCGCACCAGGCGATCCCGCAGACCGGCCTCTCGCTCGCCGACTGGCACTCCGACACGGCAGCCCCGTTCGCCGCCGGAATCGACGCCGGCGCCGAGCTGCTCATGTTCGGTCACCTGGCCTACACGGAGGTCTCGCCCGCCCCCGCGTCGCTCGCGCCCGAGTGGTATGCGCTCGCACGGGACGAGCTCGGGTTCACCGGCGTCGCCGTCACCGACGACCTCGGCATGCTCCGCGCGAGCGGCGTCCCCGAGTATCAGGATCCCGTCGACACGACCGTGGCCGCGCTCGCTGCTGGCGCGGACCTCGCCCTCACCGTCATCGGCATGGACGCCACCGGCGTGGCCGCGCTCGTCGACGGTGTGACGGCGGCGGTCGAGACCGGGGCGCTCCCCGAGGGTCGGCTGCGCGAGGCGGCTACCCGGGTGACGCTGCTGCGGCTGGAGCTCTCGGATGCGCGAACACCTGCCGCGTGGAAACAGGAGTGATGGTGGATCCTAGGGGAATTGAACCCCTGACCTCGTCATTGCGAACGACGCGCTCTACCAACTGAGCTAAGGACCCGTGCGAGCGTCACGCCCGTACAGCGAACCACTTTATCAGCGCCGGGACCCGCGCGTAAAATTCGCTGCGCAGATCGCCGAGGTCAGTACAGCTAGAGCGCGCGATTCGGCAGCACGATCCGCTGCCCCGTCACCGGGTGACGGATCACCTCGACAGGGGTGCGGTAGACGTCGGTGAGTACCTCGGCCTCGAGCACCTCGTCGGGCGCGCCGTTCGCGACGATCTTGCCCTGCCGTAGCAGCGCGATCCTGTCGGAGTAGGCGCTTGCAAGATTAAGGTCGTGGAGCACGATGAGCACCGCGTCGCCGGCCGCGGCGCGCTCGCGAGCGAGCGTGAGCACGGCCTCTTGGTGCCCCAGGTCGAGCGCGGCGGTGGGCTCGTCGAGCATGAGCACACCCGTGCGGCCCGCAATCACGCGAGCGAAGGCGGTGCGCGCCCGCTCGCCGCCCGACAGGGACGGGACCCTGCGATGCCCGAGGTGGCCGATGTCGGTCGCCGAGATTGCCTCGCCGATCGCCTCGTTGTCGTCGTCCTCGAGGGGTGTGCGGCGCCACGGGGCGCGGCCCATTTCGACGACCTGGTGCACAGTGAACGGGAACAGCAGCTGGTTCTCCTGCAGCAGCACGGACCGCCGGCGCGAGAGGTCGACGAGCGACCATTCGTCAAGGAGCTTGCCGCCGAACTCTACGCGGCCCTCGTCGGGCTCGACGTCGCCCGAGAGCAGGCTGAGCAGCGTCGACTTGCCGGCGCCGTTCGGCCCGAGCAGCGAGAGCACCTCGCCGGCGCGAACGTCGAGCGAGACGCTGTCGAGCAGCTTCTTCCGACCGCGCTCGATCGTGACGGACTCGGCTGCGCAGACGACGGTGCCGTGGTCGGCGACAGTCGGGAGTGCGATGTGGCGAGCGTTCATTATCCCCACCCTCCCGAGCGCTTGCGGGTTCGTCGGAGCAGCCAGAAGAAGAACGGTCCGCCGACGAGCGCGGTGAGAATGCCGATGGGGAGCTCGGCCATCGGCACGAGCGTCCGGGCGGCGAGGTCAGCGAGCGTCATGAGCAGCGCGCCGGCGAGCGCGGTCGCCGTCACGAGCGGCAGGTGCGCGGGGCCAAGGATCATGCGCATGAGGTGCGGGATCACGAGCCCGACGAACGAGATGATGCCGGCGAATGCGACGGCCGCGCCGACGAGCAAGGAGACGACCAGGATCATGCCGATCCGCAGCAGCTCAACATTCACCCCGAGGTGGCGTGCGTTGCGCTCGCCGAGCGCGAGAAGGTCGAGCTTGCGCGACGAGATGTAGGCGGCGAACAGCCCGATCGCGATGATCGGTGCGACGACGAGCACCTGCGACCAGCTCATTCCCTTGAGGCTTCCGAGCTGCCAGAACACGATCGCCTCGCGCGACTGCGTATCGCCCATGAACGTGAGGGCGGCGATTGCGGCGCCGCCGATCGCGTTCACCGCGATACCGGTGAGCACGAGCGTCACGACCTCGGTTCGACCTTCGGCCCGGCTCATCGAATAGACGATGAGCGTCGCGATAAGGCCGGTAATGAACGCGAGGATCGCCGTCGTCCACTGTCCGAAGACGGTGAGCCCGAACACGATCGAGATGCCCGCGCCAACCGCGGCACCGGAGGAGATGCCAATGACGCCTGGCTCCGCGAGCGGGTTGCCGAAGATCGCCTGCATGATGAGGCCGGAGACCGAGAGGCCGACACCGATGAGCACCGCCATCGCGACGCGCGGGAAGCGGATCGCCCACAGCGCCTCGTCACCCGCCGGAACTGACGGCAGCGGCAGCCAGTCGATGCCAACGCGGTGCAGGATCGAGCCGAGCACCTCCTGCGGCGGGATCGCGAGTTGCCCCGTCCCGGCCGAGACGAGCACGCTCAGGACGAGCAGCACCGCAAGTACGGCGAAGAGGATGGGTGCGCGACTACTCCGTCGTGTTGGCGAAGTGCGGCCTGTGCTATTCATGCTCGCGCGTGACGCTTTCTAGGAGATCCGGGCGCTCTGCAACGCCGTGTACGAGAGAGTCTTCGAGAAAACTCACACTTCATCATATCTTCGTGAGGTTAAGCTTGCTCACGTCATACATATGAAAAGGGGATCGATGCTCAAGGCTCGCACTTCTCGCACTCGGGCGGCACTCGCCCTCGCCCTGGGGCTCGCCATCGCCCTGACAGGCTGCCAGACGGCCGGGCCGAACGCATCGGGAGGCGGCACCGAGACTGTCGAATTGCCGCCACTTGCTTCACTCACCCCGCTTGAGAATCCGCTGGATTACGAGGGACCGACGACGGCGATCGTTGGCGACCCCTCAGTCACGCCACTCGCCGAGAAGCCGACCGCGAAGCTTCCGGTGACGGTGCAGTCGCACGACCGCACTGGCGACGTCCCCGTCGAGGTGACGGACACGTCCCGCGTGCTCGCGATCTCGCTCACCGGCACCCTCGCCGACATCGTCTACAACCTGGGCCTCGGCGATCAGCTCATCGGCCGCGACGCGACGACAACGTTCCCCGGGTCCGAGGACCTCCCCCTCGTCGTGACCGGCGGCCACGACATTGAGGCGGAGTCCGTGCTCGGCCTGGAGCCCAGCGTGATCTTCACCGACCTCAGCGTCGGCGGCATCGATTTCGTGAACGTCATGCGCAACGCCGGCGTGCCAGTCATCGTCGTGAAGCGGTCCGTCGATCCCGCGTCGGCAGCCGAGGCGACGCAGCAGCTCGCGGAGGGTCTCGGCGTCGCCGAAGCCGCGACCGAGCTCAATGCGAAGGTCGCCGACGCCATCGCCGCCAAGGAGGAAGAAGTCGCCCGGCTGATCCCCACCGACGAGGCAAAGCGGCCGCGCGTCGCGTTCCTCTACGTCCGCGGTGGCGCGGGCATCTACTACCTCTTCGGAGAGGGCAGCGGAGTCGACACGCTGCTCGAGTCGCTCGGCGTGATCGACGTCGCCGAGGAGGCGGGATGGAAGGGCGAGCGCCCGATGACCGATGAAGCGCTCGTCAAGATGGATCCCGACATCATTCTCGTCATGTCGAAGGGCCTCACGAGCACGGAAGGCGTCGACGGCCTCATCGAGGCGCAGCCGAGCATCGCGCTCACGACAGCGGGCAAGAAGCGCAGGATCATCGACATCAACGACTCGATGCTCTTCGCGAGCGCCGGCCGCACCCCAGATGTGATCGACGCACTCGCCCGCGCGATCTATGCGCCCGACTCGCTCTAGCGCCCACGCCAACGCGCGGCGCACGCCGCTCCGAGTGCTTTCAGGATGCGCCTCGCGGCGGCAAGGTATTCTTGAGCGTTGAAACTCTCGGACGCCTGTCGGCGACCGAGCTTAGGCAGGGGACCTTGGAGACACGGGTGACACAGGAACACGAGGCGGCGCACGGCGTACGTTCGCGACGCGCCGCGGCTTCCGAGTACCCGGCAGACCGGTTCGACGAGATCCCGGCGGGCGGTCGCATCGGCGCCCACCGCGTGACGGCCCAGCCGCGCGTGACCTGGCACTTCGTGCTTGGCGGCCTGATCGGAGCTGCCCTCCTGACGACCATCGGCATCGTCGGCGTGACGATTGCCGGCTCGGCTGGCACCCTCCCGTTGCCCTCCTCGCAGGGCCCCGCAACCGCTGACACGAAGGTCAAGCCGAAACTCAACCCCGAGGCGACGGTCGCAGTGCTCGACGGCACCACCGCCGAGGGCGCGACTGCGCAGGCGCTCGCCACCGTCATCACTGACGAAAAGTGGGGCACGATCGTGCTCGCCGGACCGGCCGCGGACACTGACACCGCGATCTCGGCGGTCTTCTACGCCGATGCCGCGAACGAGGCGGCGGCGCTCGGACTCGCTGAGAAGCTCGGCGGCGTCTCCACGTATCTGAACGCCGACTACGCGGAGGGTGACTCCGACCTCGTGGTGCTCATCGGCGCCGACTACGCCGGCCCCGGCAAGTCCGCGAACTAGTTCGTTCCGCCGTTCGCTGCGGGCGAGCACCTCTCCTTGCACTCTCAGCACCTGAGTGCCAAAATTGGTGTTAGCAGTCGGATCGACTGAGTGCTAAACCTGGCGCAGAACCCTCGGGGTCTCTGCAGCTTTCCCTAGACGTCCGGGAGGGGCGAATTACATGGCAAAGATGATTGCGTTTGACGAAGAGGCACGTCGTGGCCTGGAGCGGGGCCTCAACATCCTCGCTGACACTGTCAAGGTGACGCTGGGCCCGCGCGGCCGCAACGTCGTCCTTGAGAAGAAGTGGGGCGCCCCGACGATCACCAACGATGGCGTCTCCATCGCCAAGGAGATCGAGCTCGACGATCCGTACGAGAAGATCGGCGCTGAGCTCGTCAAGGAGGTCGCGAAGAAGACCGACGACGTCGCAGGCGACGGCACCACCACCGCAACCGTGCTCGCTCAGGCGCTCGTGCGCGAGGGCCTCCGCAACGTTGCTGCGGGCAGCGACCCCATCGCTCTGAAGAAGGGCATCGAGAAGGCAGTGGCTGCGGTCATCACCGAGCTGCACGCAAACTCGAAGGAGATCGAGACCACCGCCGAGATCGCGGCAACCGCTTCGATCTCCGCAGCTGACGAGCAGATCGGCGCGCTGATCGCCGAGGCTATCGACAAGGTCGGCAAGGAGGGCGTCGTCACCGTCGAGGAGTCGAACACCTTCGGCACCGAGCTCGAGCTCACCGAGGGCATGCGCTTCGACAAGGGCTACCTCTCGGCGTACTTCGTCACCGACGCTGACCGCCAGGAAGTCGTCTTCGAGGACCCCTACATCCTCGTCGTCAACAGCAAGGTCTCGAACATCAAGGACCTGCTCCCCGTCGTCGATCCGGTTATCCAGTCGGGCAAGCAGCTCCTGATCATCGCTGAGGACGTCGAGGGCGAGGCACTCGCTACGCTCGTGCTCAACAAGATCCGCGGCATCTTCAAGTCGGCGGCTGTCAAGGCTCCGGGCTTCGGCGATCGCCGCAAGGCAATGCTGCAGGACATCGCGATCCTCACCGGCGGCCAGGTCATCTCGGAAGAGGTCGGCCTGAAGCTCGAGAACGCAACGCTCGACATGCTCGGCACCGCCCGCAAGGTCATCATCACCAAGGATGAGACCACCATCGTTCAGGGTGGCGGCGAGAAGGAAGCAGTCGAGGGCCGCGTGCAGCAGATCCGCCGCGAGATCGACAACACCGACAGCGACTACGACCGCGAGAAGCTCCAGGAGCGCCTCGCGAAGCTCGCTGGCGGCGTCGCAGTCATCAAGGCTGGCGCAGCGACCGAGGTTGAGCTCAAGGAGCGCAAGCACCGCATCGAGGACGCAGTCCGCAACGCGAAGGCAGCAGTCGAGGAGGGCATCGTCCCCGGCGGCGGCGTCGCACTCATCCAGGCTGGCGCCAAGGCGTTCGCGAACCTCGAGCTCACCGGCGAAGAGGCTACCGGCGCGGCAATCGTGCAGGTCGCTATCGAGGCTCCGCTCAAGCAGATCGCCCTCAACGCAGGCCTCGAGCCCGGCGTTGTCGCGCACAAGGTCTCTGAGCTCCCCGTCGGCCAGGGCCTGAACGCAGCAACCGGCGAGTACGTCGACATGCTCGCAGCTGGCATCAACGACCCGGTAAAGGTCACCCGTTCGGCGCTGCAGAACGCTGCATCGATCGCTGGCCTCTTCCTCACCACCGAGGCAGTCGTCGCCGACAAGCCCGAGCCCGCTGCTCCCATGGCAGCTGACCCGGGTGCAGGCATGGACTTCTAAGTCCCGCTAGGCAACAGGGCCGGTCGCACCTTCGGGTGCGACCGGCCCGGTGTCGTTCCCGGGGGGCGGGTCTCTGGCTCCCGGCCCACCATCCGCCAGCATCGCTGTCCAAGCCCGCCGATGTACACGACTCCTGCGGATGTACACGAAATCTCGGGGCCGGAACCGTGTGCACTTGCGGGAGTCGTGTACAGTCGCGGCCCGGGCGCGGGCAGCGCGGGCGCGGGCGGCTCAGCTACTGCTTGGAGGTGCGTCCGCGCAGGAGCAGCACCGTGGTCACGCCGATGCCGACGACAGCGACACCGCCGAGCGCGACGATAGCCCAGGGGATCTCGGGCCCTGCCTGTTCCTCGGGGTCCCCCGGCAACGCCTCGTCCTCGGGGGGCGCGGCAGTCCCCGTCGAGACAGTGATGGCGCACTCGGGGAGCGTCAGCGAGACGGCAAGAGCATCGAACGATTCGCCCGGCGAGTAGTCGCCGTACTTGTTGTTGAACGCGGCGGCACCGGCCTCCGTGAGGTGCACGGGGGCCGCCTCGATCGAGTAGCTTGACCCGTCACCCGTATCGGCTCCAGCGAGATCGATGGTCGCGGCGACTACGGGTTCGAAGACCAGGTCGCCACCCTCAACATCAGAGGCGGCCATGTCGAGCACAAGCTCGGCCGTCGTCGGGCCAGTGAACTGGATCCGCGGGTCCTTCAAGTCGAGCTGCATGAGCCCACCGTGACCCGTGAAGTGGATCGTGCCTGGGAACGCGACAGTGCCGCCTGAGAGGTCTTCCCTGACCGAACCGGTGCCACTCGGCCACGTGAACTGCGGTGTCTCGTAGCTGACACCCCCGCCCGTGACCCACTCACCGTTCGCGATCGATCCGCTGATGTAGTTGCGGAAGCGCTCCTTCACGCCCCAGCGCAGCTCCGCCGCCTCGATGACGCACTCGCGCACGGCGGGTGCCGTCGTTTGGGCCGCCCCTCCCGTCGCCGGTGAAGCCTGAGCCGGGAGCGCCGCGACTCCAGCGAGGGCGCTCCCCAGGAGTCCGGCAGCCAATCCAGCGGTGAGGGTGCGGCGGGCCGTGCGTCGGTTCAAGGGGTGCTCCTCATGTTGCGGGCCGCGTTCGCAGCCAGGAACGAGAGTAGCAGGAGCCCCCTGGCATACGTCAGGGGCGGGACGCGACCCGAAAGTCCGCGCCCCGCCCCTCACACGTTGCAACCGCTAGTCGGAGTCTGTGCCGGGCTGTTCTTCGGCCGATCCTTCGCTGCGTTCCTGCGACTTCTTTGTGCGGCCGCCGATGAGCATGCCCGTGGTGAGGGCGATCACGACGAGCGCGGCGCCGCCAACGATGATCGGCAGCCAAGGAATGCGAGCCTCGTCCGCAGCTGGAGTCACTGCGGCGGCGGGCTCCTCTGGCGCGGGCTCGGTCGTCGATTCCGCTGCGGCGGTGCCGGTCGCCTCGCAGCCGGCGGTTTCGAGGTTCAGCGTCACGGCGTCGAGCTCCGCACCCGCCTCGTAGAAGCCGGCGAACGCGGCGGCCCCCGAGTTCGTAAGCGTGGCCTGCATTCCGCCGAGTTCCAGGGTGTCGCCCTGCAAGGCGAGCGCAGTCGGAGCGACCAGCTCGCCGACCCACTCCTGCGCAGTGTCGACGGTGACCTTCCCCTCCATATCTGTGCTCTTCGCGTCGAGCATAAGCGCAGCCTTGCCGTCGCCCTCGAACTCGATCGTCGGGTTGGCGAGGGTGAGATCGAGCACCCCGTCGTGCCCGGTGAAGTGCACCGAGCCCGAGAACGAGACCGCGCCGACCCCGGTCGCCGGATCAATCTCGCCGGCCGCTCCCTGCCAGGTGAACTCTGGGGTCTCGTAGGTCACGCCGTCACCGGTCTCCCACGACCCGTTCGCGATCGAGCCGCTGATGTAGGAGCGGAAACTCTCCTTGACCCCCCACTTCAGCGTCCCGCCGGTGATCTCGCACGTGTCAGCGCCAGCGGGCGCAGCCGTGGCTTGGGCCACGTTCGCTGGCGACACGGCGTTCGCTGCCGCCGGAGCAACGAGCAAGGCCGCGGCGACGGCCGCGCCAAACAGAGTCGCGCCAAGTCGCGAGGCTGCGCGTGATTTCACTGTGTATTCTCCTTCGTCCACGGCCGCCCTCTGGAAGCCGCGTGCCATCGTTGCCAGCGTCTCGCGCTAGCGGTTGGTTGCGCGCTGCCGAACAGCGAGGGTCGTGGTGCAGCCCGCGATTGCGACGAGCGAGAGCGCAATGACCCACCATTCCCACAGGGCCATTCCGGATCCGCCGGCGCCGAGCACGGGGCCCGCTCCAGTTGCCGCGGCGAGCGGCTGGGCTGTGATCTCGACCTGCTCTTCCGCCGTCTTCTTGGCCTTCTTGTCCTTCGGCAGGATCGTGATCTTCGCGCCCGCGTCGGTGCTGCCCTGCAGCGTCAGCACGTGCGCGCCTGGCTTGATATCCTCGGGAAGCTTTCCAGTCCAATGGACAACTCCGAACTTGTCGGCAGTCGCTTCCTCGTCGAGCACGATCGGGTCCGAGTAAAGCACGACGAGCACGCCCTCGTCCTCCGGGTCAAACCCCGAGGCTTGGATCTCGATTCGGGCGCCGGGGACGAGTTTGTCCTTGTCGGTGACGACTGTCAGGCCCTCGGTGGTGGGCGGTGTTGCTGCGGCGACCCGCTTCTCCTTCGCGTCCTTGCCAGCCACTGTCGAACCGTAACTCACCTTGCTCGCGGCGCCGACGGTGAAGGACAGCGAGTCGAACGCAATCGACTGGCTCGCGGACAGCCCCATCAGGCTCCCCACCACAGGAACGTTGTTCCAAGTGACCTCGCCACCGGCTCCGACAGTCTTGGTCGCAGACGACAGATCAAGCTGCACGGAGCTCGGTCCGTACGATCCTGAATACCCGGTGGTCAGGGTGGCCGTCGCGGGCCCGGTCACCGTGATAGTCGGGTTCGCGACGCGGAACATCGTCGTGCCGTAGCCCTTGAACGAGACGGAGCCAGAGTAGTTAACCGTTCCCGTGTGATTCTTCGCATTCCAGGTGCTTCCGGACTGCGGGAAGAGATAGCCCGAGCCGACACCGCTTGTCGCGATCTCGCCTCCCGCGCAGTGCTTTCCTGCCGTGGGGCAGGCCGCCGTATTCGACTTGGCTGTCGTGTAGCCAGCGAACTGAGACGAGATGCCCCACTTCAGCGAACCGGCCCCGGGACCTGATGCCGGTGCGGTTGGCTTCGGGGATACGGGCTTTGCGGCGGAGTCGATTGTCAGCTTGACGGAGTTCGAGTTTGAGTGCGAGTAGTTTTCGCTGTCCGCCGGCTCGAAAAGCGCCTGCGCGGTATACACGCCTTCGGGAAGCTTGGTCGTTGCCAGCTTCGCGACGCCGTTGGTGACGGTGACGGGGGAACCGAGCTTCGTTGTACCGTAGCTAAACGTCACCTTCCCGTCGATGCGCGGGTTCACCGTCGCCGTGAACTGCACCGACGTGCCAAGCTTCGCGGATGTTGGCGTGGCCGAGAGCTTCACTGTCGTGGGCTGGCGCTCGACCACCGTAAAGTCGCCCGGCAGCGAGAAGTTCAGCGGGTCGAGTTCCGACCCTTTCTCGTAGAATCCTCCGAACGCGACCTCTCCCTGCGCTGTCAGCCGAGCGCCGACGTTCGACCATGACAGCAGGGAGGAGTCAGCGTCAAACGTTGGGACGCTCAGCGAGAGTTCCGCCATCGGCGTGTCACGCAGCGCGAACTTCTTGCCGACGCTCTCCATCCCCTCAAAGGTGTACCCCTCGACGTCCATGTGCAAGAGCCCAGCCGTCGGCGACACGATCTCGATGCGTGGGTTGGTAAATTTCAAGTCCAGCGCGTACACCGTCTTCCCGCCAACAGTCATGGGATGGGACTGAAAGTGCACGCCGTTGCCTGAGCCGAACCCGACATTTGCCCGGGTGCCGTCGTTGGCCGCCGTGCCGGTGCCGCCGCTCCACCGGAACGCGCCCTTCGCCTGCGGCTGCTTCGTGGTACCAAGGAGCTGAGCGCGGCCCTTGAACGCCGTGAAGTCATAGATGTACTTGCGGAAGGACTCACGAACGCCCCACTCAAGCGTCGCATTCTCAACCTTGCTCGTCCCTCCGGACGCCGGAGTCACCGTCACGGAGTGGGCGGGCGACACCGACGGGGCGAACGCCTGCGCGTCAGCGGGCACGAAGCTCGCGGTCACCGCGTGGGTTCCCGGCTTGAGCTCCGTCGTTTTGAGCGTCGCGCGACCATTCTTGGGGGTAACGGGCTCGCCCAATGGCTTCCCGTCTACCGCGAACTGGATGGCACCGTCTGCACTGGCGGGATCAACTTCCGCGATGAACGTCGCCGCCTTTCCCGCCGAAACAGACGTGGTGCTTGCAGCAATAATGTCGACGGATGTCGGCACGACTTCGGGGTTCTCGCCGCCGGGGGTTTCGCCGCCGGGGTTCTCTCCGCCGGGGTTCTCTCCGCCGGGGTTCTCGCCCCCGGGATCGGGAAGGGCGGCAATTGGAAGGCTGAATGTCACGGCGTCGAGAGCTTCGCCCGGCGCGTAGAACGCTCCCCCTCCAAACGCGATCGATCCTTCTTCGGTCAGGACGGCGGATGCCCCGGTCCAGGTGAGCGTCGTCCCTTCGGCCGTCGGTTCGGGGAGTGCCAGGGACGCGATCGGCGCGTCGGTACGTGCGAACGGTTCCCCACGTTCGGTGGTGCTCTTGAACTCGTAGCCCTGTACGTCCATGCGCAATTCGCCCGTGGTTGGTGACGTAATCACCACTCGCGGGTTGGTAAAGGTGGCGTCAAGCACGGCGACGTCTTCGCCGTCGATCTGCATTGAGTGCCCCTGGAAATGGACGCCATTGCCCACTCCAAAGCCAACGCTTGCGTGCGACCCGTCGGTAGCACTCTCGCCGGCACCGTCAGCCCACTGGTAGGTGCCAGCCGCACTCTGAGCCGTCGAACCGAGCAGGGTGGCGTTACCCTGTGCGATCGGTCCGCTGATGTACTTTCGGAACGACTCTTTGATTCCCCAGTCGAGGGATGCCCCGGTCACGTCACTAGACGGCGCTGCCGCCTGCGCGACACCCGGCGCAACGGCGCTGAGTGACGCGCCGATGACAAGCGCGACCGCGAGCGAGCTTCCCAGGATCCGGCGCGCGCGGGCACGGAGGGTGGCACGGTTGGACGCTGAGGCTGTGAAGTGAGCAGACACGCTAAATCCCTCCGGGAGCACGAGCACAGGACATCGCGATGTCCGGGCTGCAAGCCTCCCGATGCAGTGGTAGTTGGAAGATCATTTGGCTCAGGTGACAGTTCCCGAGCCACACGCGTGTGGTCTCTCCCGCCGAAGAACGACGAGAGAGACCACACGCCTGCAGAGTCAACGCGAGAACTTACTCCGCGTTTGCGCCCTGGCGGCGACGGACCAGCATGACGCCAGCACCGAGCAGGAGAAGCGCTCCGGCTGCCGCGAACGCCGCGGTCGCGGGCGCGGAGCCGCTGTTGGCGAGCGCCTTGCTACCGGCACCCCCGGTCGTGCCCGTCCCTGAGGTGGGTCCAGGAGGCGTGGTGCCTGTGTTCTCGCCGCCGGTTTCCCCGCCGGTGACAGTCTTCGCGACGACTTCGAAAGCGTTCTCGAAGGCGAACACTCGCCCGGACTCGGTGTCAGTCACGACGACGTCGTGGGTTCCAACCTCAAAGTCCGCGGGCACCGTCCAGCTCGCGGTCACGAAGCCGTCTGCGTCGGGACCGACCGGCCCCGGCAGCTCGACGACATCCGAGTGGATCTCGACCTTGAACTCGGCGCCAGCCACGAACGGGCCGACCTTGAGCTCAAGCACGTCGCCCGGGTTCAGCTTGGCGTCACCGCTGGGCGTCCCGTTGATGAGCGCGACCGGCTGCGCAGCAAGCGTCACCGTTGTGGGCTCCGACGTCGACGCGGCAAACACGTCCGTGTTGCTCGGCACGAACTTCGCGGTCACGTCGTTCTCGCCAGCGGCCAGGGCCGTGGTCGCGAGCGTGGCCTGAGCGTCGACAACCTCGACGGGCTCGCCGAGCTCTACGCCATTGTTCATGAACTGGACTGAGCCCGAGACCTCAGCGCTGGTGGTTGCGGTGAACGTAACCTCATCACCCGCGTAGAGAGCCCCCGCCGACGCCTCAACCTCAACCGTGGTCTCGTGCGCCGGAGCAAACTCGATCGCAGTCTTCGTCTCGAACGGAGCGTACTTCACGCCGCCACCCGCATACGTGTACACGCCATACGTGCCATCCGCGAGCGCCTTCGCGCTGTCCTTGCTCAGCTTCAACGTCGTCTCAAACGACCCATCAGCCTGCAGCTCTACGCCACCCATCGCAGCAATCGTCGGCAACTCAGCAGCCTGAACCGCCCACTTGGTGTCGAACGTCTTGCGCGCCGAGGACGGAGCATTCGTCGACGGAGCCCACTGATCAGCAAACGAACCAAACACCACGTACACGCCGCTGAACTTGCCAGCGAACGGCGGGTACTGACCATTCGTCACAGGAGCCTTCGGCAGGAACCCGGTACCGGTCACGGTCACGGTCTCGCCAGCAGGATCAATGCCCTCAGTCTTCGCGACGGTCACCGTCGGAGTCGGACGCTCCGTCACAGCCACCGACACCGCAGCAGACGTCGACGCGTTGTACGCATCAGTGTTCGCCGGAGTGAATTCAGCGGTCACCTCGTTCGCACCAACCGCAACGAGATCGTTGGTCTTCAGCACTGCCTGATCATTCTGAACCTCGACGGGCTCACCAAGCGCCTTGCCGTTGTTCTTGAACTGCACCGAACCAGCGACGCCCTTCGACACCGCAGCAGTCAACGTGACCTGGTCACCCGCCACCAGCGAATCCGCCGACGCCTCAACCTCAACCGTGGTGTCCTGGGCGGGCACGGCGAAGGTGATCTCGGTGTACGACTCGAACGGCGCGTACTTCACGCCGCCACCCGCGTACGTGTAGATGCCATAGCGCCCGCCTTCGAGCTCCTTGGCTTCATCCTTGGTGAGGTTAAGGGTCGTCGAGAAGGTTCCGTCAGGCTTCACCTCGATGCCGCCCCGGGCGGCACCACCAATCGTCGCGATATCAGCGGCGTGTACTGCCCACTTGGTGTCGAGCGCGACGCGTGCACCGGCGGGAGCGTCCTTCGACGGCTGCCAGTTCTCCGCGAACGAGCCGAAGACGACGTACGTGCCTGCAAACTTGCCTGCAAGCGGCGGACGCGTTCCGTTCGTAGCGGGGGCGTCGGGCAGGAAGCCGGTACCGGTCACGGTGACGGTCTCGCCATCCGGGTCGATGCCAGTCGTCTTGGAGACGGTAACCGTGATCGGGTCGCGCTTCGCCTTGACGTCGACCGTGACCTCCGAGGAGACGGAGCCCGTGAATGCATCAGCGTCGGCGGGGGTAAACGTCGCTACCAGCTTGGCCGTTCCGGCGGGGAGCTTCGCGGCATCAACTGTCGCAACGCCATTGGAAACTGTGACCGGGTTCGCGAGCTGCGTGCCGTTCGCGGCGAATGCCACCGTGCCGGCAGCGCTCGCCGGAGCGACTGTCGCAGTCAGCTTCACGGTATCGCCTTCGGTGATCGAAGATGCCGAAGCAGTGAGACCGGTGGTGGTCTCGACGGCCGGCACCTGTACGGTCACGGGGAGGGAGAACGTCACGGGGTCCAGCGCGTCTCCGGCCTTGTAGAACGCGCCGCCACCAAAGGCGATTGCGCCTTCGGTGGTGAGCGTCGCCGGGGCGTTGGTCCACGTGCGTACGTCGCCTGCGACGGTCGAAGTGGGAAGCTGCAGGGTCGCGACAGGTGCGTCCGTGAGGCTGTAGGGCTCGCCGATCTCGGTCGTGCTCTTGAACTCGTAGCCCGCAACGTCCATACGCAGTTCCGCGGTGGTGGCGGAGGTCACGACGATACGCGGAGCGGAGAACGACCCGTCGAGAACGTACTTGGTCTCGCCATCGATCTGCATACTGTGGCCCTGGAAGTGCACTCCGTCGCCTGCGGCGAACGCGACATCTGCCGCGGTGCCATCGGCGGCAGCCGTACCCGACCCGCCGGCCCAGGCGAAGGTGCCCGAGCTGTTCTGCTGGGCCCCGCCGAGCATCGTGATCTTCCCCTTGGCGATCACGCCGCCAATGTAATTGCGGAAGGACTCCTTGACTCCCCATTCGAGGGTGGCGCCGGTGACGGTGCCTTCTCCTGCCGCCGGAGCCGCGGTGGCGACCGTCGGGGCAAGAGCAAGGCCACTCGCAACGAGCAGTGCCGAGGTCAACGTCGCGATGAGCGACTTACCCTTTCGGCGCTCAGTGACTTTCATGCGTAAGCACTCCTTGTTCAGAACCAGGGCACGGCAAAACGCCGCGGCCGCATACATCGGATCGAACTAAGGATGCCCTAAGCTCAATCTCCGGTGAATAGTCTGACGAATATCGTCAGATGATGCAAGCTGCAGATCAGACCTGGGCGAGTTTTCGTACGGATCACGCACAGTCCGGGGCCCGTATGCTTGAAACACACGAAAATCTTCGGAGGTCACTATGTCTGCCATTGGCGAGGGCAACTACCCGTTCCAGCTCAGCGAGAGCGAGTGGCGCGAGCGCCTCACACCGGACGAGTACGCCATTCTGCGCGAGGCCGCGACCGAACGCGCCGGCACCGGCGAACTCCTCGGTCAGTGGGGCGACGGGCTGTACTCGTGCCGCGGCTGCGGTGCCGAGCTCTTCCAGAGCGGCACGAAGTTCGAGTCGCACTGCGGCTGGCCGAGCTTCTACGAGAGCATCAACCCCGACGCCGTCGAGTTGCTCGAGGACACGACACTGGGGCAGGTCCGCACTGAGGTGCGCTGCGCGAACTGCGGCTCGCACCTTGGCCACGTGTTTCCCGACGGCTTCGGCACCCCGACCGGCAACCGGTTCTGCATGAACTCCCTCGCCCTCGGGTTTGAGGGTCCGGCCTCGTAAGCTGCGCCCCGGAGCCGGCTGGGCGCCTTCAGGCGCCCTAGGATGGCACCATGGAGATCTGGAGGCCACTGTGGGCCCTCTCGCGGCCGATCGGCCCTGCTGAGACGTTGAGCTACTTCGGCGGGCTCCCAACGGGTCTCCCGGCCGCCGCGTGGCCGCAGTGCGGCGAGTGTGGCACGGCCATGACGCTCCTGCTGCAGCTCGCGGCCGGGCCATGGCTGCCGCGGATCCCGTCAGGGCACGCGCTGCTCGTGTTCAAGTGCGAGAGCGACGACGTCTGCGACTTCTGGGAGCCCGACGAGATCGCCAATCGGTGCCTGCTGCTACCGGTGTCCGCCGACTCCGCCGAGACGGCGGCGCCAACGACGACCGGCGCGGCGCCGTCGCGGATACTTCCGCAGCTCTGGGTGCAGGCGTGGGAGTCGGACGAGGACGGCATCTCTGCCGAGGTGGCGGATCAGCTCACCGATCCTGATCGCTTCTGGGACGTCCCCGAGCATGTGAGCTTCGCCCACAGGTTCGCCTCGGAGCACCTCACGAAAGCCGGCGGCGCCCCCTACTGGACGGGGCAGGGACCCAGCGAGGATCCCCCGCTGCCCCGCCGCCTGCTCGTCCAGCTGGACAACTGGATCGCCGTGACAGACTCGGCCGCGGCGATCGCGGACTCGCCGGCCGGCCGCGACCCGCTCACCACCGTGTCGGGCCAGTCGGTCAGCGCGGCCAACTTCATGAGCGACGGAATCGCGTACGTGTTCGACACCACTCCCGACGCTGCGTTGCCGACTCCGAGACTCGTCATCAACCGCTAGGCGCGCTCCGCGCTACATCGCCTCGCCCCGCCCGAGCGACTTGCTCGGCAGTGCTGCGACGATCACGGCGACGAATGCGATCGTCGTACCCACCACGAGCGCCGGAGTGAGCCCGCCCGCGAGCGGGAACCCGATCTCGAAGAGCATCGCGGCGATAAGCTGGCCGGCAACGTTCGACATGCTGAGCAGCAGCACTCCGGCCTGTCGGACGAGCATCGCGGCCACGGCGATGAAGATCACGCCGATGACGCCGCCGCTGTACATCCAGAGCTCCGACGGCCAGCTCGTCGGCCAGCCGTTGATGAGCACCGACACGAGCGCCACGGTGCCGAGCACCGCCGTTCCGACGACGAAGTTCATGAATGTCGCGGTCACCGCGCTCTCCGCGGCCGCTCTCACGAGGCCGTTCACCATCGACTGGGCTGCCATGCCCGCGCCGACGACCACCGGGACGAGCACGAGCAGCACGAGGTCCGCGTCGAGACTTGCGGCCACCGTCACGATGACCGCGACGATGGCGAGGGCTGTTCCCGCGAGACGCGTCGGTGTGGCGTTGATGCGCCCGCCCGGGCCAAGCCCCAGCCTGTCCATCAGGAGGCCACCAGAGACCTGGCCGGCGACGATCCCGACGGTGAAGAGGGCGACGCCCGTGAGCGGGGTGATCAGCCCCTGTGTCAGCACGAACGCCGCGCCGCCAATGCCCCCGAACAGCGCCCAGACGGGAAGCCTGCCGGCCGAGACCTCGCGGCGCATCTTCCCGAGGCCAGTTCGGCCGCGCCGCGAACACACGAGCACCAGGCCGATGAGGACGAGCCCTCCCCCGAACGAGATCGCCGCGGCAAGATAGCCGCTTCCGATCTCCTGCGCGAAGCCGCCGTTAATGCGAGACTGCAGGGCGACGAGCATACCCGCGAGGCCCGAGCCAGTGAGGGCCGCCGCGAGCTGATACTTGGAACGAGCCATTTTCCCCATTGTACTCGCGCAGCTCGCGTGCGATCGCCGCGCCTGCGCCGCGACAGCGCCCACGCACCGGCCA
>WPCJ01339792.1_pt1 | contig 17394 bp, 15 predicted proteins | sample 5399831 | NCBI WGS metagenome assembly WPCJ01 (sample SAMN12869470, study PRJNA574797) | sludge metagenome | isolation source: wastewater treatment of pH10 | place: China:Beijing | collected 2019-05-20 | reverse complement strand
CACCCTTCACCAACTCCATCACCTATCTTGAAGATGGTGACTGGACGGTGGTGCGCCGCAACAAGGTTGAAATTTTTGACATGGACGGCAAGCCGGTCCAGCGCAAGCGTCAGACCTCGGTCGGCAGCAGCTACATGGTGGACAAGGGCAACCATCGGCATTTCATGGAAAAGGAAATCCATGAGCAGCCGGAGGTGATCTCGCACACGCTGGCGCACTATCTCGACTTCGCCAACGGCACGACCAAGAAGCTCGACCTGCCTTTCGATTTCAACGCCATCGACCGGCTGGCGATTTCGGCCTGCGGCACGGCCTATCTCGCCGGCCTGGTCGGCAAATACTGGTTCGAGCGCTATGCGCGCCTGCCGGTGGACATCGATATCGCCTCCGAGTTCCGCTATCGCGAGATGCCGCTTTCGGCGCGCGATGCAGCACTCTTCATCTCGCAATCGGGCGAGACGGCCGACACGCTGGCCTCGCTGCGCTACTGCCGCGGCGCCGGCATGACCATCGGCGCGGTGGTCAATGTGCGCGAATCGACCATCGCCCGCGAATCGGACGTGGTGCTGCCGACGCTGGCCGGGCCGGAGATCGGCGTCGCCTCGACCAAGGCCTTCACCTGCCAGCTTTCCGTGCTGGCCTCGCTGGCGGTGAGGGCCGCCGCCGAGCGCGGAAAGGTGTCGGCCGAACAGGAAAAGGCGCTGGTGCGCGCCCTTTCCGAAACCCCGCGCTACGCCAATCAGGCCCTGCAGAAGGTGGAGCGGCAGATCGAGAAGCTGGCGCGCGAGCTGTCGCACTACAAGCACGTGCTCTATCTCGGCCGCGACACCAACTATCCGCTGGCCATGGAAGGGGCGCTGAAGCTCAAGGAAATCTCCTACATCCACGCCGAAGGCTATGCGGCGGGCGAGCTGAAGCACGGCCCGATCGCGCTGATCGACGAGACCATGCCGGTGATCGTCATCGCCCCGCACGACCGCATCTTCGAAAAGACCGTCTCCAACATGCAGGAAGTGGCAGCGCGCGGCGGCAGGATCATCCTGATCACCGACGAGAAGGGCGCGGCCAACGCCACGGTCGAGACGATGGACACCATCATCCTGCCGGACGTGCCGGAAATCATCTCGCCCATCGTCTACGCGCTGCCGATCCAGCTTCTGGCCTACTACACGGCGGTGTTCATGGGCACCGACGTCGACCAGCCGCGCAACTTGGCCAAGTCGGTGACGGTGGAGTAGGCCTTCCGGTTTCTGTCGTCGCGACATGGAAGACGACAGCGGCGGTGCAAGCTGGCAACTTCGGTGTTCCAAAGCGCCGGCCACTCGCTTAATGTTGCGGCGCAACGAAGCGGGCGAGCATGTCGGACATCATCAAGACCTCGGCAATGACACGGCTCAGGAACTATTTCCTGACCGGATTCATCGTCTGTGCGCCGCTGGCGATCACCGCCTACCTGACATGGTCGTTCGTGGGCTGGGTCGATTCCTGGGTGAAGCCCTATATTCCGATCCGCTACAGCCCCGACACCTATCTGCCCTTCGCGGTTCCGGGATTCGGCCTCATCGTGGCGCTGGTGCTCATCACGCTGATCGGTTTCCTCACGGCCAATATCGTCGGTCGGGCCATCGTCAACTTCAGCGAGCGCCTGCTTGGCCGCATGCCGCTGGTGCGGGGCATCTACCGCTCGCTCAAGCAGATCTTCGAGACCGTGCTGTCCAACAAGGGCGACATGTTCAAGCAGGTCGGCATGGTCGAGTATCCGCGCAAGGACGTGTGGTCGCTGGTCTTCCTCGCGGGCGAGAAGGAGACCGAGATCAACCAGAAGCTGGACCGGGGCGGCGACCCGCTGATCGGCGTCTTCATGCCCTGCACGCCCAACCCGACCACCGGCTTCCTGATGTATGTGCGCAAGTCCGAGATCGTCCTGCTCGACATGAGCATCGAGGAGGGCGCGCGCCTCATCGTCTCGGCCGGCCTCGTGGCGCCCAAGGTGAAGCACAGGCGCGGCCCGGATGCGGAGGCCGTCACCATTTCCAACCCGAAACTGGAAGAGCTTCAGCCGGCGCGCAGCAAGCGCACGGCCTCGTCCTTGCCGAACAAGTAGAGCAGGAGCCGCAGCGCCTCGCCGCGGGCGCCTTGCAGGTCCGGATCGGTGGCCAGTATCAGCCTTGCGTCGTCGCGCGCGGCTTCCAGCAGGTCGGCATGGGTGTCGATGCGGGCAATCTGGAAGCCCGGCGTGCCGGACTGGCGGGTGCCGAGCAGTTCGCCCTCGCCACGCAGTTTCAAATCCTCCTCGGCGATCAGGAAGCCGTCCTCTGTCTCGCGCATCACCGAAAGCCTGCGCTTGGCCGTCTCGCCCAGCGGGTCCTTGTAGAGCAGCACGCAGGAGGAGGGCATGGAGCCGCGTCCCACCCGTCCGCGTAACTGATGCAACTGGGCAAGGCCGAAGCGCTCGGCATGCTCGATGACGATGATGGTGGCATCCGGCACGTCGACGCCCACCTCGATCACCGTGGTGGCGATCAGAACCCGCGTCTCGCCGTCCTTGAAGGCGCGCATGGCCTCGTCCTTTTCGGCTCCCTTCATGCGGCCGTGGACGAGGCCGATCCGGTCGCCGAACACGGGCTGCAGCGAGGCGAAACGGTCTTCCGCCGACATCAGCTTGACCTCTTCGGATTCCTCGACCAGCGGGCAGATCCAGTAGACTTTCTGGCCTTCCGCCACCGCATCGCGGATGCGCCCGACCAGTTCCGGCAAGCGTTCCAGCGGCAGGGTCACGGTGCGGATCGGCTGGCGGCCGGCCGGCTTTTCGGTGAGGCGCGAGACATCCATGTCGCCGAAGGCGGTCAGCACCAGCGTGCGCGGAATGGGGGTTGCGGTCATCACCAGCATGTCGGGCGCGTCGCCCTTGGCGGTCATCGCCAGCCGCTGGTGCACGCCGAAGCGGTGCTGCTCGTCGACCACCGCCAGCACGAGGTTGCGGAAGGCCACGCTCTCCTGAAACAGCGCGTGCGTGCCGATGACGATATGGATCGACCCGTCTGCTAGCCCTTCCAATACGTCCCTGCGTTCGCGGCCTTTTTCGCGGCCAGTGAGCACCGCGGCCTTGAGCCCCACGCGTGCGGCCAGCGGTGCGATGGTGGCAAAATGCTGGCGGGCGAGGATTTCGGTCGGCGCCATCAGCGCCGCCTGTCCGCCGGCTTCGACCGCCCGCGCCATGGCAAGCAGCGCCACCACCGTCTTGCCCGAGCCCACGTCGCCTTGCAGGAGGCGCAGCATGCGCTCCGGTTCGGCGAGGTCGGCATGGATTTCGGCGAGCGCCGTTTCCTGCGAGCCGGTCAGCGCATAGGGAAGGGCGGCGCGCAACGCTTCGACAAGCCGGCCGTCACCCGTCAGTGGCCGGCCGGACAGCCGGCGCACACGAGCCCGCACCAGCGCCAGCGAAACCTGCCCGGCAAGGAACTCGTCATAGGCGAGCCGGCGCCATGCGGCGCTGTCCGGCGCTGCGTCCATCGGCGTTTCGGGGTTGTGGATGCGCTCCAGCGCGGCGTTGAATGCGGGGAAGGACTGGCGGCGCATGAAGGCGGCGTCCTGCCATTCCGGCAGTTCCGGCACGCGCGCCAGCGTCTGCCCGATGGCGCGGCGCAGCACCTTGCCCGACAGGCCGGCGGTGAGCGGATAGACCGGCTCTACCAGTGGCAGGTTTGCCGCCTCCTCGGCCAGCGCGATATGATCCGGATGCACCATCGAGGGCCGGCCGTTGAACCACTCCATGCGGCCGGAGACGACCACCTGCGCGCCTTCGGGAAGCTGCTTTTCCAGATAGGCGGCGTGGGCGTGGAAAAAGGTCAGCGTGATGTCGTCGGTGTCGTCATGGGCGAAGATGCGATAGGGCACCGAACGGTTGCCGCGCGGCGGGGGCTGGTGACGGTCGATGGTCAGGTCGAGCGTGACGATGGCGCCGGGAGCCGCATTGGCGATGCCCGGCCGGCTGCGCCGGTCGATCACGGAATTCGGCAGCACGAACAGGAGATCGGCGGCGCGCGCCTCGCGGTCGCCGAGATCGACCGGCAGCACGCGCTCGATCAGCGCCGCCACCTTGGGGCCGACGCCGGCCAGCGAGGTTATGGGCGCGAACAGCGGATCGAGCAGGGAAGGACGCATCGCCGGAGATTAGAAACTCCGCGCCGCGTTGCAAGGCTGACACCGCCCTCTATCCACGCTATATGCGCGGCGAGCGAAAAGGAGCTGCCATGACCGGAACGTCGAGAACAAGCGAAGGACTGGACGCGCGCCGCCGCAAGCTTCTGTTTCGCTCCTGGCATCGCGGCATGCGCGAGATGGACCTGATCCTCGGCAGCTTCGCGGATGCCGAAATCGAGAACCTGAGCGCCGACGAACTCGACCAGTATGAGCGCCTGCTGGAGATCAACGATACCGAACTGCTGCCGTGGATCACCGGCCAGAACCCGGTTCCGGCCGGCCTCGGCCTGCCGATCCTGCATCGCGTTCTGGAATGGCGCGGCAAGGTTGCGTCCGCCACCGTCTGAACTATCTGAAGTCTGGCCTACCGAAACTGCCACGTTCCGAAGAAATACGCTTCATGAGCCTCATTCCGAAAATCGGCCTGCCGAAGGGCGGCACCGGCTCCTTCGTCATTGATGGCGTGGCCGACGGCTACGAGGCCTTCGCGCTGGCGGAAACCGCGCGCGAGATCGCGCCGGACCGTCCGCTTGTCTTCGTGGCCCGTGACGGGCAGCGCCTGCCGGCCATCGTCGAGGCGCTGGCTTTCGCCGATCCCGGCCTGCCGGTTCTGGAACTGCCGGCGTGGGACTGCCTGCCTTACGATCGCGTCTCCCCGGGCTCGGATGCGGCCGCGCGCCGCCTCGATGCGCTGGCCGCCATCGTCGCCTTGCGCGCCAAACCGCATCGCGCCGTGGTGCTCACCACCGCCAATGCGCTGTTGCAGCGGGTGCCGCCGGCCGAACTGATCGAGGCGCAGACCTTCCGGGCGAAGCCGGGCAATCAGGTCGACATGGACCTTCTGGTCAAGCGGCTGGAGAATTCCGGCTTCGAGCGCGTGCCGACCGTGCGCGAGGTGGGCGAGTTCGCTGTGCGCGGCGGTATCCTCGATCTATTTGCGCCCGGCGCGGAGGAAGCCCTGCGCCTCGATTTCTTCGGGGACACGCTGGAATCGATCCGCGCCTTCGACGTCGCCAGCCAGCGCACCACCGGCCAGCGGGCCGAACTGGTGATGCAGGCGATGAGCGAGGTGGCTCTGACCGCCGACAGCATCAGCCGCTTCCGCCGCACCTATATCGAGGCCTTCGGCGCACCCTCGCGCGACGATGCGCTCTATGCGGCGGTGAGCGAAGGTCGCCGTTTTGCCGGCATGGAGCATTGGCTGCCCTTCTTCTACGAGCGGCTGGAGACGATCTTCGACTACCTGCCGGATGTGCCGGTGGTGTTCGACCATCTGGCGCATGAGGCGCTTTCCGAGCGCCACGCGCTGATCCTCGACCATTACGAGGCGCGCAAGCAGCAGGCCGACGGCGCGCTGAAGGATGCCGTGCCCTACAAGCCGGTCGCGCCGCAGCTCATGTATCTCTCGCCGGACGAGGTGAACGCCGCGACCGCCGGGCGCGAGGCTATCGAGTTCACGCCTTTCGCGGCACCCGATGCGGGCGGCCGGAAGGTTTTCCACGCCGGGGCGCGCGCCGGCCGCAGCTTTGCCGAGGAGCGCGCCGACCCCAACGCCAACGTCTTCACCGAGGCGGTGAATCACATTTCCGACCAGCGCGCCGTCGGCCGCCGCGTCGTCATCGCCGGCTGGACGGAAGGCTCGCTCGACCGGCTGGGGCAGATCCTGGCCGAGCATCATCTCGGCAATCTCAAGCGCGTCGCCACGCTCTCCGAAACCGAGAAGCTGGAGAAAGGGCAGGCGGCGCTGGCCGTGCTGCAACTCGAAACCGGCTTCGAGACCGACGGCATGGTCGTCGTTGCCGAGCAGGACATTCTGGGCGACCGGCTGGTGCGCCGCTCGAAAAAGCGCAAGCGCGCCGCCGATTTCATCTCCGAAGCCGCCTCGCTGTCGGCCGGCGACATTGTCGTCCATGCCGATCACGGCATCGGCCGTTTCGTCGGCCTGAAGACCATTCAGGCCGCCGGCGCGCCGCATGACTGCCTCGAAATCCGCTATGCCGGCGACGACCGGCTGTTCTTGCCGGTGGAGAATATCGAGCTTCTGTCGCGCTATGGCTCGGATTCGGCCGAGGCCACGCTGGACAAGCTCGGCGGCGGCGCATGGCAGGCCCGAAAGGCAAGGCTGAAGAAACGCCTGCTCGACATGGCGGGCGACCTCATCCGCATCGCGGCCGAGCGCCAGATGCGCGCCGCCCCAACCATGATCCCGGCCGAAGGCATCTACGGCGAGTTCTCTGCCCGCTTCCCCTACGAGGAAACCGACGACCAGCAGACGGCCATCGACGCGGTGATGGAAGACCTTTCCGCCGGCCGGCCGATGGACCGGCTGGTGTGCGGCGACGTCGGTTTCGGCAAGACGGAAGTGGCGTTGCGCGCGGCCTTCATCGCCGCTCTGGAAGGTTTCCAGGTGGCGGTGGTGGTGCCGACCACGCTTCTGTCACGCCAGCATTTCAAGACCTTCTCGCAGCGCTTCGCCGGGCTTCCGGTCAAGGTGCGGCAGGCCTCGCGGCTGGTCGGCGCCAAGGAGCTGGCCGAAACCAGGAAGGGGCTGGAGGAAGGCACCATTGACATCGTCGTCGGCACCCATGCGCTGCTCGGCTCTTCCATAAAGTTCAGGAACCTCGGCCTGCTCATCATCGACGAGGAGCAGCATTTCGGCGTCAAGCACAAGGAGCGGCTGAAGGAGCTGAAGACCGACGTGCATGTGCTGACGCTGTCGGCGACGCCGATCCCGCGCACGCTGCAACTGGCGCTGACGGGCGTGCGCGAACTGTCGCTGATCGCCACCCCGCCGGTGGACCGCATGGCGGTGCGCACCTTCATCTCGCCCTTCGATCCGCTGGTCATCCGCGAGACGCTGCTGCGCGAGCGCTATCGCGGCGGCCAGAGCTTTTACGTCGTGCCGCGTATCAGCGATCTTTCGGAAATCGAGGATTTCCTTAAGGAATCCGTACCGGAGCTGAAGGTGGCCATAGCCCACGGCCAGATGCCCCCCGGCCGGCTGGACGACATCATGAACGCCTTCTACGAAGGCCAGTACGATGTGCTGCTCTCCACCACCATCGTGGAATCCGGCCTCGACATCCCGACCGCCAACACCATGATCGTCCATCGCGCCGACATGTTCGGCCTCGCCCAGCTCTACCAGCTTCGGGGCCGCGTCGGCCGCTCCAAGGTGCGCGCCTATGCGCTGTTCACGCTGCCGGCCAAGAAGAAGCTGACCGACACCGCCGACCGCCGCCTCAAGGTCCTGCAATCGCTGGATTCGCTGGGCGCCGGCTTCCAGCTCGCCAGCCACGACCTCGACATCCGCGGCGCGGGTAATCTTCTGGGCGAGGAGCAGTCCGGTCACATCAAGGAGGTCGGCTTCGAGCTTTACCAGCAGATGCTGGAGGAGGCGGTGGCTGAGGTGAAGGATTCCGGCGAGGCGACCGACACCGGCTGGTCGCCGCAGATCGCCATCGGCACGGCGGTGATGATCCCCGAAAGCTATGTGCCCGACCTGCAATTGCGGTTGGCGCTCTATCGCCGCCTCGGCGACCTGGAGACGCCGGAGGAGATCGACGCCTTCGGGGCCGAGCTTATCGACCGCTTCGGCCCGCTGCCGGACGAGGTCAAGCACCTGCTCAAGATCGTCTTCATCAAGGCGCTGTGCCGCAAGGCCAATGTCGAGAAGCTGGATGCGGGGCCGAAGGGCGTCGTCATCCAGTTCCGTAACAAGACTTTTGCCAACCCGGCCGGGCTGGTCAGATTCATCGGCGAGCAGGGCATCCTGGCCAAGATCAGGCCGGACCAGAGCGTCGTCTTCATCCGCGACTGGCCGAATGCCGACAAGCGTCTTTCCGGCTCGGCGGTGGTGATGACACAACTGGCGAAACTCGCCGCCGCCTGAGGGGCGCTGGATCGGCAGGCGCAATTGCCCTAGTTCTTGCAACCGACGCCGATTTATGCGGCGCAGTTCGGGGGCGGAGGGCAGATGCTGCGCAATTTCGATTTCAGCTCCTGGCAGAGCATCCTGTTCACGGTGGTCGGGCTGGCGCTGTTCACGCTCATCAGCATGGGCATCCGGCTCATCATGATGTTCACCATCCAGCAGCGCCGGGAGCGGATGAACCGCCAGATCAATGAGCGCCTGCGCACGCTGATCGCCGCCTACAAGGTGCTGGGCGGTTCCTTCACCGGCGACCTGACGGTCGATCCCCGTCATCTGCGCGACCTGCACCGGCCTGTTGCCGAACCCGTGCCGGACGAGGAAGGGGAGGCGGCGGAAACGGTCGGCGTCGTCGTTCCGAATGCCGAACCGGGCTCCGACCGTCCCCGGCGCATCCGCGACGCGGTGGAGGCAGCACTTTCCGATATCATCCTGCTCGGCACCGAGCAGCAGGTGCGGCTGGCCGAACGCGCCGCGCGCGAACTGGTCGCCGGCCACCCGGTGCATACGCATGAGCTTGTCGTTTCGTTGCGCGATTTCATCCGCGAGGCGCTCGACATCGGACCCATCCCGGCCGACCTGTCTATTCCCATGCAGGGTCCTACGCGGCCGTCCGGATCCGGCGGGCGCGGCAAGGGCGAAGGCAGGCAGGGGCAGGGCTCCGGCGGGCGCGGCGGCGGTGGAATGGGCGGAGGCATGGGAATGGGAGGCGGCGGCATGGGCGGAGGGCTTGGAATGGGCAGCCTCGACGATACGCCCGGCTCCGGTCACCGCTCCTGAAAATTCACCGCCAAGGTTTCAGCGCCGGGATCGCGCGCATAAGCGATGATGTCATCATTCCAGAAGCGGAGCACGCGAAAGCCGAGCCCGTTCAAAGTGGCATCTCGATTTTCATCGTAGTCCGAATCCGCATGCTGGCTGCCGTCGATTTCGACAATGAGCTTTGCTTCAAGACACAGGAAATCGACGATGTAATCTCCGATCGGCACCTGTCGACGGAACTTCATCTTGTCCAGCCGTCGATCCCGAAGCTCCTGCCAGAGCTTGTGCTCCGCCTCTGTCGGCTCCTTCCGCATCGAGCGCGCAAAACGGCGGTTCTTCGGAGCGACAGGCTGATGCGGCATGGGATCATGATAGCTGGATCTGTGGAGGGGTAACTACCCGGCGCTGTCCAGTTCCCCGCGCGCTTTTGCCGTCGCGACCTGCCTTATGGCGTCGGCGAGGGTTTCGGCCTCCTGCGCGCCCATCACGGCGTAGCGCCCTTCGAGCAGGAAGCACGGCACGCCGGTGACGCCCATGCGCGAGGCGGTGGCGATTTCGGCCCGCACGGCGTCGGCATCCGCATCGGTGGACAGCAGCGCTTCCACGACCGTGGCATCCATGCCCGCTTCCCGTGCGGCGGCGACCAGCACCGCTGGATCGCCGACATTCCCGCCCTGCTCGAAATACAGGCTGAACAGGCGCCGCACCAGCTTGCCCTGCCTCTCCCGGCTCGTCGCGCCGGCCCAGCGGATGACACGATGGGCGTCGAGCGTGTTGGGCGAAACCTTGATGGCGTCGAAGTCGAAGGCGATACCTTCGGCGGCGCCCAGCGGCTCGATGCGGGCGTGGATTTCGCGGATGCGATCCTCGCTGCCGAACTTGCCCAGCATATAGTCGTGCCTGTCCAACCCCCCGGCCGGTATGGTCGGATCGAGCTGGAACGGCCTCCAGTTGACTTCGATTTCTATGCCTTCGGCCGAGGCAATCGCCTTGTCGAGCCGCTTCTGGCCGATGAAGCACCACGGGCACACGACATCGGACACCACGTCGATGCTGACGGTAGGGGATGCTGTCATGGCCTGCTCCTTTCGCGGGCTGTCAGTTCGGTTTCACCCACCATGTCGGCAACTGGAAACCGAACAGCGGGTCCTTGCCCGGATGCTCCAGCTTGTTCCAGTAGGCGATCAACTGCTGCGGGTTGTGCTGCATCGGCACCATGTAATTGCCGGAGATCAGCAGCCGGTCGAGCACCCGCACGGCCGCGACGAAATCGTCCTTGGCGCGCGCGTTGAGCATCGCCTCGATGGCCGCGTCCACGGCCGGATCGGCAACCCCGGCGAGGTTGAACGAGCCCTCGATATCGGCGGCCTCCGAGCCCCAGCGTCCGATCTGCTCGATGCCGGGCGAGAGTGAATTGTTGAAGCCGCTCGACCCGATCAGCAGTTCGAAATCGAAGCGCTGCTTGCGCGACTGGATCTGGTCGCCGTCGAGCGCCCGGATCGTCACGGCGATGCCGAGCTTGGCCAGCGTGCGCTGGTAGAGGGCCGCCAGCCGCTCCTCGTCCTGCGAGGCGGTGAGGATCTCGAAGCCGAAGGGCTGCCCGTCCGGATCGAGCATCACGCCCTTCTCGATCCTGAAGCCGACGCTCTTGAGGAGGTCGAGCGCGGCTTTCAGCGCGGCGCGATCCTGCCCCGATCCGTCGTTCACCGGCGGGCGCCAGGTGCCGTCCATCACATCCGGCGGCACGCGGCCGGGGAAGGGGGCGAGCAGCGCCTTTTCCTTCTCGCTGGCCGGATGGCCGAGCGCGGACAGCTCCGAGCCCTGCCAGTAGCTCATGGTGCGGGCGAGCTTGCCGCCGAACATGTTCTTGTTGGCCCATTCGAAGTCGTAGAGCATGCCCAGCGCGCGCCGCACGGTCGGGTCGGCGAATTTGTAGAGCCGCGTGTTGAACAGGAAACCCGTCACCACGGGCGGAATGCCGAGGTCGTAGGCCTTGACGATGACCCGCCCGTCCTTGGCGGCGGGAAAGTCGAACTCGCGCTCCACCTGCAACGGCCCCATGCCGGTGTAGAGCGGGCCGGCATAGGCGGTGCAGATGCCCTTCTTGAACGCTTCGAACTGGGCCGTGGCGTTGAGGAAATATTCGATGGTGATCTTGTCGAAATTGTCGAAGCCGCGCTTGGTCGGAATATCGCGGCCCCAGTAATTGTCGTTGCGGCGGAACACGATGCGCTGGCCCGGCACCACCTGCTCGATGACATAGGGCCCTGAGCCGACCACCGGTTTCAGCGTGCCACGATCGAAACTCTCCTTGTCGAAGAAGTGTTTCGGCACGATCGGCGTGGCAGCGATGATCAGCGGGAATTCGCGGTCGGCATGCTCGTTGAAGGTAAAGCGCACGCTGCGCTCGCCGGTCTTTTCCAGTTTTTCCACGCGTTTCATGCGGTCGGAATAGGGCGGGCGGCCCTTGTCGGTGAACACGTCATAGGTGAACAGCACGTCTTCAGGCGTGACCGGCTCTCCGTCCGACCACTTCGCCTGCGGGTTGATGTGGAACTCGATCCATTTGCGGTCCTCGTCCATCTCCACGCTTTCGGCCAGCAGGCCGTACAGGCTGAAGGCCTCGTCCATGTTGCGCTGCATCAGCGATTCGAAGACGAAATTGCCGAAGATGGTGTCGATGACGCCGCGCGCCGTGGTGCGCAGGCTTTTCAGGATGAACGGATTGAGATTGTCGAAAGTGCCGACCACGCAATAGGTAACCTCGCCACCTTTCGGCGCATCGGGATTGGCATAGCCGAAATGCGTGAAGTCGCGGGGCAGGGCCGGTTCGCCCTGCATGGAAATGGCGTGGCGCGGCTCTGCCCCCATATGCTGGGCCCCCATATGCTGGGCCCCTGCATTCTGGGGCGCTATCGACAGCAGCGAAAGGGCGGCGGTCAGCCAGAAAGCGGTGCGGCTCATGACGGGTCTCTGTGCAAGGCTTGATGATTCGGTGGCCAAGTTACCACGCGATGCGCAAATACGGTGGTCACAGTCAAGAAATGCGTTGCGCAGGCTGGATTCGGCGAGGCTGGCGGTGTAACACGCGGCCGAGCCATCCTGTTGCCGCATTTGCGCAACAGGTAGCGTTGCGGTGCGGCGTGGGCCAGCGCCGCGGGCACAAAGTCGAGAGGAAGCGCACCTAATGTCCAGCCTGAAATCCAAAGCATACCGTCTGTCGGTCATGGCCGCTGGCGTGGCCGGGTTCCTCGCAGCCGGGTTGCCGCAGGCTTCGGCACAGCAGATTCCGCAGGGCTGGTTCAAGGCCTGTTCCAAGCAGGAAGATGTCGATATCTGCAACGTGCAGAACATCGTGACCGCCGGCAATGGACAGCTTGTCACCGGCGTCAGCATGATCGACCTGCGCGGCAAGGTAAACCGCAAGGTGTTCCAGGTCACCGTGCCGAGCGGCCGTCTCGTGCCTCCGGGCATCGCCCTCCAGGTCGATGGCGGCAAGGCGCAGAAGCTTGATTACGTGATCTGTTTCCCGGACCGCTGCGTGGCCGAGGTTCCGATGACCGATCAGCTCGTTGCCTCGTTCAAGAAGGGCTCGGTCATCCAGCTGACCTCGGTCAACTTCCAGAATCAGCCGAACCCGATCCAGATTTCGCTGGAAGGCTTCACCGGCGCCTTCGACGGCCCGGCGCTTCAGCAGTCCGATATTGAAGAACGCCAGAAGAAGCTTCAGGAGTTCGTGAGCAAGAACAACGAGGACTTCGCCAAGAAGCTCAAGGAAGAGCAGGAAAAGGCGAAGGCCGGCGGTAACTGATCGCGGTTCTCTCCGAAATTCAAAAAGGCCCCGCTCGTCGGGGCCTTTTTCATATCCCCATAAGCCGGCTTCGTTCACGCGGGCGTCATGGCGTCCGCATAGATCACACCCGACACGTTTGGCCTCTACACGTTCGGCGGAGTGATTCTGATGCGAATGTTCTGGAAAAGCCTGCTGCTCGGCTGCACCTGCCTGATTTCTGCTAGTGCAAGTGCGGTGGCAGGAAACCGGGTCGACCAGATCCTTCAGCGCTTCGAGCAGGCCAATCTCTGGCGCGATCATGTGATGATCGTGGCACACCGGGCAGGGGGCCTGCGCTCAGGCAAGACGCTTTACCCGGAAAACTCGCTGGCGGCGCTGGAAGCGTCGATCGCCGATGGCGCCGAAATGGTGGAGGTCGATGTCCGACGCTCGGCCGACGGCATTTTCATCGTCATGCATGACAGCTGGCTCGACCGCACCACGACCTGCAAGGGCGAGGTCGCGCCGCGCAAGCTGGCGGAGTTGCGGCAATGCCGCCTCGTGGTCGAGGGTACCGGAGCCGCAACAGCGGAACATGTGCCGACGCTGGCCGAATTCCTGATGGCCGCAAAGGGACGCATTCTGGTCAATATCGACAACAAGCTCGACAGGCAGGCATTTCCCGAAATGGTCGCCGTTGCACGCGGGCTCGGTATGGCGCACCAAATCGTCATCAAGGAAAACCTGTGGAACGAACAGCGACTTGCCGGGGCGCAGGATATGGTTCGTGAACTGGGCGGCGACGTGCATTTCATGCCCATCATCGCCGATGATGCCGTGCACGAACCGGCTTTTGCCGAGACGGTTCATTCAGGCCTGCCATCGAATGCGATGGAACTGATCAACTGGCGCAATGGCGCGGATATGCTGACGCCCACCGGCGGTCCCCTGTTCTCGAACCGGATGCGCGCGGCGGCGGTTCGCGGGAACTGGCATATCTGGGCGAACACCTATGCCATCGTCAACAAGCCGGGCGGTTTCCTGTCCGGGGGACGCGGCGATGAGCTGGCCACGCTGGCCGGAATGCCGGCGGAAAGCTGGGGGTTCTGGGCCGAGCGCGGCGCCACCATCATCCAGACCGACGAGCCCGGTCTCGCCATCGAATGGCTGGCCGCGAACGGCTATCGCATTCCCTACGATGGCGAAAGCGACGGCCCCGGGAAAACCGAGCGGACGGCGCGGATCAACTGAGTTTCGCCACAGGATCCGGCCTGAGCACGGATCCAGCCTGAGAGTGCCGCAAGCAAAAAAGCCGCCCGAAGGCGGCCTTTTCGATATCTGAAACCAGAAGCGGATCAGCGCTTCGAGAACTGGAAGGAGCGGCGAGCCTTGGCGCGGCCGTACTTCTTGCGTTCCACCACGCGGCTGTCGCGGGTGAGGAAACCACCCTTCTTCAGCACGCCGCGCAGTGTCGGCTCGTAATAGGTGAGAGCCTTGGAAATGCCGTGACGCACGGCGCCGGCCTGACCCGACAGACCACCACCGGCGACGGTGGCGACGATGTCGTACTGGTCGACGCGGCCAGCGGCGACGAGCGGCTGGTTCAGGATCATCTGCAGGACCGGACGAGCGAAGTACTTGTCGTACTCCTTGCCGTTGATGGTGATCTGGCCGGAGCCGGGCTTGACCCAGACGCGGGCGATGGCGTCCTTGCGCTTGCCGGTGGCATAGGCGCGGCCCGACTTGTCGAGCTTCTGGACATGGACCGGCGCGGCCGGCTGCGAAGCCTGGGCGACGGAGCCGAGTTCTGCGAGCGAGGAAAGCTGCTCAGCCATTACGAGGCCCTCTTGTTCTTGGCGTTCAGCGCGCCGACGTCGAGCGTTTCGGGCTGCTGGGCGGTGTGAGGATGATCGGTGCCTGCATAGACGCGCAGGTTCTTCATCTGGCGGCGGCCGAGCGGGCCGCGCGGAATCATGCGCTCAACGGCCTTCTCGAGAACGCGCTCCGGGAAGCGGCCTTCGATGATCTGGCGCGCGGTGCGCTCCTTGATGCCGCCGGGATGGCCGGTGTGCCAGTAGTACTTCTTGTCGGTGTACTTCTTGCCCGTGAGCACCACCTTGTCGGCGTTGATGATGATGACATTGTCACCGTCGTCGACATGGGGGGTGAAGGTGGGCTTGTGCTTGCCGCGCAGACGGTTGGCGACGAGAGAGGCGAGACGGCCGACGACGAGACCTTCGGCGTCGATCAGCACCCACTTCTTCACCACGTCCGCAGGCTTCTGCGAAAAGGTTGTCATGGTTTTGTTTCCGTTTGAGACCCTGCCTGCCTTGCGGCCGACACGGCGTTTCTTGTTGCTTGGGTTGGAAGCTTGCGCAACCAACAGCAAACAGCAGCCTGCAAGGCCACTGTCAGCAAGGGGCTTATAGGAGAGGGCGGCAACCCCGTCAAGCAGGCTTAATTGGGCGAATTCCAAAAATATAAAGTAAAAACAACACCTTATATTTGAGGTATTATTTTACCTCACCCAATGATCGGAAACCCGACCCTGAATGTCGCTGATGACCGCGCGCACCTTCCGGCGCAATTCACGCACGCCGTCGGCATCGTAATCCTGTGTTGGCAGCCTGAAGATCTTTCCATGCGTGAGTTCCGTCAGTTCATGGATGGCTTTCAGGGCAGGCGGGGTTTCCGTTCCGTCCAGATTTCCCGAAACCCGGAAGAACATCTGGCCTTCTTCCTTGAGCGCATAGAGCGTCGCCCGCAGCTCGCGGCGCTTCTGAATGAAGTCGTCATTGTCGATCTCACCCTGCTTCAGCGTGTGCAGGGCAACGAGCGATGACACGCAGCCGAGCCGCGCTGTCCCCATTCGATGAGCTGCTTGTCCGCTTCCAGTCGGATCGCCTGCTTCGAGATCTGATTGGAATGATCGGCGAGCTCGTTGGCGTTCTGGGAGATCGAATTGGCGTTGCGGGCGATGACGACGGCGGCAATCGCCAGCACGGAGGTTGCGATCAGGTTCAGGAGGTCGAGCATCATGTGGGTCTGCCCTCTGCTCAGACGGGGCTCTTCCCGGCAGGGGGGATGGAATAGGTGCCCGTTGCATGCGCGACCGTCAGCCTGTCGGGCCCGGCCACGATGTCGGCATCGAACACCATGAGGCTCCTGCCGAGCTTCAGAATCCGGCAATGCGCATCGACGGGGCCTGCCTCGGCCTTGCGCGTGAAATTGATGTTCAGGTTGGTCGTCACCGAAAGCGCATCGGCGCCCGCATGGGTCAGCACCAGAACATAGCCGCCAATATCGGCGAGGGTGAAAAGCGTGGGGCCCGATACCGTGCCGCCGGGGCGCAGATGGCGTTCGTCGGCGTTAAGGCGCACCGTGCATCCGCCGGAAAACACCTCGATGGCTTCATAATCGCGTCCGCCTTCGTTGAGTTGGGGATAGATGGACCCCATCAGTTCGTTGACCTGATCGACTGTCAGGCCGGGGTTATGCGTCGTCTGTGCTGGCATGGCATGGCTCCGGTCGAATGCCGCCTATGAGAAGCACATTTGCCGTGAAACTTCCAACAGGAGCATGCAGACCTCATCAGGCAGGCGGCTGGGAGGGCTGGCGGAATGTGAAATGACCGGGGCTGGAATTTAATTCTTCGTATCTGGGCAAAATGGGGATTTTCATTCCAAACAAATTGCATGGATGGAGTTTTCCGCTTTGCAACTTGCCTTGTTGGTCTCAATGATAGCATTGAGTTTCCGGTTTTCCCTTTCTGGAGGAATGAAATGTCGCAGAATGCCCCCGGCTTCAACACGCTCGCCGTTCACGCCGGTGCAAAGCCCGATCCGACCACAGGAGCCCGCGCGGTTCCGATTTACCAGACCACGTCCTACGTCTTCAACGATGCCGATCATGCGGCCTCGCTGTTCGGCTTGCAGGCATTCGGAAACATCTACACCCGCATCATGAACCCGACGCAGGGCGCGCTTGAAGAGCGGGTGGCGGCACTTGAGGGTGGCACGGCAGCACTTGCCGTCGCGTCCGGCCACGCCGCGCAGCTTCTCGTCGCGCATACGCTGCTGAAGACTGGCGAAAACTTCATTGCGGCCCGCCGTCTCTATGGTGGCACGATCAACCAGTTCGGCCATGCCTTCAAGAATTTCGGCTGGGAGGTGCGCTGGGGCGACCCGAAGGATCTGTCGACCTTCGAGTCGCAAATCGATGAGAAGACCAAGTTTGTCTTCGTCGAGAGCCTTGCCAACCCGAATGGCGAGTTCGTCGATATCGCGGCCATTGCCGACATCGCCCACAAGCACGGTCTGCCGCTGGTGGTCGACAACACGCTGGCCTCGCCCTATCTGGTGCGCCCGATCGAGCATGGCGCTGACATCGTCGTTCACTCGCTGACCAAGTTCATCGGCGGTCATGGCAATTCCATCGGCGGCATCATTGTCGATGGCGGCACCTTCGACTGGTCGAAGTCCGGCAAGTATCCGATGCTGTCGGAGCCGCGCCCGGAATATGGCGGCATCGTGCTGCACCAGACGTTTGGCAATTTCGCCTTTGCCATCGCCACGCGCGTGCTTGGCCTGCGCGATTTCGGCCCGGCCATCTCGCCCTTCAACGCCTTCATGATCCTCACGGGCCTTGAAACCCTGCCGCTGCGCATGCAGCGCCATTGCGACAATGCGCTGGCCGTGGCCGAATGGCTGTCGAAGCATCCCAAGGT
>WPCJ01040354.1_pt1 | contig 17396 bp, 17 predicted proteins | sample 5399831 | NCBI WGS metagenome assembly WPCJ01 (sample SAMN12869470, study PRJNA574797) | sludge metagenome | isolation source: wastewater treatment of pH10 | place: China:Beijing | collected 2019-05-20 | reverse complement strand
CCCATGCCGGCGAGACCGAGCGTTCCCGAATAGGCGACGACGTCGCCGGGGCGCGCGCCCGATCGCAGCACCGGGGCGCGACCCTCGAGGTCTCCCAGCGCGGTCACGGCCGCGGTGAGCACCGGCGCCTGCCCGAGATCGCCGCCGACGACGCCGCACCCGGGCGCGAGCTCCGCGCAGGCCGCGCTCAGTCCGCGCGAAATCTCCTCGAGCAGCGCGACGGGCGTCGACTTCGGGCACGCGAGCGCCACGGTGAGTGCGGTCGGCGTCGCTCCCATGGCGGCGACGTCCGAGAGGTTTGTCGCGGCGAGCTTCCAGCCGAGATCGAACCCGTCGTGCCAGGCGAGGCGGAAGTCTGGCCCCTCGATCATGGTGTCGGTCGTGACCACGATGTCGCCGGCGCTCGTGAGCACTGCGCAATCATCGCCCGGGCCGACAGTCGCGGCGGCAGCGGGCGACAGCCGCGCAAGAATTCGGGCGAGCACGCCCGCCTCACCAAGTTCTCCTACTGTCTGCACAGCACCACGCTACCGCGGCGCCGGGCGGCGCGCCCCACTCAGCCCGCTCACCGGCTCCCGGACCGCCCACCGGATAGGGTTGAAGCGTGAAAGCTCGGACCGTTCGTACCGCCGCCCTCGTCCTCGCAGCAGGAGCCGTCACGACGGTGCTCACAGGCTGCTCTGGCGACGTCCCGATGATCCCCGCCGACGACGCAAACAACCCCGCGTGCGCCGACGTGATCGTGCGGCTCCCCTCGACGGTCGACGGACTCGACCGCCGCTACACGAACGCGCAGTCCACCGGCGCGTGGGGCGATCCCGCAAGCGTGCTGCTCTACTGCGGCATCGAGCCGAGCGGCCCGACGACAGACAGCTGCGTCTCCGTGAACGGCGTGGACTGGATCATCGACGACTCGCGTGCACCGATGTTCCGGTTCGAGGCGTACGGCCGCAGCCCCGGGCTTGAGGTCGTCGTGAACTTCGACGACGACGTCTCGGGAACGAACGTCATCACCGAGCTCAGCGCGTCGGTGAAGAAGCTGCCGCAGGAACGCAAGTGCACGACCCTCGCCGACACGATCGACGACTCCCAGTTCGGCGACGCGCCGCAGGCCGACGCACCGGGCGAAAAGCCCGCCGGCGAGTAGCCCCGCGGCACAGCGAGGAGCCCCGCGGCACAGCGCGGCTACTCCCCGAGCCGCGTGCTAGTACGCGGGGCGTTTCTCGAGCGCGAGCTCGATGAGCTCGGTGATCAGTTCCGAGTAGCTCATGCCTGACGCCTCCCAGAGCATCGGGTACATCGACGCGGGGGTGAATCCCGGCAGCGTGTTCAGCTCGTTGAGCACGGGCCCGTCCTCGGTGAGGAAGAAGTCGATCCGTGAGAGCGTGCGCGCCTGCGTGCCCTCGAACGCGCGGACCGCGGCGTCCTGGATCGCCGCGAACTCCGCGTCGGTGACCTTCGCAGGCAGCACGAGCTGCACGCCCGAAGCTCCGAGGTACTTCGCCTCGAAGTCGTAGAAGTCTCGCCCGGTCACGACGATCTCGCCGATCACGCTGCTTGTGCGCGTCGGCTGGCCCTCGCGCCCCTCGAGCACGGCGATCTCGACCTCCCGGCCGGTGATGCCGGACTCGATGAGCACCGTGCGATCCTCAGCGAACGCGACCTCGAGGGCGGCGGGGATCTCGCTCGCCTCGGTGACGCGGCTCACGCCGACGGACGATCCCGCGCGCGCTGGCTTCACGAACAGCGGGTACGTGAGGCCTGCGTCGATCGTGTCGAGAATCTCGGGGTTCCGGTCAAGCTCGCCGCGGGTGACTGTGCGCCATGGCGCGACCGGGATCCCCATGCTCTGCAGCACGACCTTCACGAGGTGCTTGTCCATGCACAGCGACGACCCGAGCACGCCCGAGCCGACGTAGGGCATGTCGATCAGGTCGAGCATGCCCTGGATGGTGCCGTCCTCGCCGTACGGGCCGTGCAGCATCGGCATCACGACGTCGATCGCTCCGAGGGAGCTCAGCGAGCCGTCGCTCGACACGAGGGTGAGCACGCGGGTGTCCACCGACGCGGGCCAGATGACGCGGGTGCCGTTGTCGCGCACCTCGGGAAGCGCCGGGGCGTCGAGGCGGTAGTCGGCGAGATCGTCCTCGTGCATGAGCACCATCGCGCCCCGCTTCGTGATGCCGACGAGGGTCACGTCGAATCGTTCCCTGTCGATGGCGCGGAGGATGCCAGCGGCGGTGACGCAGCTGATCCCGTGCTCGCTCGACCGCCCGCCGAAGACGAGGGCGACGCGATGCTTCGCGCCCGATCCTGACCGGTCGGCCTGCTCGTCGAGCTGCTGGTTGAGATCCTCAGCCTGGACTACGCTCACTGTGTGCGCTCCTTCCGGCGCCCGAACAGGCGCCGCCAACCCGGCTTCGAGTCGCGCTTCAGCACGAGCTCTCGGCGCGGAATTCCGTCTTCGGTTGCGAGGTGGGGGCCGAGGTTCTTCGGCTCCATCTCGCCGTCAAGCACCATCGCCACCTGCTGCACGATCGGCATGACGATGCCGCGCGACTTCGCGAGCTCGAGCACGGGCGCGACCGAAGTGATGCCCTCGGCGACCTGCTGCATCTGCTCCCTGGTCTCCTCCTGCGAGTAGCCCTGGCCGATGAGCCGGCCCGCGGTGTTGTTGCGCGAGAGCGGCGATTGGCAGGTCGCGATGAGGTCGCCGAGCCCGGCGAGGCCCGAGAGCGTGATCGGGTCGCCGCCCTGGGCCACCGCGAACTCGGTCATCTCCGCGAGTCCGCGCGTGATGATCGACGCCTTCGTGTTCTCGCCGTAGCCGACGCCGTCGACGATCCCGATCGCGAGCGCGATGAGGTTCTTGAGCACCCCGCCGAGCTCGGTACCGACGACGTCGTGGTTCACGTACGTGCGGAAGTAGGGCGCGGAGCATGCCTGCGCGACCTCCTGGGCGACCGCGATCGACGCGCACGACGCGACGGCGCCGGTCGGCTGCTCCTTCGCGATCTCGAGCGCGATGTTGGGCCCGGAGACGACGGCTATCCTGTCGGGTTCGAGGTCGAGCATGTCGTGAATGACCTCGCTCATGCGCATCGTCGTCGTGCGCTCGACGCCCTTCACCAGGCTGACAAGCACGCTCGTCGGCTCCAGGTACGGCTCGATGTCGTGCAGGTTCTGGCGCAGCGACTGGCTCGGTACCGCGAGGAACACGAGGCGCGCGCCGCGCAGAGCGTCCGCGAGGTTCGCGGTCGCCTTCAGGGTCTTCGGGAGGTTGACCCCCGGCAGGTACTGGCTGTTGCGCTTCGCAACCTGGATCTCGTCGGAGACCTCACTGCGCCTCGCCCAGATCGTCACGTCGGAGCCGGCGTCGCAGAGCACCTTCGCGAAGGTCGTGCCCCAGCTTCCTGCTCCGATCACGGCGACCTTCGCGCCGCGCGGTGATCGCGTTGCTGCCGAGTTCAAAAACGCCCCGTCTCGTTCTGCTGATGCTTCGCGGGATCCCAGCGCTCTTCCGGCGCCTTCTCGTCCCGCAAGCCCTCGAGGAGCGCGGTGATCTCGTTCATGAGCTTCTTCGTCGCCTCGTTGATGAGCTTCTGGTCGATGTGTCGGCCCTCGAACTCGCTCATGTCCATCGGTTCGCCGATGGCGACCTCGATGGTCTTCCGCGGGAACGGACGAATGGACTTACCGTAGCGCGGCATGAGTTCCTGCGTGCCCCAGTGGGCAGCGGGGATGAGCGGGATGCCGCTCTCGAGCGCGAGCCGGACGGCCCCGCTCTTGCCGCGCATCGGCCACAGATCAGGATCGCGGGTGAGCGTCCCCTCGGGGTACACGATCACGCCGCCCTGGTTCTCGATGAGTTTGCTCGCCGAGCTCATCGGGTTGTCGAGTCCCGTCGAACGGGTCGCGCCGGCGCGTTCAACGGGGATCTGGCCGCTCTTGCGCATCATCCACCCGAGCACGGGAACCTTGAACAGACTCTCCTTCGCCATGAAGTGGGGCACGCGCCCGAGGTGCCAGATCGCCGCGCCCATCGCGATGGGGTCGATCTCACTGAAATGGTTCGGCGCGAGGATGAACGGGCCGGACTTCGGAAGCTTCGACTTCGGCGTAAAGCGGTAGCGAACCATCAGCGACCACACGGGCAGAATGAGCCCCGCGAGCAGCCAAAACATCGAGGGCTTGCGCTTCTCCGCCCCGGGCTGGCTTCGCAGCTTCACCGTTTTCGTCATGGTTCAATTATCCCCGAATCCCGCGCACGCAACTGCATAAGCGCCAGTGCGGCGCGGGACTCACGAATATTCGTGTCCTAGGCCTCGAAGACGAAGTCGGCGCCGAGCAGGCGGAGCTTTTCGATGAAGTTCTCGTACCCGCGCGCGATGATGCCGATGTTCGACACCTTCGACTCGCCCTCCGCGATCATTGCTGCGATGAGGTGGCTGAAGCCGCCACGCAGGTCGGGGACCACGACGTCTGCCGCGGTGAGCGGGGTCGGCCCGGTGATGACCGCTGCCTGCTCGAACTCGCGGCGCTTCACGCGGCGACCGGCCTCGCTCAGGCCGTTCGGGTGCACGACGATGTTCGCGCCCATCGTGTTCAGCGCGTCGGTGAACCCGAAGCGGTTCTCGTAGACGGTCTCGTGGATCGTCGAGGTGCCGTTCGCCTGCGTGAGCGCGACGACGAGGGGCTGCTGCCAGTCGGTCATGAAGCCGGGGTGCACGTCGGTCTCGATCGTGACGGGCTTCAGGTCGCCGCCCGGGTGCCAGAAGCGGATCCCGTCGTCGTGCACGTCGAAGTCGCCGCCGACCTTACGGTACGCGTTCAGGAAGGTCATCATCTCTTCCTGACGCACGCCACCGACGAAGATATCGCCCTTGGTCGCGAGCGCGGCCGCTGCCCAGCTCGCGGCCTCGTTCCGGTCGAAGATCGCCTTGTGGTCGTAGCCGCGGAGCTCGTCGACGCCCTCGATGAGGATCACGCGGTTCGGCTCCATCGAGATGATCGCGCCCATCTTCTGCAGGATGCAGATGAGGTCGATGATCTCCGGCTCGATCGCCGCGTTGCGCAGCTCGGTCTGGCCCTCAGCGAGCACCGCGGTCAGCAGCACCTGCTCGGTCGCGCCGACAGACGGGTAGGGCAGCTCAATGTTCGCACCCTTCAGGCCGTTCGGCGCGGTCAGGCTGATGCCGCTCGGGAGCTTCTCGACGACGGCGCCGAACTCGCGGAGCGCGTCGAGGTGGAAGTCGATCGGGCGGTCGCCGATCCGGCAGCCGCCGAGATCGGGGATGAACGCCTCGCCGAGGCGGTGAAGCAGCGGGCCGCAGAACAGGATCGGAATGCGCGATGACCCCGCGTGTGCGTCGATGTCGGCCTTGTGGGCGACCTCAACGTTCGACGGGTCGAAATGCCACTCGTCGGCGTCCTCTCCCTTGGTGATGAGCACGCCGTGCAGCGCGAGCAGACCGGCGACGACGCGCACGTCCGAGATGTTCGGAACGTTGCGCAGCACGCTCGGGGTCTTCCCCAAGAGCGTCGCCACCATGGCCTTGGTTGCGAGGTTCTTCGCGCCGCGGACCTCGATGCGGCCCTTCAGCGGAGTACCGCCCTTGATGATGATCTCATCAGAGGTGAGGCCGACCTTCGCGCCCTGGTTTGCGGCGTCGTGCTGGAGGGCCCTGGATGCGGTCTCCTCCTCGTTCGGCTTCGTCAGACCCTCCGGGATCTCCGGTGCGTCCGTCTGCTCTGCGTTGCTCAACGTGGGTGCCTCCTAGGCGTTCGTGGCGGGCAGTGTCGTGGGCATCCAGCCCGGGCGACGCGCCTCAAACTCAGTAATTGCGGACTCGTTGCGTAGTGTCAGGGAGATGTCGTCGAGACCCTCCATGAGCCGCCACCGAGTGTAGTCGTCGATGTCGAATGCGACTGTCAGGTCGCCGGCCGTCACGGTGCGGTCCTCGAGGTTCACCGAGACCTGCGTCGCGGGATCGGCCTCGACGAGGGCCCACAGCCGCTCGACGTCGGCCTCGGCGACCTGGGCTGCGAGGAGCCCCTGCTTTCCCGAGTTCCCGCGGAAGATGTCGGCGAAGCGGGCCGAGATGACGACCTTGAACCCATAGTCGCGCAACGCCCAGACGGCGTGCTCGCGGGACGAGCCGGTGCCGAAGTCGGGGCCGGCGATCAGGATCTCGGCGCCCGCGTACGCGGGCTGGTTCAGCACGAACTCGGAGTCCTGGCGCCAGTGGTAGAAGAGCGCGTCGTCAAACCCTGTCTTGGTGACGCGCTTCAAGAACACCGCGGGGATGATCTGGTCGGTGTCGACGTTCGAGCGGCGCAGCGGGACTGCGGTCGCGTTCAGCGTGGTGAACTTTTCCATGATTACGCCTCCACCTTCTCGTTCGCGCTGGCTTCGGGCGCATCGGCCTGCAGGTCCCACGGGCTCGACAGCGTGCCGCGGATCGCGGTCGCCGCGGCGACGAGCGGTGAGACGAGGTGGGTGCGCCCACCCTTGCCCTGGCGGCCCTCGAAGTTTCGGTTCGAGGTCGACGCGCAGCGCTCCCCCGGCTCAAGCTGGTCGGGGTTCATGCCGAGGCACATCGAGCAGCCCGCGAAGCGCCACTCGCCGCCGAACTCCTCGACGATCTTGTCGATTCCCTCGGCTTCGGCCTCGAGGCGAACGCGCGCCGACCCTGGCACGACCATCAGGCGCACCCCCTCGGCCTTCTGCTTGCCCTTGATGATGCTCGCAAACTCGCGGAGGTCGTCGAGGCGGGCGTTCGTGCAGGAACCCATGAAGACCGCGTCGACCTTGATCTCCTTCATCGGAGTTCCGGCTTCGAGGTCCATGTACTCCAGCGCGCGCTCGGCGGCGGCTCGCTCGTTGGCGTCAGCGATCTCGGCGGGGTTCGGCACGGTCTCGCTCAGGTGCACGCCCTGGCCGGGGTTGGTCCCCCAGGTCACGAACGGCTCGAGCGTGCTCGCGTCGATGGTGACCTCGGCGTCGAAGACGGCGCCCTCGTCGGTAGGCAGCGTCTTCCAGTACTCGACCGCTGCGTCCCAGTCCGCGCCAGTCGGAGCCGCCTCGCGGCCCTTCACGTACTCGAACGTCTTCTCGTCGGGGGCGATCATGCCGGCGCGCGCGCCAGCCTCGATCGACATGTTGCAGATGGTCATACGCCCGTCCATCGACAGGTTCCGGATCGCCGATCCGCGGTACTCCAGCACGTAGCCCTGGCCGCCGCCGGTGCCGATCTTCGCGATGACCGCGAGGATGATGTCCTTCGCGGTGACGCCGGGGCGCAGTTCGCCTTCGACGTTGATCGCCATGGTCTTGAACGGCTTCAGCGACAGCGTTTGCGTCGCCATGACGTGCTCGACCTCGCTCGTGCCGATACCGAACGCGAGCGCACCGAAGGCGCCGTGTGTCGACGTGTGGCTGTCGCCACACACGACGGTGATGCCGGGCATGGTGAGTCCGAGCTGCGGCCCGACGACGTGGACGATGCCCTGCTCCTTGTCACCGAGCGGGTGCGAGCGCACGCCGAACTCCTCGACGTTCTTGCGGAGCGTGTCGATCTGCACGCGGCTCGTCGGATCCTCGATCTGACGGGTGATGTTCAGCGTCGGGGTGTTGTGATCCTCGGTCGCGATCATCAGGTCGACCCGGCGCAGTGGGCGATCGGCGACGCGCAGGCCGTCAAACGCCTGCGGGCTGGTGACCTCGTGGATGAGGTGCAGGTCGATGTAAATGAGGTCGGGATCTCCCGCCTCCCCCTTCACGACAACGTGGTCGTCCCAGAGTTTTTCGGCCAGCGTACGGGGCTTCGAATCAGTCATTGCTTCTCTTCATTCTCTTGCGTTGCAACGCGCAAACAACGGTGGCGCGCGCTAGTGGATCGGCCGTGCAAGAACCCCGCGACGGGCGGCCGTTGGCTAGATCCCGTCGCGGCCACGAAGAAGCAGGTGCCGCTGACGCATGATGAAGAGTCTAACACTCGGCCCATGCAATGAATTCCCGCGGCAGCGTTTCCAGTTCGTGTCGCGTAGCACCCCGGTCTCGGAGACCCCGACGCAGCGAGGCCGCCCGGATCCTCTACTGGAGGGTCCGGGCGGCCTCGTGTCACGAATCGTGTGTGGCGCGGGCGTTCCGCCCGTCACGCTGCGCTACTGCGCCGGTTGCGCTGCGCTACTGCGCCAATTGCGCTGCGCTACTCCGCCAGTTGCGCTGCGCTACTCCGACCTGTGCTGGCTGTCGCCGGTGCCGCTTGCGGTACCGGTACCCGTGCCTGAGCCAGTTCCCTTGCCGTGCTGACCTTCCCGGTGCGGCTCGGCAGCGCCGAGGTGCAGCGTCTCGCCGGTTGCCTTCGCAACCTGGCGAGCCTTCAGCACGCTCGCAACGGTCGAGATGACCATCGCGGCGAGGATGAACAGGAGCGAGGTACCGGTGCTGATCTCAGGCACGGGGACGTGGTTGCCGCCGTTGATGAACGGCAGCTCGTTCTCGTGCAGCGCGTGCAGGATCAGCTTGACCCCGATGAACGCGAGGATCGCTGCGATGCCGTACTTGAGGTACGGCAGCTTTTCGAGGAGCCCGCCGAGGAGGAAGTACAGCTGGCGCAGACCCATGAGCGCGAACACGTTCGCGGTGAAGACGATGAACGGGCTCTGCGTGATGCCGAAGATCGCGGGAATTGAGTCGAGGGCGAACAGCAGGTCCGTCGCGCCGAGCGAGATGAGGACGAGCAGGAACGGGGTGAACATCCGCTTACCGTCGACGGTGGTGCGGAGCTTGCCGCCGTCGTACTCGTCGCTGAACGGCATGACCTTCTTCACCTGGCGGATCAGCCAGCTGTCGCCCTGGTCTTCGTGCCCGCCGGGCTTGACCTGCTGCCACGCTGTCCAGATGAGCCACGCACCGAAGATGAAGAAGACCGCGATGAAGCGCTCGATGATCGCGGCGCCGACGAGGATGAAGATGCCGCGGAAGATGAGCGCGAGCACAATGCCGATCATGAGGGCGCGCTGCTGGTAGGCGCTCGGGACCTTGAAGGCGCCGAGGATCAGGACGAACACGAACAGGTTGTCGATCGACAGACTGTACTCTGTGAGCCAGCCGGCGACGAACTCCGTCGCGTGCTGCGCGTCGCCGAGGAGGTAGATCGCCCCGGCAAATAGCAGCGCGAGCAGCACGTAGAAGCCGACCCAGAGGCTTGCTTCACGCATGGATGGAACGTGGGGCCGCTTGATGATGAGCAGCAGGTCGACGATCAGGATCACGGTGAGCAACACCATCGATCCAACTTCGAACCAGAGGGGTAGGGCGGTTGTCACGGTAGAGACATTCTCCTTCGGGCTGGCGCAGGGTGCGCGAAACTCCGAAAGTCTCTTCCCAGCGCTGCCCTAGTCGACTGCGCCGCACTCGTACCGGTCGCGCGGTCTTCGCGCGGCGTATTGACGATACGAGCGAGGTGGAATACTCCCCTTCGCAGTGATCAACTATAGCCCGCGACCGCCGTGCCGCGCGCGCCTTTCCCCGCGATCGCAGAAACTTTCTGCTCTCCCCAGACTCACAGACGCGCCCTGGGATAACATATGACTCTATTTTTGCCGCTTCCAGCTTTTCGCTCTGAGCCCCAATGGAGAACCACTGTGAACGACCGCTCGATGCCCCCGATCCAGCGCAGTACTGATCGTGGCCCCGGCGCCGCGTCTCGCACGCTTGCAGCGTTCATCTTCGCGAGCCGCTGGCTGCAGGCACCGCTGTACCTCGGACTGATCATCGCTCAGGGTGTCTACGTCGTGCTGTTCTTCGTCGAGCTGTGGCACCTGTTCGAGAACGTCATCATTTCGGGGAAGATCACCGAGACCGACGTGATGCTGTCTGTGCTCGCGCTCATCGACATCGTCATGATTGCGAACCTCCTCATCATGGTCATCATCGGCGGATACGAGACGTTCGTGTCGAAGATTCGCGTGGAGGGCCACCACGACGAGCCTGAGTGGCTCTCGCACGTGAACACGAACCTGCTGAAGGTGAAGCTCGCGGTCTCGATCATTTCGATTTCGTCGATCCACCTCCTCAAGACGTTCATCGAGGTAGGGCGCATGGAAGACGGCCTCGTCATGGGCCCCAACGGCAAGGTGATCTACTCGAACGATGGCGTGTTCTGGGAGGTCATGATCCACCTCGCCTTCATCGTCTCGGCTCTGGCGCTGGCCTGGATCGACAAGATGGCTCAGCACCACCCCGCGGTGCAGCGCGACGAGGTCACCGCCGGTGCGATCGAGGCTCAGCTCTCTGGCGCGGATGCCGCGGCACCCGCAATGTCAACACCCACGACGGCAGCGCCTGCATCGGCTGCGCCTGCATCGGCGGCACCTGTGACGGCAGCGCCTCTGACCGCGCATGCCGATGGCTTCGTGACCGTGCGCGTTCCTGCCGGCACTGAGCTTCCTGCTGGCGCCGAAATTGTTGACGGTCAGCGTCCCTAAGTAGCCGCCCCTCAGTAGCTCAGCGTCTGCCCTGCACGGGGCTTCGGACCGCTAGAACTCGTCGTGGTGCGAAACTGGGGTGCCCTGGGTGGCGGTCGATCCGCTTTCGGCTCGCTTTCCGCGCGCTGTGGGTTCATCGCTCGTTCTGCGGAATCTGACTCTGCTCGGCGGCTTGTCCCGATACTCACGACCCGTTGGGCTCGTCCACTTCACCACGCCACCGGGCTCCTGGGTGACTTCCCAGTCCGTGTGGTGCTTTACGGTGTGATGCCCGCGACACAGGTGAGCCAGGTTTGTTGTTGAGGTGGGCCCTCCGAGCGCCGCGTCTACCGTATGGTCCGCGTCGCATCGGATGGCTGGAACGCGGCAGCCTGGGGCGCGGCAGTGCAGATCGCGGGCGATGAGCAAACGAGTCATTTCCGCGGATGGCCTGTACCGATCGACGGCAATCACTCGGCCCGCATCATCAACTGAGACGCGTTCCCACGCCCGCGCTCCCGCGGCGAGACCGGCAGCCGTCGCGGTGTCTATCGGCCCGTATCCGACGAGCTCGGGGACGCCGTGGGCCGGGATAACGACCTGCACGTGGGCGCGCACCTGATCCCACTCGTGTGGATTGTCGCGCAGCTTCGTGCCTCCGTCAACGTCCGCGCCAGCTTTGGCGCCCGACCCGGAGCCCGCGTCCGCGTCCGCGAGGGCAGGGTCGAGGGTGCGCCCGAGCAGCAAGTCACGGAACACGTCGGCTCGAACCTCGTCGCGCGAGCGACGATCGGCGTTCGAGGCTTGATGCGCAGGCGGAACGCCGTTGGCCGCGACATCCGTCCTCGGAGCCGGCGACTGCGTGCCAAAGGATGGCGGAGTCGCCCCACCGGATACCGTGATCGTCCGTTTGGCGATCGCGGCGACCCGATCCTTGATTGCGTAGGCGTCCTCAGCAGGCAGATGCGCGATGAGATCGGCCATTCCGTCATCGAGCGCGACGATGCGCATACACCGCCGCTTGAGCGCTGCCTGATGCCGCTCCGCCAACGTTTCCTGCGAGTATGCGGCCGCGATCCTGCGAGCAATGGGCCGCAGCCTGTTCGGCGTCTCCTCACGCGCGAACGTGAGCACCTCACGCTCGTAGCGTCGTCTGCGTTCTCCTTCGTCCGTGTCCTCGCTCGCCGAGAGCGGCGCCCCCTCGTCGATGATCACCCGCAGATGCCCGGACGATATATGCCCCGCATGCAACGCCTCGAGAGAGGTAGCGAAGCACGCCCGCGACAGGTACGCGACCGACAACAGCCGCTCAGCGTTATGCTCGCTATCATTCAGCGCGGCCGCGACCTCGAGCCTGAGAGATCGGTAGGCGAGCTCTCGATCCGCAGATTCTGGCCGCGGTCGACCGCGCCCGAACACACGCTGCAAGGCGCTCGCGAGTGCAGCCAACTGCTCCGCCTCGAGGCGCCGCTTCTTGGTTTCTTGCTTTTCAATCGAGCTAATAGCGTTCTCGATCTCGACCAGCTGAAGTTTGGAAAATCGCCCATTTGATTGCATGTGTCTATTAATTCATGAACCACCGACATTCACACCCGGGCGCAGGTGGCCTAAAACACGGATCGCGGGGCACCCGTCAGACAATGTGGCGCTTCTCCCCCGCGCGACCCGATAGTCTGGGTCGGTGCCGTTCACGGCACCTGCGCGAGTGGCGGAATTGGCAGACGCGCTGGATTTAGGTTCCAGTGTCTTCGGACGTGGGGGTTCAAGTCCCCCCTCGCGCACCACACAACTATGCGAGCGCCCCGCGCGGGGCTGCCCACCTTGGCTAGTTTCCGGTAGCAGATTCGCCCGCACGACCCCTTGCACCTGTCCCGCGGCCGCGACTGCGAAAACTGGTCCGCAGCCACGCCACCCCTCGGCGCCTACAGCTGAAAGTGCTTGATGCCAGCCTCTGTGTAGTACCGAACCGTACCGTTCACGTCGACCACGCCGTACACCTTCTCGCCATTGGACATGTCGTTAATGTCGACGATCGTCCCCCGAGCGCCAGCTACCGCTACGACGTCGTCACCGATCTTGAGCTCCGCTGCTTCGTTCATGCTCCCACGTTACCCGTGGGTGCTGTCAGATGCCTACCGTTTTAGGCAAGCGCCTGACCGGACTCAAACCGGCGGCAGATGCGATCTAGCAACACGCTATCCCCGCCCGGTGACGACGTCCGCGATTGTGGCAATGGGCGAAGTGGTGCGCCGTCCCCGATCCTCCGCCGCGTCAGCGACCCCATACGCCGCGTACAGCCCCTTAGTGGCGATCCACCGCAGCGGTTCCGGCTCCCACTTACGCACCTGGTGGCCGACCCATGGAAGTTCGGTGAGTTCTGTCTCGTTGCCCAGAATGAGATCCGTCAGGGTCCGTCCGGCGAGGTTCGTCGTGGTGACGCCGGTGCCGACATAGCCGCCGGCCCATGCGAGCCCCGTCGCCCGATCCAGACCGACCGTAGCGGCCCAGTCGCGCGGCACCCCGAGCACTCCCGACCACAGGTGTTCAATCTCCGCGCCGGCCGTCGCCGGGAAGAATCTATGCATGATCGCGGCAAGGGTCTTCGCGGTCGCCGCGGGGGTCTCGCCGTCGAGGTCGACGCCCGATCCCCATTTGTACGGCACGCCCCGGCCGCCGATCGCGATGCGGTCGTCCGCGGTCCGTTGCGCGTACATGTAGACGTGCGCGAAGTCGCCGAGCACCTCGCCCTGATCCCACCGGAGTTCCTCCCATACCGCGGCGTCGAGCGGTTCGGTCGCAATGAGCGACGAATTCATCGGCAGCCAGAGACGCTTCAGCCCTTTGAGCCCGGCGGTGAACCCCTCGGTCGCGCGCACGACCACATCGGCCGTGACGACCCCGTGCGTCGTCCGTACGCTGCCAGGGGTGATTTCGACCGCGCGGGTGTTCTCGTAGATCTCAACGCCCAACCGCTCGACGGCCTCAGCGAGGCCCTTGACGAGTTTCGCGGGCTGGATCCGTGCCGAGTGGGGATGCCAGACCGCCGCACGCGTGTTCGCGACGTTGATCTTTGCGGTGGCTTCGGCTGCCTCAAGCAAGTGCAGATCCGTCGACCGCCACGTCTGCTCGGATTCCGCAAACGCGCGGATCCTGGCCTCCTGCGCCGGCGTGTAGGCGACGTTGAACTCGCCGCCCTTCTGAATGTCGGCGTCGATGCCCTCGGCTGTGGCGACGCGGATCACTTCATCCACCGTCGCATTCATCGCGAGCTGGAAGCGTTCGGCAGCGTCACGCCCATGCTCGGCCACATACTGCTCACGGCCGCCCGTGATGGCGTTCGTCAGCCAGCCTCCGTTTCGTCCGGAGGCGCCATAGCCCGCATGACGCTGCTCAAGAATGACGACCCGCAGCTCGGGGCGCTCCCGCTTGAGGTAGTACGCGGTCCACAGTCCGGTGAAGCCCGCACCGACGATCGCAACGTCTGCGGCGAGCGCACCGGGGAGTTCTGGGCGGGCTGCCGGCACCCCCACTTGTTGCCACCAGTGAGATACCTTGCCGTTAATCATTCTGCAGTCCGCTCGATTCGTCCGCGCGCACCCCACTGTGCGCCACGCAACAGCGTAGCCTGGAGGCATGCCTACCCGCTACGAAGCAGCTATCCATCTCGATATTCCGTTGGAGATGGCGAAGCGCCACGGGATCCCCTCGCAGATCAGCAAGGTCGACCTCGAAATGATTGCCGCCGACCCGCCGGCGTGGCTCGTCCAGTCGCGGGCGAACCGCACGGGCAAGAAGCCCGTCTGGCAGACACTCACCTGCACCGTCTGCGGGGCCGAGGAGGTCGCCCGTCCCAAGAAATGGTGGCCCGGCTTCTCGTTCCTCGCCTGCGACCATCACGACGCGAGCGAGCTGCCCAAGCCGGGTGCCGGCGAGGAGCGCGCTTTTGTCTACGGCGTCGGCACGAGCTTCTTTGGGGTCGTCGATTCCTAGACTATGGGTGTGCACTTTCGGGGTCTAACACATAGGCGCGTTCGGAGCCGAAGCTCACAAACCCGCTTCGCAGAAGGATTGGCGCGGAGCTTGCGTTCCGAGCTTTGACTATGGCCAGGGTTGCACCTCGGTCCAAGGCTGCCTGCAGCCTGAATCGCAAAAGCTCTCGGTACACTCCTTTGCCGCGGAACTCAGGGATAACCGCGGCACCCCACAGGCGTGCGTCACTCTCGGCGAAGGTGACACCCGCGATGCCGATCGCGGTTCCCTCTGCGACGGCAATGACCTCCCCGCCACGCCCACGCGCCCATCCGTCAGTTATCGCCGAGAGCCGGGCGTCGATGTCTGAAGATTCGACGAAGCTCGTGACTCCACCGAAGATGCGATCGCTAATCGCGGAGTAATCGACGAGGTCCTTGACACTCTCGAGTGAGCGCACGGACACAGCGCGATCCGCGGGGTACTGGGGATCGCGCAGCACTTCATTAGGCGCACAAGCCAAGATTGCTACTTCCTCGACCAACATTGCGTTCCGTGCCTCCAATGCTGCAGGAAGCTCATTCGAGTACAGCGTTCCGGTCCACACGAGAACCTGTCGAGTGGCAAGCGTCTTGGCGGCGACCGCTATGTCGCGAAGCACATCCCGCGGGCGAACGTCGGGAGCAATCCACACGACTTGGTATTGATATCTAAAGCTCGCTGGATACTTGACCATAATCAGGTTGGCAGTTTCCACGTGCTCCGCATCTTCGGGAATCCACACCCACCTGGCTGCCGCTGCCATCACCTCATGAACGTCCATGAGCGCAATCCTCCGTGTCCGTTTTGGCCTCTCCAGAAGCTACATAACTTCACCCTACGGACCCCGTCGCTCGGTCTCCAGTAGTTCTCAGTCACCGGTCCGGCTTCCACGGTGCGTATGACGCCGCCACGCAAGCGACAGTTCCCACGCCTAGCCCCCGCTCGGGGGCTCAACTAGGGTGTGGCTATGTATCCAGACAGCATGTTCTTCGCCCGCGCGTTATTCATTCAACTCTTCGTCTGCGCCCTCATCATCGCCGCCCTCTGGGTGATCATCAGAACTGCAGTACTGTCGGCACTCCGCAAGCACGCTGCAGAGCAACGTGCGCTGACGGCATCAGTGCCGGGCACGAAGGTACCTGGCGCCTAAGCGAGCGGCCGGGTTCCTAGGCGCAGGCGCAGCCAAAACCGCATAGCTCTCAGTCAACGGAAGGCGTCCCAGCGGGCTGCGGCGCAGCGGGATTCGGCGCCGCAGCAGGCGCCGGTGCTTCAGCACGCATTGGCGCAGCCGCCGCAACGATATAGAACGTCGCGAACGGCCCAAGCACCAAGCTGAGCAGAAACCACGAGAACCTCGACCTGTTCTTCTGTTCTGCAAGGCCCGCGTTCACTATCGCCAACGAGATCCAGAACAGCCCTTGCGGCACATACTCATCCATGCAGCCAGACTAATGGCCGCGACGACGGGGATGGACCGGGCCACGCCTCACCCGCTCACCGCTCACAGCAGAGCCGCCCCTGGCAGAATCGCGTGACCGCCGCCGCATGACCCGCGAGGCTTGCGGCATGAGCGAATCATCCAAGCCTCCCCTGTTCACCGACCAATACCGTCGCGAACTCTTCGAGCGCCGCGTGCTCGTGCTCGACGGCGAGCTCGACGACGATAACGGCGTGCTGCTCGCGAGCCAGCTCGTATCGCTCTCCGCCGCCGACCCCATCACCGACATCGCGCTGTGGATCCACTCGCCCGGTGGCTCCGTGCCCGCGATGCTGGCGATCCGTGACCTGATCCGGATCATTCCCAACGACGTATCGACGCTCGCGCTCGGGATCGCCTACAGCGCGGGCCAGTTCCTACTGACCTCGGGCACCCGCGGCAAGCGGATGGCGCTGCCCCATTCCCGCATTCTCATGCATCAGGGCTCGGCGGGGATCGGCGGTACAACGATCGACGTCGAACTCCAGGCGGCCCACCTGCGGCACACCCGCGACACCGTTCTCGGCCTCACGAGCGCGGACACTGGCCAGCCGCTCGACCGGGTCTTCGAGGACTCCCTTCACGACCACTGGTTCACCGCGACCGAGGGCGTCGAGTATGGGTTCATCGACGGCATCGTCGAGTCGTTCGACGCGATCATGCCGCGCACCACGGCGCAGGCGGGATTCACGACGGGCGCCAGCTGCGCCGCCGACGCAAATCCGCACAGGAACACAACCGCAGGCACAGCCACAGCCACAGCCACCGATCAGGCACAGGGGGACGCACGATGAGCGAGACCTACACGATTCCGAGCGTCGTCTCACAGAGCCCGCGGGGGGATCGCATCATGGACGTCTACTCGCACCTCCTCAGCGAGCGGATCGTGTACCTGGGCACGCCCATCGACGCCGGGGTTGCGAACGCGATCATCGCGCAGTTGCTGTATCTCGACGCGACGGGCGCCGACTCAGACATCAACGTGTACATCAACTGCGCTGGCGGCGACCCGAGCGCGATGCTCGCGATCTACGACACCATGCGCTACGTCAAGGCAAGCATCGCGACGACGTGCGTGGGCCAGGCCGTTGGCGTGGGCGCGGTACTCCTTGCCGCAGGGGCTGCGGGAAAGCGCATGGCGCTGCCGCACACCCGCGTGATTCTCCACCAGCCCAGCAACGAGGGCAGGCGCGGCACGATCCCCGACCTCATCCTGCAGGCAGACGAGGCCGTGCGGCTCCGCACCGACCTGGAATCTGTGCTCGCGGTGCACAGCGGGCAGCCTGTCGAGAAGCTGCGGCGGGACACCGATCACGACCGCGTCTTCACCGCCTCCGAAGCACTCAACTACGGCCTCATCGATCACGTCATCGTCGAGAAGTAGCGGGGCCTCCAGCGCGAGCCCCCGCCAGGCTAGGCGGCGAGCGCGAGCGCC
>WPCJ01351925.1_pt1 | contig 17401 bp, 22 predicted proteins | sample 5399831 | NCBI WGS metagenome assembly WPCJ01 (sample SAMN12869470, study PRJNA574797) | sludge metagenome | isolation source: wastewater treatment of pH10 | place: China:Beijing | collected 2019-05-20 | reverse complement strand
CCTGCGCGATGGAGGCGGCGGCCACGGCATCCCCGAAGTCATGGTAAAGATCGCCGATCGTGCGCCCCAGCGACGCCTCGACAGCCGCCTGCGCGGCCGCCTTGGGGAAGGTCGGCATCTTGTCCTGCAACAGCGCAAGCTCAAGGGCGATGTCGTTGCCGACCACATCGGGACGGGTAGCAAGAAACTGGCCGAGCTTGACATAGGATGGCCCGAGCCGCGCCACCGCATGCGCCAGCCGGTCGCTGCGCTGCTCTTTCAGCGCGCGCCGCCGCGTGAACATCGTGGCGACCCGCCAGCCCAGTTTTGGCAGACCCGAAAGCTGATCGCCCGGCAGGGCGGCAACCACGCCCTCACGCACCAGAACCCAGCCGGCCCTGACCAGCCGGAAACCCGCACTCACGCTGCTCATGAAGGCTGTCCAGTCAAAGCTTCCAGCCCGAATGAAGTGCGGCGATACCGCCCGAATAGTTGCGGAAGCTCACGCGCTCGAAGCCGGCCGAGGAAATCATCTCGGCGAAGTTCTTCTGGTCGGGGAACTTGCGGATCGATTCCACCAGATAGGCGTAAGGCTCGCCGTCGCCGGTCACCATTTCGCCGATCTTCGGAATGGCGTTGAATGACCATGCCTCATAGAAGCGGTCGAGCAGCGGCATATTGACATCGGAGAATTCGAGGCACAGAAAACGTCCGCCGGGCTTCAGCACGCGGAAGGCTTCCGACAGCGCCACATCGATGCGCGGCACGTTGCGGATGCCAAAGGCGATCGTATAGGCATCGAAGGTGGAATCGGCGAAAGGCAGTTCCTCGGCATTGGCTTCGACGAAATCGAGATGCGGCGAAAGCCCCTTCTTTTCCGCGCGCTCGCGCCCGACCTGAAGCATCGAACCATTGATGTCGAGCACCGTTTCGTGAGCATTGCGCCGGCTGGCCTCGATGATGCGGAAGGCGATGTCGCCGGTGCCGCCGGCCACGTCCAGCCCCTTCCAGCCCGGCCGCTTCGGCGGGTTGAGCCAGGCGATCATGGCGTCCTTCCAGATGCGGTGCATGCCCGCCGACATCAGGTCGTTCATCAGGTCGTAGCGATTGGCGACCTTGTGGAACACCTCGTTGACCAGAGGCTGCTTTTCGCCGGCGCCGACCTGGCGGAATCCATAGGAGGTTTCCATGCCGCCACGGGCGGTGGTTCTTTCAACTGACATGATCATGATCCGCCTTTTATGCGCGCGGACCATACAGGAACGAATTTGGCCGCGCCATGGCTTTAGCCGTCATTTCATTTACCCTGCGCCCCGCATTTACCCGGTAAAAGGTCGCAGCCCACCTGTGGACTTTATGAGGCTCAGCCCGCATAGGCCTTTTCTAATTTCTTTCCACCATTCACAATCGAGCTGTGAATTAGCCGGAGAACACCATGAAGGGCGTCACCGTCATCGATCATCCGCTGGTGCAGCACAAGCTCACCATCATGCGTGACAAGAACACCTCGACGGCAGGCTTTCGCCGGCTGCTGCGCGAGATTTCGCTGCTGCTCGGCTATGAGGTGACGCGCGACCTGCAACTCACCACCACTACCATCGAGACCCCGCTCGAAACGATGGAAGCGCCGATTCTGGAAGGCAAGAAGCTGGTGTTCGCCTCGGTGCTGCGCGCCGGAAACGGGCTGCTCGAGGGTCTGCTCGATCTCGTACCGGCCGCGCGCGTCGCCCATATCGGGCTTTATCGCGATCACGATACGCTGGAAGCGATCGAATATTTCTTCAAGGCGCCCAGCGACCTCGCCGACCGGCTGGTGATCGTGGTCGACCCCATGCTGGCGACGGCCAACTCGGCCACGGCAGCAATCGACAGGCTGAAGGCGCGCGGCGCCACCAACATTCGCTTCCTGTGCCTGCTGGCAGCACCGGAAGGCATTGCGCGCTTCACCGCCGCCCATCCGGACGTGCCGGTCTATACCGCTTCCATCGACCGACAGCTCAACGAAAAGGGTTACATCATGCCCGGCGTCGGCGATGCGGGCGACCGCATGTATGGCACGAAATAGGCCCGCCATGAGCGACAATGGCAAGGATGGGGACCGGCTGGTCGCGCTGGAAATCCGCGCGACAGAACAGGAAAAGACCATCGAGGAACTGTCCGGCCAGCTTGCCGAACAGTGGAAGGTGATCGACCGGCTTCAGAAGAAGCTCGATGCCCTGACCGAGCGTTTTCTGGAACTGGAAGAACAGGCCTCGCCCGACATACCGGTTACCAAACCGCCCCACTGGTGACCAGAAAGGCGGCTGCGACAAGAATAGACGGTCAGGAGCGCACGCCGGTCGGGATCGGGCAGGAAACGCCGGTGCCCTGCAAGCCGCAATAGCCATCCGGATTCTTCGCCAGATATTGCTGGTGCTCGGTTTCCGCGAAATAGAACTCCGGCGCCTGCGCAATCTCCGTGGTGACTTTGCCGCGTCCGCTTGCCAGCAATGAGGCCTCATAGGCATCGCGCGAAGCCTTCGCCTGCTCCAGTTGCGCCTCGCTGGTGGTGAAGACCACGGAGCGATAGGTGGTGCCGATATCGTTGCCTTGACGCATGCCCTGCGTCGGGTCGTGGTTTTCCCAGAACAGCTTCAGCAGGTCGGAATAGGACACAACGGCCGGATCGAAGACCACCAGCACCACTTCGGCAGGGCCGGTGAGCCCGGTGCAGGTTTCACGATAGGTCGGGTTGGGCGTGAGGCCACCCGCATAGCCGACGGCGGTGACCCATACGCCCGGCACCTGCCAGAACAGCCGCTCCGCGCCCCAGAAGCAACCCATGCCGAACACGGCGCTCTGCATGCCCGCCGGATAAGGCCCTTTGAGCGGATTGCCGTTGACGTAATGGGTTTCAGCGGTCGGGAGCGGCTGATCCCGACCCGGCAACGCCTCCTCAGGCTTCGGCATGGAGGATTTCTTGCTCAGGAGATCATTCAGGGAAAACATGTCGGTCTTCCTTCCTTAAAGGGTTAGCGCCAAAGGGCTATCACCGGTCAGCCGGGTGCATAGCGTACGGCCGGGCGCGCGCGCCGGTAGCCGATGGCGTAGAGCAGCAATGCCAGGCACGCGAACACCGCAAAACCCGGCAGAGACAGAATGAAGTTCACGCCCACCTCCCAGACCAGCGGACTGATCTTCTCGCGCACGAACATTTCCGCCGTACCCAGTGTGTGTGGCGATACCGCATTCCAGCTGGTTTTCAGCGGCGTGGTGATCAGCTGAGAAGCCGCAACCGTGCGCGTAGCATCCAGCACCGCCATGATCACGGCGACCGAAAGTGAAACCATCGCGGCAAGCCGGAACAGGAAACGGAACATCAGTGCACCTTTCTGGCACAAGAGATATGGCGGCGGGCTTCCGGGCGCAATCGGGTTGAAGGAAAAACAGGCTGTGACGGCAATTTTCTCATCCCGAGGAAAACTGGAAAACGCTTATAATTCAATGCTGAGGGTTAGAAATCAACCACTTCGATTCCGAGTTTGTTAAGTACAACCATTGCGCACATTTCGTTTACCATTGCACTTAACACAACCGAAAGCGGTGCCCGCGATATTGGGGTCACGGTTCATCAAGAAGCCGTTCAAACAAGTCACAACCTGGGCAACAAGGAATACAGATATGACCAAGCTTTTCGCACGCTTCGCCAAGGACGAGTCCGGCGCCACCGCCATCGAATACGGCCTGATCGCAGCTCTGATCGCCGTTGGCATCATCGGCGCTGCCACTACACTGGGCACCAACATCAGCACCACGTTCGAAACCGTGAGCGATCGGCTTGAGACGGCAAATACGCCTGCTACGCCGTAATTTCGCTAGAACCAGCAGGTTCTAGTAAAAAAGAAAAGGCCGCCTTCGGGCGGCCTTTTCTGTTTTCAGCCTCAATTTTCTGGAACAAAGATGCGACACGCTTTTATTCATGCGGTATCAACGGTCGCAAACAGATGCTGAACCATCTCGGAAATTCATGCTTGGCGGCGGTCTTCGCCGCAGCGCTTCTGGCCATGAGCGGTCCGGCTTCGGCCCAACAGCGCCCGCCCGTCGTGCAGAACCCGTCTGAAATCATCCAGCTTCAGAACCGCATCCAGCGACAGCAGTTCGAGCAGCAGCAGCAGTTTAACCGGCAGATCGATCGCCAGCAGGTCACCCAGCCTCCCGTGCAGCGCCCGCAGGTGCCTGCTTTTCAGCAAAACTGTCAAACTCAGGTGACAAGCAGCGGTTATGTAAGGAATTGCCGCTGACGCGGCTTGCCTCAATTGATTAGCCGACTATTCTGTTCGGTACAGATCGAATCGACGGAATATGGCGAAACAGAAGAAGCAGGTCCTTCGTAAAGCGAAGAAAGGCGAGAAGATTCGCCAGGTGGCGGCGATCCCTTTCAGGATCGGAGCCGATGGCGATTTGCAGGTCATGCTGGTCACCTCGCGCGAAACCCAGCGCTTCATTCTGCCCAAAGGCTGGCCGATGAAAGGCAAGAGCGGCCGCAAGGCCGCCACCATCGAGGCCGAGGAGGAGGCCGGCGTCGCCGGCAAGACACTCAAGGAACCCGCAGGAACCTACACTTACTGGAAGCGCCTGCCGGCAGCCTTCGTGCGCATCGATGTCACCGTCTATCTTCTGGAAGTCTCCGAACAGATGAAGCAGTGGCCGGAATCCGGCCGCCGCCAGCGCGCATGGCTTTCACCCGCGCAGGCAGCCGTGCTGATAGATGAGCCGGAACTGGCAAGCCTCGTCCGCCAGCTGAAAATTCCGCAGGAAACCACGCCTGCAAAGCCTGAAAAAACCAAAGCGTGATCCGGCGCGCCGGCAAAGCAGCAGCGACGCACTCACAGTGACTGCGGAATCTCCTGCGGCGCCAGTTCCACCAACGGAGCGGGTATGGAGGTGGTTTTTTCCGCAGATTTGCAGATATCGGCAATCACACATGCAGGGCAGTCCGGCTTGCGCGCCTTGCACACATAGCGCCCGTGCAGGATCAGCCAGTGATGGGCATGGCGCATGAATTCGTCTGGAATGATGCGGACAAGCTCCGCCTCCACCTGCTCTGGCGTCTTGCCCGGAGCCAGTCCGATGCGGTTGCCGATGCGCAGGATGTGGGTGTCCACCGCCATCGTATGCTGGCCGAAAGCCATGTTGAGCACCACATTGGCGGTCTTGCGGCCCACACCCGGCAGCTTCACCAGTTCCTCGCGATCATCAGGAACGTCACCGTCGTGATCGTGAATGAGCGCCTGCGAAAGGGCGATCACGTTCTTTGCCTTGTTGCGCCACAGGCCGATGGTGCGGATATGGTCGCCCACCTTCTCCTCACCCAGCGCCAGCATTTTCTGCGGCGTGTCGGCGATCTGGAACAGTGCGCGTGTCGCCTTGTTGACGCCGGCATCGGTCGCCTGCGCCGACAGCACCACCGCCACCAGCAGGGTGAAGGCGTTGACATGCTCCAGTTCGCCCTTCGGTTCCGGCCGCTGCACCGAGAACCGGCGGAAAATCTCATGAACCTCGGCCGGCGTGTAGAGCGAACGCGGGCGGCGCGCGGCAGGCCGCGCCTTCACCGGCTTCGCCTTTCGCGCCGGCTGTGCGAGCTCATTTCCGGGCACAGGCTGATCTTTTGACTTGGGCTTGCTCATGAGCATCCTATAGTATCGCCGCATGAGCGAGACAAATGCCGACTTTGCCGCGGATCAACCCTTTTTCACCGCACTGCTGACGCCGTACCGGTCGCTTGGACGCACCGGCTTCCTCGTGCTGTTCGGCACGATGCTCGCGGCATGGACCGTTACCGGCATCATCTTCATCAGCCATGGCGCATGGCCGATCTTCGGCTTCTTCGGTCTCGACGTAGTGGCCCTCTATGTCGCATTCCGGCTCAATTACCGAGCCGCCCGCGCCCGCGAGGAAGTGTCGGTTTCCCGCACCGAACTGCATATCCGCAAGATTTCGCCCTCCGGCAAATCCGAGCAGCATCGCTTCAATCCGTTCTGGACGCGCTTTTCCGTGACCCGCCACAGCGAAATCGGCATCACCCGCATGGCGGTGGAAACGCGTGAGCAAAGCGTGGCGATCGGCAGTTTTCTCAACCCGGACGACCGCGAGAGCTTCGCCACCGCCTTTTCCCGCGCCCTTGCCACCGCAAAAGCCCGTTAAAAAAACACGCATCCGGCAGGAAACGGGTGGGAATGGCGCGCTGTCGGGACGATATTTGAGACCACACAGATATCAGCGAGACAGGCCATGAACGCCCGCACCCAGATGAAGCCCGTACCCGTTCTCGAACGCGACATCACCCCGCAAGGCAGCGATTACGAGATCGTGCGCCAGGTCATCGAGAAGATCAGCCTCGACTATCGCGACCAGCCCTCACTGGAAGAGTTGGCCGCCGATGTGGGCGAGACCCCGACCGGCCTGCAGAAACTGTTCACCCGCTGGGCCGGGCTTTCGCCTAAGGGTTTTTTGCAGGCGGTGACGCTCGATCATGCGCGGCGGCTGCTCGAATCGGGCGCGCCGCTGCTGGAAGCCTCCATGGAAGTGGGCATGTCCGGCCCCGCCCGCCTGCACGATTTGTTCGTCACCCATGAGGCAATGTCGCCGGGGGCCTACAAGAACCGCGGCGAAGGCCTGACCATAAATTATGGCTACCACGTCTCGCCCTTCGGCATCGCGCTGATCATGGTCACCGACCGGGGGCTTGCCGGCCTTTCCTTCAACGATCCCGGCGATGAAAAGGCCGCGTTCGACGATATGGCTGGCCGCTGGCCCAACGCCACCTACATCGAAGACATGGCCGCCACCCTGCCCTATGCGCAGCGCATCTTCGATCCGTCCCGCTGGCGCGCCGACCAGCCCCTGCGCGTGGTCATGATCGGCACCGACTTTCAGGTGCGGGTGTGGGAGGCTTTGTTGTCCATCCCCATGGGCACGGCCAGAACCTATTCCGACCTTGCCGGACAGATCGGGGAGCCGAAGGCCTCGCGCGCCGTGGGCGCTGCCTGCGGGGCCAATCCCATCTCCTTCGTGGTGCCCTGCCACCGCGCCCTGGCGAAATCCGGTGCGCTCACCGGCTATCACTGGGGCCTGACCCGCAAGCGGGCCATCCTCGGCTGGGAAGCGGGACAGGTAGCCTGACGCCGGGAAGCGCGCATTGCGCTTTGTGCGGCGCACGATAAGCTCGCAAGGTCAGGGAGTTTTGCGGGCATGATCGTCGTTGTCGGGTCTATCAATCTGGATCTGATCGTCAGGCTGGATCGCCTGCCCTCCCCTGGCGAGACATTGCAGGGCATCGGCTTTGACAAAGCTCCCGGAGGCAAGGGTGCCAATCAGGCGCTGGCGGCAGCGCGCGCCGGCGCAGGGGTGCGCATGATCGGATCCGTCGGCAACGATGCCTTCGCCGGTGAGGCTTTGTCCCTTCTGCGCGCCGGCGGGCTCGATCTTTCCGGCGTGGCCGTCAGTACGGCCCCGACCGGCACCGCGCTTATCTTCGTCGGCGCGGACGGTGAAAACATGATCGCGCTGGTGGCGGGCGCCAACAGCGAAGTTCATCCCGCTGATCTTGGAAAGGCAGAGCTGAAGAAGGGTGATGTCCTGCTGCTTCAGCAGGAGATACCGCCCGAAACCGTCGAGGCTGCACTCGATATGGCGCGGGATGCGGGTGCGCTCAGCGTGCTCAACATCGCACCCTACCGCGATGAGGCAGGCCGATGTCTCACCAAAGCGGACTTCATAGTCGCAAACGAAACGGAGTTCGACCAGTGCTGCCGCACCATCGGCATTGAGGGCAGCGACGCCAGACAACGCATGCGGAGCTTCGTATCCCGGACCGGCAGAACGATCATCGTTACATTGGGGCCCGACGGTGTTCTCGCCGCCACGCCCGACAATTTTCTGGAGGTGCCTGCCATCGACATACAGCCAGTCGATACGGTTGGTGCAGGTGATACGTTCTGCGGCTATCTGGCAGCGGGCCTGAGCGCCAGCCTTCCCCTTGAAAAGGTTCTCGAACGCGCAGCGGCGGCAGGCTCCCTCGCCTGCCTCAAAGCCGGCGCCCAGCCTTCGATCCCGCTCGCGAGCGAGGTGGATGCTGCCCTCTCCCGTAGGGCCCGGTGAAGGTCACCATCGGCGCAAACCGGCGAAAGCCGAAGGCAAGCCTGCCTTTCCTGTGCAGCTCAGACGGCCAAATCTTGAACTCGGGGCTGCGGCAGACCATATCTGGTGCATGGAAGAATGCCGTGTGGGTTCTTCCGGAATTTGTCGCTCTCAAGAGGACAGGATTGCATGACCAGAATGACGCCTTTTTCCAGCCCGCTTCTCCTCGGCTTCGATGCCATGGAAAAAACGCTGGAACGCCTGGCAAAGTCGGGTGACGGCTACCCTCCCTATAATATCGAGCGCCTTCGCGGCGCAGACGGCACCACGGAAAAGCTGCGGATCACGCTGGCCGTCGCAGGGTTCGCCGAAAGCGACCTCGACGTGACCACCGAGGAAAGCCAGTTGATCGTCAGAGGTCGTCAGACAGACGACTCCGAGCGCGAATTCCTCCACCGTGGCATCGCTGCCCGCCAGTTCCAGCGCTGTTTCGTGCTGGCTGATGGAATGCGCGTGATCGGGGCAGAGCTCAGGAACGGGCTTCTGTCCATAGATCTCGACCGGCCCGAAGCCGAAAGGCTGGTACGAAAAATAAACATATCGGTGAAAGACTGATCTTTGCCGATGCTGAAGAGCCGGCCTTGGAAGGCGGCTCATAGACAGGAGGCCTGGATATGACCAGAACCGTTGACATGATTGCCGACAGCCAGGTGATGAGCGAAGGCGAACTGGCCCATCTCGGCGAAGGTACAGTTGCCTATCTGCGAAAGATGTCGAGCGACGACCTGCGCGGCCGCTTCCCCGGCCTGGCGCAGATCACGCCCGGACTTGAGCTGTGGGCACTGTTCGCCGCGAACGGCCAGCCGATCCTGCTGGCGGACGAACGCGACCGCGCACTTGCTGGAGCGATGGAAAACGACCTGACCACGGTTGCCACGCACTGAGCTCCATGACAGTTCGGCAATGATGCCAGAGCCGCAGGCGGAACGCTCCCGAAGCCATCATGAAGCAGAAGGGCCGCTGTGTGCGGCCCCTGCGGTACAGGTTCAATCAGGAAAAACGGCGCTCGGCGCGGCCTGTCCTCAGGCTGCGTGAGACGCTGGCGTTTCGGAAAGCAGCGCGTGAATTGCCTGCGCGTCGCGGGTGCCGCGAATCTTGTTCACGGTGTCGGTGTCGCGCAGCACACGCGCGATGCGCGACAAGGCCTTGAGATGGTCCGCGCCGGCACCCTCGGGCGCCAGCAGCAGAAATACGAGATCGACCGGCTGATCGTCCAGCGCCTCGAAATCGACAGGCGTTTCCAGTCGCGCGAAGACGCCGGTGATACCCTTCACGCCGGCCAGCTTGCCGTGCGGAATGGCGATGCCGTTGCCGACACCGGTGGACCCCAGCTTTTCGCGCTGCAGGATCGTCTCGAAAATGTCGCGCTCGGGAATACCCGAGATAGCGGATGCGCGCTCGGCCAGAAGCTGGAGCACCTGCTTCTTGGAGCTGGCCTTCAACGCCGGCAGGATTGCCGGAACGTCGACAAGATCGTTCAGAGCCATTTTTGAAATTCCTCTGCTTCGCCTGCCGCGGCCGGCCCCAAGAACGCAGGTACCGGCCGTCTTTTCTACCCTTACGCGGTTTTTACCGTCGCGGGATCAATCCAGCCGATGTTCCCGTCCGGCCGGCGATAGACGATGTTGAGCTGTTCTGTCCCGCCGTTACGGAACACAAGGACGGGGCTGCCCGTCGTGTCGAGTTCGATGACCGCCGAAGCGACGGACATCGTCTTCAGCGCAAGGCTCGATTCGGCGACGATGGTGGGAGCGAAATCCTCCGGGATATCCTCCTCGTCATCCTCGGCCAGCGCTTCCACCACCGTGTAGGCGATATTCTGCCCCTCGGAAGAGGCATTCACCGGATAATGCGACTTCAGACGGCGCTTGTAACGGCGCAGACGCTTTTCCAGCCGTTCAGCCGCAGCCTCGAAAGCCTGAATGGGATCGTGGGATTCGCCGGCAGCCTGCAGAGAGGCGCCCGAATCAAGCCTCACAACGCAATCGCAGGTGAAACGCGAGCCGGACTTGATGACAGTGACCTGGCCCGAAAAGCCGCGGTCGAAATATTTCGCAATGATGTCAGTAACACGTTCATCGATGCGCGTCCGGAACGCATCACCGACATCCATATGTTTTCCTGCAATCCGCAATGCCATCTGATTACCGACCTTCCCTGTACAGACTTCAAACTTACCGGAGTTTATACGCGTAGTCCGTTCGTACAAGCCACACGGCACCCCTTGTGCCGAATTTGCCCGAGAACGTCGCAGCCGACTCTCAAAGCCTGCCGTCCAAGCATCGATGGCCATTCCCTGCGCGGGTCAGACCCGCCTCATGCGGGCGGGCTTCTAGACACTTCATGGGTGCTTGTCAACGAAACGGCGACCGGCAGCGCGGTGCCCCGGCGTCAGCCTTTCAGGCCGGCGCGCGCCCGCTTCTCGCGCCTGCGCTGGACCGAAGAGGGAATATTCATAGCTTCCCGATACTTGGCGACCGTGCGCCGGGCGATATCGATGCCTTCCTCCTTCAGGCGATCAACAATCGTGTCATCCGAAAGTACACAGCTCATTTCCTCGGCTTCGATCAGTTCGCGAATCCTGTCGCGCACGGCTTCGGAGGAATGGGATTCGCCCTCGCCGGACGCTGCGATCGCCACGGTGAAGAAATAGCGCATCTCGAACACGCCGCGCGGCGTGTTCATGTACTTGTTGGCGGTGGCCCGACTGACAGTCGATTCGTGCATGCCGATGGCGTCGGCCACGGTCTTCAGGTTGAGCGGCCGCAAATGCCGCACGCCATGGGCCAGAAAGGCATCCTGCTGGCGCACGATCTCGGAAGCCACCTTCAGGATGGTCCTCGCGCGCTGGTCGAGGCTGCGCGCCAGCCAGTTGGCGCTCTGCAGGCATTGCCCGAGAAAATCCTTCTCGCCCTGATCCCGCGTCTGGCCGGACACCCTTGCAAAATAGGTCTGGTCGATCAGCACGCGCGGCAGGGCATCGGCATTCAGTTCCACAGTCCACCCACCATCGCTGGCGGGCCGCACCTCGACATCGGGCACGAGCGTCTCGCTGTTCCCTCCGGAAAAGGCGAGGCCCGGACGCGGATCCAGCCCCCGGATCTCGGCCAGCATATCCAGAAGGTCTTCCTCATCGACGCCGCAGATGCGCCTGAGCGACTGGAAATCCCTGCGGGCGAGAAGATCGAGCCTCTCCAGCAGCGCACGCATGGCCGGATCGAGCCGATTGCGGGCACGAAGCTGGATGGACAGGCATTCGGCAAGGTCACGTGCGAACAGCCCCGGCGGATCGAAATTCCGGCAACGGGAGAGCACGGCCTCGACGCTGTCGGCATCCGTGCCGAGCCGTTCGGCACATTCGCCCGGATCGGCCCGCAAATAGCCGGCCTCGTCAAGGCAATCGGCAAGCTCGGCCGCGATCATCCGGTCCCGCGGATCGGTGAACGCAAAGGCAATCTGTTCCGCGACGTGATCGCGCAATGTGACGGGTGCGGCCGCCAGATCCTCAAGATCGAACCCCTCGGAAGTTCCACCGGCGGATCCGCCAGCGGCGGATTTCCACTGCATCGACAAGGAAGGGTCAAGCTGTTCGGAACGCCCCGGATCATCCGGAAACAGATTTTCAAGAGACGAATCCAACCGCTCCGATATCGCCTCGGAAGAGAGCCCCGCTTCTTTGCCGAACCAGTCGTCGCCGGTTTCGCCGGCGCTGTTCGCGTCGGATTCCGGCTCCGGTCCGGCCAGATCATCCGGACCGCTCTCCGCTCGCTCCAGCAGAGGATTGCGCTCAACCTCTTCGTCGACGAAATGCTCCAGCTCGGCATGGGTAAATTGCAGCAGGCGTATCGACTGCAGCAGTTGCGGTGTCATCACCAGCGACTGCGTCTGCCTGACCTGCAATTTTGCCGAGAGTGCCATCCGGTAGCGTTTCTTCCCACGAAGCAACGGGAAAGGAGATTTTCCGTGCCAGCAATTCAAACTGGCCCGGCTTTTGCTTGTCAAGCGCGATGGCACGCGAAAGCCGCGCTCGCGCCCGCATTTGCATCAGAAAGCATCTGGCGAAGCAGAGTTCGGGAGGGAAAAGACCGTCTTCGGAAGAAAATGCGCTTTTGCAGTGGAAGGCTTCAGAGCGTGAAGCCTTCACCGAGATAGAGGCGCCGCACATCGGCATTGGCGACCACTTCCTCGGCCCGGCCATGGGTGAGGACTTCGCCGGCGTGGATGATGTAGGCGCGGTCGATGAGCCCAAGCGTTTCGCGCACATTGTGATCGGTGATCAGCACGCCGATGCCGCGCTTGGTGAGATGGCGCACCAGTTGCTGGATATCAGCCACAGCGATGGGATCGATACCCGCGAAAGGCTCGTCGAGCAGCATATAGGCCGGCCGGCTGGCCAGCGCGCGCGCGATCTCCAGTCGCCGGCGTTCACCGCCGGACAACGCCATCGACGGCGCATGGCGAAGATGGCTGATATGGAACTCTTCCAGCAGCTCATCGAGATTCTTCTCGCGCTGCTTGCGGCTCTTTTCGACGACTTCAAGCACCGCGCGTATGTTCTGCTCGACGCTGAGCCCCCGGAAGATGGAGGTTTCCTGCGGCAGATAGCCGATGCCCAGCCGCGCCCGGCGATACATGGGCATGGAGGTGACATCGTAACCATCGATCTCGATGGTGCCTTCGTCCACCGGAACCAGCCCCGTAACCATGTAGAAGCAGGTCGTCTTGCCGGCGCCATTCGGCCCAAGCAGGCCCACGGCCTCGCCGGCGCGCACGCCAAGCGAAACGCCGTTGACAACCCTTCGGCCCTTATAGCTCTTGGTCAGGCCACGGGCGATCAGCGTACCCTTGAGCCCGGACGAAACGGCCTCATCCTTCGGCGGGGAAGCAGTCTCACTGGCCTTGCGTCCGGACAGGCCGAACTTTTGAAGTGAAAGCATCCGCGATCCTACGGTTTCTTCTGCGAACCCGGAGAGATCGACATCATGACCCTCTTGCCGCAGGCCTCCACCTGAGCGAGGCCGGTTTTCATCTGCACGGTCAGCTTGCAGCCGGTGAGAACATTGTCGCCATCAGACAGGACCACCTTGTCGCCCGACAGAACCAAAACCTCGGTCTTCATGTCGAAGGTGCCGCGATCGCCCGTGGCGACCTGCGTGTCGGACTTGATGTAAACCTTGTCCCTGACCTCAAGCCGGTCGATGTTGGCCGTGCCGGTGGTGGCGGAGCCCGCAGCGGCGTCGGCATTACCGCCCTTGTCGTTGACGTAATAAACATCCATGGAACCGGCCTTGAGCAGGGTCGGCCCCTGAATGACCTGCACATTGCCGGTAAAAATGGCGAGACTTTCATTCTCACGCACTTCCAGCTTGTCGCTTTCGATCTCGATCGGCTGATCACCCGCCAGCTTCAGGCCCGACATGGTGCCGGTGCCGCCCGACTGGGCGAAGGCGGAGCCCGCCACGACAAGGGACAAGGCAGATGCAAGCGCTGCAAGCCTCATCGAATCACTGCGTAGCATTGGTGTCTCCGCTCTTTTTCTGATCCGCCTTCCGGGCGGCGGGGTCGATGCTCACGCGAACCCGCTTCTCGAATATCATGACCTTGCCGCCATCTTCCACCCACATCGTGTCGGAAGTGATGCGCGATCCGGCCCGGCTGATTTCGACGGGTTGCTCCGTCTTCATATTGCCTTTGTCCATGTCGAGAAAGGCCGATTTCAGCTTTGCAACCATTCCGTCGGTGGTCGTGACCGTAATTTCGTTGTCCAGCTGCAGCGTATTGCCCGAACGATCATAAGAACCGTTTAACGCATCCACCTTCGCAGTGGTCTCCGCATTGAGCGGCAGCCGGGCGCTGATGCCCTCCAGCTCGATCACGCCTTCTTTGGCGGTATCCTGCACGGCCCGAACCGCCGTCATCGCGTAAGGCAGAAGCGCCTTGGTGAAGCCTTCCAGCTTCGGATTGGACATCACCAGCTTGCCATCGGAAAAAGCGCTGCTCTCGGTCGTGACCGGCACCTCATCGGGGGCGACAATGTAAGAATAAAGCGGAAAGGCGACGGCCATGGCAATGGCGATCGCCGGAACCACGAATTTGAGCCTGCGCACCCGGCGCGAATGCTGCTGGGCGCGGTCGAAGGCTGCTTCGCGCTGGCCGTCGCCCGCTTGGGCAAGCGCGGGCCGCGGCAGTCTGTCTTCCATGCCCATCGGATCTGTCACTGGCGACAAAACAACTACTTTCTACAAAAGGAAGCTTACGCCTTATGCCCAGTAATTCGGGAGGCGGAACGTTTCAAACAAGTCCGGACGGATCAAAACCGTAAAAATATGACCAGTCTAAGGATACACGATGGCGCAAATGGCCCGCAAGACCTCCTTTACGGCGCAAAACGGGCAAAAGTGGTGGTCGCCGGCGGCACGATGATCTAGATAGGCACTGCCCATATCCCATCCAAGAGGCTGAGCATGGCACAGAGAGCCGATGACCTGATCGACCGGCGCAGACTTCGGCGCAAGCTGACATTCTGGCGCGCACTGACAATCATCGTCATCCTGCTTGCCATAGGCGGCATCGCAGCGTGGTTTGGCGGCGATGGCACCGGCTCAGGCTCCCATATCGCCAAGGTCAGGATCACGGGCACCATCACCCAGGACGACAAGCTGCTCGAGCGGCTGGAGAAGATCCGCAAATCGCCGCGCGTCGCCGGCGTTATCGTCCAGATCGACTCGCCCGGCGGCACCACGACCGGCGGGGAATCCATTTACGAGGCCGTGCGCAAGATCGCCGCTGAGAAGCCGGTGGTCGCAGAAGTCGGCACGCTGGCGGCCTCCGCCGGCTACATGATCGCCAGCGCCACGGATCATATCGTAGCGCGCCAGTCCTCGATCGTGGGCTCGATCGGCGTACTGATCCAGTATCCGGATGTCACCGGCCTGATGGACAAGATCGGCATCAAGCTGGAAGAGGTGAAATCCTCGCCGCTCAAGGCCTCGCCCTCGCCCTTCAAGCCGACCAACGAGGAAGAGCGCGCCATGGTGCGCCGCCTGATCATGGACAGCTACGACTGGTTTGTCGACATCGTCGCCAACCGCCGGTCGATGACCCGCGAGCAGGCGCTTGCGCTCGCCGACGGTTCGATCTTCACCGGCCGGCAGGGCTTGCAGAACAAGCTCGTCGACGCTCTCGGGGGAGAGGAAGAAGCCGTGGCGTGGCTGGAAAGCAAGGGCGTTGCGCCCGATCTCAAGGTTATCGAGTGGAAGCCGAAGGAGGGAACGGCAAGCCTTCTTTTGTCGCAATCGCTGGTACGCAACATCGCGCGCGCTCTGGGTCTGCCCGAGCAAAGCGGCGACGTGGTCAGGGAGCTTGGCATGGAGCGGCTGTTCCTTGACGGGCTGGTGTCGGTCTGGCACCCTTGACAGTCCCGCTTTCAAATGAAAAAAGCGAATGAAATCATCTGCATAATTTCGACCGCATGTTGTCCGCAAGGGGATTGCCCGCATGATCAAGTCTGAACTCGTGCAAATCATTGCCTCTCGCAACCCGCATCTTTTCCTGCGCGATGTCGAAAACATCGTCAGCGCGGTGTTTGATGAGATCACCGATGCGCTGGCGGAGGGCAACCGCGTGGAGTTGCGCGGCTTCGGCGCCTTCTCGGTGAAGAACCGCCCCGCCCGCACAGGACGCAACCCGCGCACGGGCGAAGCGGTCGAGGTCGAGGAGAAGTGGGTTCCCTTCTTCAAGACCGGCAAGGAACTGCGTGAAAGGCTGAACGCGGAGGACTAAAGCCTGTCGCCCGAAAGCGGGAACTGCCTTCGGGACAACGACATGCGTAAAAACAGGAACTTAAAGCGTAAGCGGCAACTCTGAGAGATAGAGATAAGCTTTAGAGCGAATGGAGCCCGGATAAATCCGGGCTGCTGCTCTATCTCTTTGTTTGAGCCGCATTTATGCGACGTCAGACGACTTCGCTGACTGCAAAATGCTCCAGGCGTCAGGAATTTCCAATGTTCAATCGCTTCGCACTCGTTCTCGTCTTCGTGCCGCTGGCCATCATCCTGATCGCGCTGGCGGTGGCGAACCGCGCTCCGGTTGCGTTCACCGTCGATCCGTTCAACCCCGGCAATCCGGCGCTGACCTACACGCTGCCTTTCTTCGTGTTCCTGTTCGCCGCGCTGGCGCTCGGCATGCTGATCGGAAGCCTGGCCACATGGTTCCGGCAGGGGCGCTACCGCAAGCTGGCCCGCCAGCGCGCGATCGAGGCCGAAAGCCTGAAGCAGGCAGCAGGCGCGCGCCCGGCCGCCGCGAACCCGAACAATCCGGCCCCTCACAATCCGGCGCTGCCGCACCCGAGCGCCTGAGCCGGCACGGAACGGTTCAGCGCCTGCCGGCGATGAACCCGGCTATTTCATCGGACAAGCCCGCAGCCAGAGGCATCTCGGCATCGCCATAGGCGGCGAAATTGGCGATGAGATTATCCTTCGGCGTCTCCTTCAGTACGTGATTCATACCGGGGAAAATCTTCAGCTGCGCCGCCGGCTGGGCCTGTGACAGGTTTTTTGCATCAACCACCTTCACCTGAAGATCATTGTCGCCCTGCACGATCAGCACCGGCACCTTCAGCTTTGCAATCAGTTCCGCCGGTTTGTAGCTCAGCAGATCGATGAGAAAGCCCTGAATGCTTTCCGGAAACAGCGGCCGCACGATCCCGGGAAGGCTGGCGACATCGACATGTTCGCCGCGCTCAAGCGTTCTGGTCGCCTCCAGAAGCTGGGGCAGGACCGGCCGGTTGGCAGGGTTGCCCGCGAATTGCTCTCGCAGGATCTCGCCCAGCGGACGGCCAGGCGCGGAGACGAGCACCACCCCGCACAGGTCCGGCCCCGCGAGCTGCGCGGCGATCAGGGCGACCAGGCCGCCCTCGCTGTGGCCCACGAGCCAGGCGCAGTCCGTACCCGCCTTCTCGCGCGCGACCTTCAGCCAGGCAATGGCGTCTCCCGCATAGTCCGTCATGCGCACATCATTGGCGTCGGGAAAGCCGGTCTTGCTGGAAAACATGCCGCGCTTGTCGATGCGGATCGTACCGATTTCCTTGTCGGCCAGTTCCTCGGCCAGCATCTTCAGATAGCCCGCCTTGATGCCGAGCGGATTATTGCCGTCATGGTCGGTTGGGCCGGAGCCCGGAATGATGACGGCCACCGGCTGTCCTGACCGGTCGCCGGGAAGGAGCATGTTCCCCTTCAGGACGCCT
>WPCJ01084200.1_pt1 | contig 17415 bp, 16 predicted proteins | sample 5399831 | NCBI WGS metagenome assembly WPCJ01 (sample SAMN12869470, study PRJNA574797) | sludge metagenome | isolation source: wastewater treatment of pH10 | place: China:Beijing | collected 2019-05-20 | reverse complement strand
CCCCGGTTTTCAGTGGCCATTACGATCTTGCCATCCGCCCGTTCGCCCCGGCTTCGGAGGTCCGGGCCTCGGCCGTCCGCTCGCGCAAGCGTCCGATCTCGCGTGCCGCGGACGCCTTCCTGCGCGAGGTCCGGCTCGTCGCCGCGGAAACGGCCGCAAAGCTTGGCGCCGGCTGAAGTCGGCAGCGCTATTCAGCTTGCGAATGTCGCCCCGGAAATCCGCATAGATGGCGCCATTGTCCGGCCGGACCGGCTGGCCCAAAGTTCTCCGGCTGCCGTCCGGCAGCGCGTATCAAGAGATGATGCAGGCTCGATCCACGCACGCCGATCACCGGCACGTGACCGGGCCGCGCCCACACCTGACCGGACCGAGATGACTGCAACAGCCAGGACGCTCCACACCGACGCGGCGATCGCCGCGGCCGTCGCCTCCCAGCGCGACTGGGTGGAGGGCCTCTTCGGCCGGCTGGCGACCGGCAGTCGTGATGCCCCCGGCATCACGCGCGACACCTATGGCGCCGGCGAGGATTTCGGCCATCGTCTGCTGGCGCAGCATGGCAAGGCATACGGGCTCGCCGTGTCGCGTGATTTCGCGGCCAACACCTATGTCACCCTGCCGGGCCGCGACGCCACCGCTCCACGTATCCTGATGGGCTCCCATCTCGACAGCGTGCCGCATGGCGGCAATTTCGACGGCGCGGCGGGTGTCGTTGCCGGGCTGGTGGTCATCGAGACGCTGCGCGCGCTCGGCATCGCGCCGCGCTGCGACGTCACCGCGATGGGCGTGCGAGCTGAGGAGAGCGTCTGGTTCCAGGTTTCGTATATCGGCAGTCGCTCCGCGCTCGGCACCCTGCCGGATGGGGCTCTCGACGCGAAACGCATCGACGACGGCCGTGTCCTCGCCGCGAGCATCGATGCGAGCGGCGGCGATTCCGATGCGATCCGCCGGCGTGAGCGCCATCTCGAACCCGCGACGGTCCGGGCTTTTCTCGAAGTTCATATCGAGCAGGCGCCGAGCCTGGTCGAATCCGGCCTGCCGGTCGCGATCTGTACCGGTGTGCCCGGCAATTTCCGCTATCCCGACGCACATATTGTCGGGCGCCACGACCATGTCGGCACGCCCCGCCGCTTCCGCCGCGACGCCGCGATGGCCGGCGCCGATTTTGCCGTGATGCTCGATCGGCTCTGGCAGGACGAGGAGGAAGCCGGTTTCCCGATGGCCGTCACACTCGGCCGCTTCCACACCGACCCGGCCGTCCATGGCCTGACCACGGTGCCAGGCAGCTTCGCCTTCAGTCTCGACGTGCGCGCCTATGACCCCGCGGTGCTGGAACGCGTCGAGGCTAGGATGCTGGCCGGTATCCGCGAGATCGAGGCGCGCCGGCATGTCGGCTTCGAACTCGGCGCGCGCGCCAGCGCCGCCGTAGGCCCGGTCGATCCCGCCATCGTCGCGGGGTTTGAGGCGGCGGCGCAGCGGCAGGGCATCGCGACGATGCCCCTCGGCAGCCCGGCCTCTCACGATTCCGCGGCCTTTGCTGCAGCCGGCGTCCCTATCGCGATGCTGTTCGTGCGCAACGAGCATGGCAGCCACAATCCGCGGGAAGCGATGGGGATCGACGATTTCCTTGCCGCCTGCACCATTCTGGCGGATTGGGTCGTGCGAGAGGTCGCCTGAACCGGCAGGCAATGCCATGCTGAACCACAGATTCTTCACTTCGGACCCATCGCGATGAATCGCCGCCCCCGCATCCTCGTCATCAATCCCAATTCCAACGAGACGGTCACCGAGGGTTTGCGGCAGGCTCTGATCCCGCTCGCCTTCGCCGAGGGGCCGGAAATTCTCTGCGAAACCCTGCGCGAGGGGCCGGCCGGCATCGAGACGCAGGAACATGTCGAGAGCGTCACCCTGCCGCTGCGCCGCCGGGTCGAGGCCGCCAACAATGTCGATGCCTTCGTCATCGCCTGCTATTCCGACCCGGGACTCCATGTCGCCCGCGAAGGCACGGCCTGTCCTGTTTTCGGCATCGCCGAATGCGGCGTGCTCACCGCCCTGACGCGCGCGGACCGCTTCGGCGTCATTGCCATCAAGTCGCGCTCGATCCCGCGCCATATCCGCTATCTCCGCCAGATGGGGCTGATGGACCGTCTGGCGGGCGAGCGTCCGCTCGAAATGTCGGTAGCGGAGAGCGCGTCCGGCGAAGGTACGCTCGAGCGCATGATCGCGGTCGGGCGGGAATTGCGGGATGCGGACGGTGCGGGCGCGGTCGTCATGGGCTGCGCGGGCATGGCGCGCCATCGCCGGCCGCTGGAAGATGCGCTGGGCATCCCCGTGATCGACCCGACGCAAGCCGCGGTCGCCATGGCGATCGGCACCCTGATGGTGCGTTGAGAAGGACGAGGGCAGATGACGGCGAACTATGATCTGGTCATTCGCGGCGGCACGGTCGGCAGCGCGACGGGCAGTTTCCGCGCCGATGTCGCGGTCAAGGACGGCAAGATCGCGGCGCTCGGCCTCGGCCTTGCGCCCGGCGTCCGCGAGATCGACGCGACGGGCAAGCTCGTGCTGCCGGGCGGCATCGATACCCATGCCCATGTCGAGCAGGTTTCGGCCGGCGGGCTGCTCAATGCCGACACCTTCGAGAGCGCCACGGCCTCTGCCGCTTTCGGTGGCAACACCACGCTGATCTCCTTTGCCGCCCAGCATCGCGGCCTCGATCTGCGGAAGGTCGTCGACGATTATGCCGCGCTCGCCCGGCGGGGAGCCTTGATCGACTATGCTTTCCATCTCATCGTCGCCAATCCGGACGCCAAGACGATCCAGCAGGATCTGCCCGCCCTGATCGGCGAGGGCCATGCCTCGATCAAGGTCTTCATGACCTATGACCTGATCAAGGTCGACGACGAGCCGCTGCTCGACCTGCTGTTGACGGCCAGGCAGCACCGGGCGCTGGTCTGCGTTCATGCCGAGAATCACGGCATGATCTCCTGGATGGCCAGGAAGCTGGTGGAGAAGGGCTATGTCGCGCCGAAATACCATGCGATCAGCCATCCTCGCGGCTCGGAGGCTGAGGCCTTCAACCGGCTGATCACGGCGGCCGAACTGCTCGATGTGGCCATCATGATCTTCCATGTCTCGACCGCCGAGGGCGCGCAGGCGATCCGCGACGCGCGCGGGCGCGGCCTCAAGGTTTTCGCCGAGACCTGCCCGCAATATCTCTTCCTCACTCGGCACGATCTCGACAGGCCCGGTCTCGAAGGCGCGAAATGGATATGCTCGCCGCCGCCGCGGGAAGAGGCGGATCAGGATGCGCTCTGGCAGGCGCTGGCGCTCGGCGATATCCAGACGGTCTCCTCCGATCACGCCCCCTATCGCTTCGACGAGACCGGCAAGCTCTCCGCTGGCCCGAACCCCAGCTTCAAGCAGATCGCCAGTGGCCTGCCGGGCTTGGAAACGCGGCTGCCTCTGCTTTTCGATGCGCTGGTCTCGCAGGGCCGGCCGGAATTCTCGGGGCGCGGGCTCGAAGCCTTCGTGAACCTGACGGCGACCGCGCCTGCCGAAATCTACAACCTGCCCGGCAAGGGCGCGCTCAAGCCCGGCTACGATGCCGATATCGCGATCTGGGATCCCGGCAGGCAAGTGACCATCACCGATGCGGCGATGCATGATCTGACCGGCTTCACGCCCTTCGCGGGCCGCAACGTCACCGGCTGGCCTGAACATGTTCTCGTCCGCGGGCAGGATGTCGTCAGCGGCGACACGCTGCATGCCGCTCCGGGCTCGGGCCGCTGGCTGGCGCGCACTGGCGGCCATGCGGCGACCCCCACCGGCCGGCTTGTCGCCGATATGGATCCGCAGCGGAATTTCGGTGCGCGTCTGCTCGACTGAAGGTCTGGTTGCCGCGGGTGAGGATGATGAAATTCTTCGGGAGGCGGCCGGGTTGTTTCCGGCATCTATTGTCGACAAGAAATATGCAATATACGGTGGCCGCATCGGGCCGCCGTGGATATCTGCCATTCGTCGGGGCGCCGGGCCGCATGCGGACACCGAACGAAAGAGGATGATGACCGATGAGCATCGGGGTGGGAGGTTCGAGCTTCGAAGCGGAACTGGCCGGGCTCGAAGCGACGGTCGCCGGCATCACGCCGATCGCGGTCGGCGAATTCAAGGAGCGGATCGCGAAGGTGCAGCGCCTCCTGCGTGAGCAGGGCTTGCAAGCCCTGTATCTCGATAGCTCGGTCAATCTGCACTATTTCACCGGCATCCAGCTCAAGCTGACCGAGCGACTGCACGGCGCGATCATTCCGGCCGAGGGGGAGGTCGTCTACCTCAGCCCGGCGTTCGAGGAACCCAAGACGCGCGAATACATGCAGTTCGGCGACGATGTGCGCTGCTGGGAAGAGCATGAGGATCCGACCGCGCTGGTCGTGGAGGCCATCCGCAGCCTCGGCTATGAAAATGGCTCCATCGCGCTCGATCCGGACACGCCGTTCTATACCGTCGACGGGTTGCGCAAGGCGGGAAACCGCTTCGACTTCACGAATGGTGGCGCGGTCACGGCCGCTTGCCGCCAGTTGAAATCGGCGGCCGAGATTGCCCTGATCCAGCGCGCCATGGATATCACCATGGCGGTTCATCGCGCTGCCGCGCGCACCCTGCGCGTCGGCATGACGACGACGGAACTCGTGGAATTCCTGGAGAAGGCCCATCGCAAATTCGGCCTGAGCCTGACATTCGGTGCCGCGCAGTTCGGCGAGGCGACCGCTTACCCTCATGGCGTGCCTCATCCCCAGACGCTGGCCGAAGGCGACATGGTCCTCGTCGACATGGGCGCCAGGGTCGGCGGCTACCATTCGGACATCACCCGCACCTATGTCTTCGGTGAGCCGACGGAGCGTCAGCGCGAGATATGGAACCTGGAGAAGCGGGCTCAACTCGCCGGCTTCCAGGCGGCTGTGCTCGGCGCGCCGTGCGAGGCCGTCGACCGGGCTGCGCGTGCCGAGATCGAAGCAGCCGGCTTCGGCCCCGGCTACAAGGTGCCGGGCCTGCCGCACCGGACCGGTCATGGCCTCGGCCTCGCGATCCACGAGGAACCGTTCATGGTCACCGGCAATCTCACGCCGCTGGCGCCGGGGATGTGTTTCTCCGTCGAACCGATGATGTGCATCTACGGCGAGTTCGGCGTTCGCCTCGAGGATATCGCCTATATGGCGGAAGACGGTGCACGCTGGTTCACGCAGCCGGCCCACAGCGTGGACGATCCGTTCGGCTACGAGGCTTGAGCGTTCCGGCGGCGGTTCGGCACTCACGCTTGGCCTGCACCATCGGCACCGGCTCGCTTCCGCCACGGTTGCACGGAAGGTGCTGACGGTGACAGTGAGTCAATGCCGATTCTCAGCGATATCCCCGCCGACATCCGGCGCGCTGCCTGCGCGTTTCATGAGGCCGGCCATATCGTCGCCGGTTGGCAGCATCGGCGCTACATCACGCATGCCTGGCTGCGGCCGCCTTACGGCTTCTCCGGAGAGACCTGTTTCGAGCCCTACCAGCGCGGCTTCCGGAGCGACAGCCCGGTCGATCGCGAACGTGCCGAGATCGAGATCATCATCCTGTCTGCCGGCTATTGCGGTGAGATGATCTACTGGAACGGCGCTGGGCTGAAATGGTATCCGGGCGCCATCGCCTCGCATGAGGACGATCTCAGGCAGATGAAGCCCTATCTCGCGCTGCTGCGGCTGCCGGACGAGGCTGCGCTGCGAGCGCGCTGTGCCAATGCGGCGACCGCCATTCTGTACCGCCCGGCGATGCTCGCGGCTCTTGCCGCCATCGCCCGGCGATTATCCGACCGCCGCCGCATCGATCGCGGCGAGGTCGATGCGATCCTCGGGGGAGCGGCGAGCTGATGACCGGCGCGCGCCCGAGCCGATGAGCGGCGGTTGGTTAGGCCGCCTTCTTGCCGGCGTCGAACGGCACCTCGATATCGACCGCGAGCGTCGAGACCTGGGCGCCGCGTTCCATCCGGACGCTGACCTTGTCGTCGTCGATCTGCATGTGCTTCGAGATCGCGCGCAGGATTTCGTCGCGCAGCTTGGCGAGCAGATCGGCATCGCCGCCGGTCGCGGCGCGCTCATGGGCGAGCAGCACCTGCAACCTTTCCCGGGCGGCGGGGGCCGAGCGTGGGCGGGAGAAGAGACGAAGCAGGTTCATGCCGCCTTCCTTCCGAAGATCTTGCCGAAGAAGCCGCGCTTCTCGCCGGGGACGGAGACCGGGATCTGCTCGCCCTTGAGCCGGCGCACGGCATCGAAATAGGCGATCGAGGGGGCGCTGCCCTGATCGGCCAGTGTGACCGGCGAGCCGATGTTGGAAGCGCGCAGCACGTCCATGCTCTCCGGGATGATGCCGAGCAGCGGGATCGACAGGATTTCGAGGACGTCGTCGACCTTCAGCATGTCGCCACGCTCGGCCCTGACCGGGTCGTAGCGGGTGAGCAGCAGGTGCTTCTCCATGTGCTCGCCATTCTCGGCCTTGACCGTCTTGGAATCGAGCAGGCCGATGATCCGGTCTGAATCGCGGACCGAGGAGACTTCCGGATTGGTCACGACGATCGCGATGTCGGCATGGCGCATCGCCAGCGTGGCGCCGCTCTCGATGCCGGCGGGGCTGTCGCAAATAACCCAGTCGAAATTTGCCTTGAGGGCTCCGATCACCGCCTCGACGCCCTTGGCCGTCAGGTTCTCCTTGTCGCGGGTCTGCGAGGCCGGCAGCAGGTAGAGCGTTTCGACCCGCTTGTCGCGGATCAGGGCCTGGGTGAGCTTGGCCTCGCCCTGGATGACGTTGACGAGATCGTAGACCACCCGCCGCTCGGCACCCATGACCAGGTCGAGATTGCGCAGGCCGACGTCGAAATCGACGACTACCACCTTTTCCCCGCCCTGGGCGAGCGCGGCGCCGAGCGCGGCCGACGATGTCGTCTTGCCGACGCCGCCCTTGCCCGATGTGACGACGATGACCTTGCCCATTGACCGCTCCTTGTGACTGTTGATGCCTTCGCCTCAGGCGAGCGCTTCGACCTTGAACGCTTCGCCATCGAGCCAGATCTGCACGGGCTTGCCGCGGAATTCGGGGCCCATGTCCTCGGCCGTCTTGTAGTAGCCGTCGATCGCGATCAGTTCGGCCTCGAGCTTGCGGCAGAAGATGCGTGCGGCGGCATTGCCCATGGTGCCGGCCATCGCCCGGCCTCGCAGGGTGCCGTAGACATGGATCGAGCCGCCAGCGACGATCTCGGCGCCCGAGGCGACCGAGCCGACGACGGTGACGTCGCCTTCGAGAAAGACCAGCGACTGGCCCGAGCGCACCGGCTGCGTCACGATGATCGACGGCACTGCCTTGGGCAGGTCGGGCATGACCGGCTCGGCGATGGCGACCTCGGCCTTGACCGCTTCAGGCGCGGCGGCCGGTGGTTCGAAATCGGCGGTCGGGCGTCCGTCGGCCATGGCCGGCGGCAGGTCCGAGCCGAGGAGGGCGGGGGAGGCGCCCTCGATGCCCATGATCCGCACCTGGCGCGTGCCGAGCTGGCTGACGAAGCCGCGAAGCTGCGCCCGGTCCACATCCAGGCCGGTGATGTCGAGAACGACGGGGCGCCGCAGGAAGAAGCCGGCGGAGCGCGAGGCGAGATCGTCGAGCCGCGCCAGCCAGTCCTCGAAGGGCAGCTCCGGGGTCAGCGTCAGCGCAAGATAGGACCGCCCCTTGAGGCGGATGGGCCGGGGTTGAGTTAACACGTCGGTTATCTTGGTAAATTTTCGGTTGCTTCGGTGTATCGATGGAATGGTTAACAGATGGTAAACCGCGCCCTCGAACGGGCCTGCTCGATACCGACTGTTGGAAGCTGTCCACAGCCTCGTGGCGGCGGAACGAAAAGGCCGGAACGCGCCCAGGTCAAGGCAGGAGCGCAAGGGGCGCGATGCTTTAATAAACTGATTTTAAAAGGGTATTTTCACCGCTCCGGGGGCGGGGCTTCTGCCCGCTCCCGGAGTGGTGGTGCAATGTCGTAGAATGCCGGAGCGGCTACCCCTGAAACACTTCCGGGTAGGCGTAGAGCCCCGGCGCACCGCCCGTATGCCAGAAGACGACGGTCTCGTCGGGGCCGATGGCGCCGCTCCTGAGCAGCGCGATGAGCCCGGCCATCGCCTTGCCGGTATAGACGGGATCGAGAAGGATGCCTTCCGTCCGCGCGACCAGTTCGACGGCCTCGATCATCGCGGGCGTCGGCTGACCGTAGCCGGGCCCGACCTGCGAATCATCGATCTCGAGTGCGGTGTGTTTGCCCCGCTGCCGGCCCTCCAGCGCAAAGATGTCGCCGACCAGCCCCGAGACGATCGGGCCGGCCTGCTCGGCCGAGCGCGAGACGCTGACGCCCTGCACCCGGCAGCCAAGTCCGGCATCCTCGACGCCGGCGAGGATGCCGGCATGGGTGCCGCCGCTGCCCGTGGGAACGACGAGATGGTCGACGCGGACACTTTCGGTCTTCGCTTGCTCGGCCAGCTCCAGGAGGGCGTCGCGATAGGCGATGCTGCCCAGCGCGTTGGAGCCGCCGACGGGGATGAAATAGGGGCGCTTCCCCTGTGCCTTAAGCTCCGCCACAGCCTCGTCAGCGATGGCGGTTGCATCGCCGCCGGCGGGGAGCAAGCGAATCTCTGCGCCGAAAATCCGGTCGAGCAGCCAGTTGCCGTTCGTCCGGTAGGATTCGCTGCGGTTTGCCACCGAATCGGTCAGCAGCAGCACGCAGGCGAGGCCGCTGCGGGCGGCGGCGGCAGCCGTCTGGCGGGCATGGTTCGACTGGATCGCGCCCATGGTGACCAGCGTATCGGCGCCCTGTTTCAGGGCCTCTGCGACCAGGTATTCGAGCTTGCGCACCTTGTTGCCACCGCCGGCGAAGCCGGTGCAGTCGTCGCGCTTCATCCAGATCGATGGACCCTTGCCATTGCGACCGAGGGCCTCCGAGAGGCGCGGCAAGGGTTCGAAGGGGGTCGGCAGCAGCGCCAGTTTGATCGTGTCGCGTCGGTTCATCCCGGCAGGCTCCCAGCTTCGCGTTCGTTTGACAGTGCTGTCAGCATAGCGCGGCGCCGCAGATTCGCCGGGCGTGCCGATGCATGCCCGGCGTGCAGTCCGGGCTTGAGGTTAGAGACGTCGCGACAGGCGCGGGTCGAGCCTGTCGCGCAGGCCGTCGCCGAGCAGGTTCACCGCGAGCACGACCAGGGCGAGCGCGATCGCCGGGCAAAAGATCGTCCAGGGCGCGCGGGCGAGATAGAGCCGGCTCGACGCGATCATGTTGCCCCAGCTCGGCACTTCCGGCGGCACGCCTGCGCCGAGGAAGGAGAGCGAGGCTTCGACGAGGATCGCCGAGGCGCAGATATACGTCGCCTGCACGATCAAGGGCGCGATCGTGCTCGGCATGATGTGCCGGAACAGGATGCGCGGCGTCTTGGCGCCGCAGGCGCGCGCAGCCTCGACGAAGGGCAGCTCTTTCACGCTGAGCACGATCGAGCGGACGAGTCGGACGACGCGTGGCAATTCGGGGATCGAGATAGCCGCGACGACGATGGCGATGCTGCCCTGGTTCAGCGCCACCATGGCGATCGCCAGCAGGATGGCGGGGATCGCCATCAGCCCGTCCATCAGCCGCATGACGATGGCGTCGAACCGCCGATAATAACCGGCGAAGAGGCCGATCGTCAGCCCGACGAGGATCGAGATCGTCGCGACGCTCAGGCCTACGATGAGCGAGACGCGGGCGCCGTAGACGGTGCGCGCGAAGACGTCCTGGCCGAGCTGGTCGGTGCCGAACCGCAACTCGGCGGAGGGCGGCTGCAGGCGCCGCGTGGGTAGCTTGAGCATCGGATCGCCGGCGATCAGGGGCGCGATAATGGCCACTCCGACGAAGAAGATCAGGATAGCGGCGCCGATCAGCATCGTCGGGTTGCGGCGCGCGAAACGGCCGAAGCGGAAGAGCCGGTTTCCGGCGGTGGGAGCCGGGGTGGCGGGGGCATCGATCGCGGTCATCGGTCGTGCCTCCTCAATGCCGGATGCGGGGGTCGATGAGCGAATAGGAGAGATCGACCGCCAGGTTGATCAACACGTAGACGCCGGAAAAGACGAGGATGACGCCCTGGATGATCGGGTAGTCTCGCTTCGAGATCGCGTCGACCACGAGGCGGCCCACGCCGGGAATATTGAACACGGTCTCTGTGATCACGACGCCGCCGATCAGGAGCGCGACGCCGATGCCGATCACGGTGATGATCGGAACGCCGGCATTCTTCAGCGCATGCTTCATCAGCATCGTGCGGGCGGGGACGCCCTTGGCATTGGCCGTGCGGATATAGTCCTCTTCCAGCACCTCCTGCACCGAGGCGCGGGTCATGCGCGCGATCAGCGCGACATAGGCGAGGCCGAGCGTCACCGTCGGCAGCACGAGATGCAGGAACCAGGGACCGATGCCGTCCATGATCGGCCGGTAGCCTTGCACGGGTAGCCAGCGCAACTCGATCGCGAAGACATAGATCAGGCAGTAGCCCACGACGAAAGTCGGCATCGAGAAGCCGAGCACCGAAAAGCCCATCAGCAGCCGGTCGATCGGCCGTCCGGCCTTCCAGGCGGCAAGCACGCCGAGCGTGACCGCGATCGAGACCGCGAAGATCATGGTGAGGATGGCGACCGACAGCGTCGGCTCCAGCCGTTGCAGGATGAGCGTCGAGACAGGCGTGCTGGAGAAGATGGAGACGCCGAGATCGCCCTGGATCACGCGTAAGCCCCAGCGCCCGAACTGGATGAGCAGGGGATCGTCGAGGCCGAGCCGCTGGCGGATCGCGACGATCTGCTGGGGCGTGGCGTAGTCGCCGGCGATGATGGCGGCGGGGTCGCCGGCCGAAAGATGCAGAAGAAGGAAGACGAAGATGCCCACCAGCGTCATCACCAGGATGGTCGATGCCAGGCGCTGTACGAGATAGCTCAGCATTGCGTCGTTCGTCCTCCGTCGGCTGGTTCATTCGGTACGGGCTGCTGGAAGGCGTTGCCCGGACACGGCTTGCGTGCACGCCCTCACGCCGCCGGCACGATCACCTGAAGACGGTCGGACAGGTGGAGCCCGCCGTGAGGCGGACTCCACAGGTCGTTTGCTGCCTCGGCGGGGCTGAGCTCAGCCCTTCTTGACGTTCCAGAACGGGATCAGCTCGGGCATGCCGATCAGGCCCGTCAGGTTGCGCAGGGCGGCCGGCTGGAACCATTGGCCGAAATACGCATGCGGCACGAAATCCCAGGCGTTCTGCTGGATGTCGCGGGCGATCTGCTTGCGCTCGGCATCGCTCGAGGCGCTGGCCCATTTGTCGCGGAGCTGCTCGTGCAGTTCGTTGGTCGGCCAGCCGAACCAGCCCTTCTCGCCATTGGCCGCGTGGCCGCTGAGCGAGACGGGATTGCCGAAGGCGTTGACCGAGCCGGAGGTGAAGAACACGTTCCAGCCGCCCTGGTCCGGCGCGGCCTTGACGGCGCGGCGGGTGACCACGGCGCCCCAGTCGGAGGCCTGCAACGAGACGTTGAAGCCGGCCTGGCGCATCCATTGCGCGATCAGGTTGGCCGCGTTGTTCATATAGGCGATGTTGGTCGCCTGCAGCACCACGACCGGGCGCCCGTCATAGCCGGATTCCTTGACGAGCTGCTTCGCCTTCTCGATGTTCGGCGCGGTCTTGAACCAGTCGATATTGGCGTCGTTCTCCATCGGCGTGCCCATGCCGAACAGCGACGAGCAGCCGCGGAAATACTTCTCGTCGCCGAAAGTCGCCTTCATCACCTCGGTCGGGTGGATGAGGTGCAGCATGGCCTGCCGGGCCTTGACGTTGTTGAACGGCGGATGGAGCCAGTTCACGCGTGCCCAGCCGAGCTGGCCCTGCTTGTTGAGGACTTCGAGCTTGATGTCCTTCTCGCCGGCGAGCGAGTCGAGCAGATCGACATTGGGATATTCGATCATGTCGATCTCGCCGGCGCGGATCGCCGCGATCGCGGTCGCCTCGTCGGCGATGTTCTCGTAAACGACGCGGTCGACATTCACCACCTTGCCGCCCGAGGTCATCACCGCAGGCTCCGAGCGCGGCACGTAGTTCGGATTCTTGTCGTAGACGTAGCGCTGGCCCTGGACGACGGCGCCCTCGTTGAAGATGAACGGCCCCGAACCCATGATCGTGCTGATCTGCTGGTTCGGGTCGGTCCCGGCTTCCTTCTCACGCATGATGTAGCAGGCATTGGTCGCCGCCTTGGCGAGCCATTCCACCACGAGCCCGTAGGGCTCCTTCATCACGATCTGGAAGGTCTTGTCGTCCTTGACGGGCGTGTCGGCGAGGCGCGCCATCATGTGCTGGCCGCCGCCGTCGCGGGCGCCCCAGCGCCGGATCGAGGCAACGCAGTCCCTGGCGGTGACGGGCGTGCCGTCCGTGAACCGCAGGCCGTCTCGCAGCTCGAACGTATAGGTCTTGCGATCGTCCGAGACCGACCATTTCGAGACCATCTGCGGTTGCGGCTCGAATTTGTCGTTCACGCCGAACAGCATGTCGTAGACCATGCCGGCGTGATACGAGGTCATGTTCGCGGTGGTCCAGACCGGGTCGAAGACGCGGAGATCCCCGTGCAGGACGGCGCGGATGGTGCGGGCTGCTGTAGGCGTGGTCTGGGCGCTGATCCTGGCGGGGGCCGCGATGAGCGCGCCGGTTGCCAATCCGCCCTGAACGAAACGTCGGCGTGTCGTGGTCATGTCGTTCTCCTCCTCTTTGCAACAGAGGGCCGCGGGCATTCGCCTCGTCTGGCCCTCATCGGGTCATGCTTCTTCTCTCCTGTTCCTTCCGGGAGGCGGGGCGTCAGACAACGAGCCGGCCCGGCGGGAGCGGATCATGCGGCCAGAGCGGCCGGTTGATCTTGCGGTAGGGATATTTGCGCACGTCGAGATGCGAGGGGCCGCCGCCATCGGTGTAGATCACCTCGCTGGCGATCGGGCCGTAGGCGGCGTGGAAATGGTTGGTCGACTTGACGCTGACGATGCGCTTTTGCGTCGGGTCGATGCCGACGCTGGTGAAGATCTCCAGCCCCAGCGCCTGCGTGCGATGCGAAAGCAGGGCGACGTCAATGCCGTCGATGCGGATGCCGACGGCATCGCCGATCGGTACCTTGGCGGTGCCGAAGCTCTGCGTGCCCCCGCGGATGGCGCCGAGCACCGTCACCTCGCCATCGACCGGCGTGCCCGAGGTCGCGGCCGCCTTGCCGCCGAAGCGCAGCGGAATGGTCGCGCCGACCCCCGCCGTCAGGCAGAATTCGACCGCGACCGGGTCCCAGACCGGGCCGACCGCAGCATCGCCGATGCCGCGGTCGCGCAGGCGATGGATGATGTTGGTGTTGTCTGAGGCTGCGCCGCCACCGGCATTGTCGGTGGAGTCGGCGATGACGCGCGGGCCGTTGGCAGCGCCGCCGAGCGCGCGATCGAGCGCCTCGTCGAGCGGGGTCACCGGCGGAGCGAACTGCCCCTTGAGCGAGCGGAATTCCTCGCCGAGCTTCGCGGCCAGCGCCTCGCCCTTCGTCTTGTCGTTGTCGGTGATGACGAGCACGCGGGTGCCGATCTCCGGCACGTCGCCCTGCTGGAAGCCATGCGCCAGCGAGACCGAGAGAATGCCATCCTTGCCTTCGAGCGCGCTCATCCGGTCGACGAAGGAGCGGCCGGGCTCGCGCGTCGTCGGCACAAGCTCGATCATCCGGCAATCGTAGAGCGACATCACCGGTTTGATCTCGCCGCGGATGGTGCGCAGGATGATGTCGACCAGCTCCTCGGCCCGCTCGACGAAGTCGATATGCGGGTACTCCTTGTAGAGGATGATCGCATCGGCGAGGCGCACGCGCTTCTCGGTCAGGTGGCAATGCGGGTCGAGTTCGACGCCGATCGGCACCGACGGTCCGACGATCGCTCGGACATGTTCGAGGATATCGCCTTCGCAATCGTCATAGCCATGCGCGACCATGGCGCCGTGCAGGCCGAGCAGCACGCCGTCGACCGGCATCGCTGCCCTGAGCTGGGTGAGGATCTCGTCGCGCATCTCCTCGTAATCGGCCTTGGCGCAGGTCCCGGACGGCTCGGCCCAGAAACAGGAGCCTTCGATCAGCTCGAAGCCGTCCGGTTTGGCGCGCTGCCGCGCGGCATAGAGCGGGGCGGTCGTGTGAGTGGCCCGGTCGGGGTGCTGGCCCGCCGGGAAATAGGCGGAAGCCTCGAAATTGGCCCGGGATGTCGGGATGGGGGAGAAGGTATTTGTTTCGGTCGCGAGCGACGCAGCAAACAGGCGCATAAGCTACCTTTCCGAAGGGATGAGCCTCATGTTCGGTTGGCCGAGAAGGCCGTGTCAAGCTGCAGCGCGAGCAAGGAATGTTGCAGGCGCGGCATCGAGCGAGGTTTCATACAACTGCAAATAAAAATCTTTCTCATTTGCAATTATAGGTTCATTTCCGGCGGCGATCCTTTCGAAGTCCGCGGCTATAGCGAGAGTTGCGAGCCGGCTTCCGTACAGCTCGCCTTGAGCGCCCTGAGGATCGCCTCCTCGTCCGTCGCGATGCTGTGGCGCTGCAGGCAGGGCACGAGGATCGCGGCCTCGGCTTGCCCGCCGGGGCCTATGACCGGGCAGACGATATCGGTCACGGCCAAGATGTCGCGGCTCGCGGCGACGCGATGTCCGAGGGCACGGATTTCCGCGAAGCTCCGTTCGGTCTCGGCCGCTTCGAGGCGCCGCTTGTCGGCTTCCGAGGCTTCCCGCATCAACTGGCGGCGACGCGTCTCGCTCTGGAAGGCGAGGATCAGCAGGCCGGAATTGGCGTCGAGCGCGGGGCGGCCATAACCCGGCCGGACGATGACGCTGGCATCGAGATGGCCCGAAGTCGTCGCCAGCACCACGGTCTGCGCCCGGCTCAGCACGACGAGATGGGCGACCTGCCCGCTCGCCTCGCTGAAGCGCTCCATCACCGGCAGCACGATCGAGGTGAGCTGGCGTCCGGCGGGCGTGCGGATGCCGAGGTCGAACAGCCGTCGCGAGAGGCCGAGCCGGTCCGTCCCCGCCTCGCGGGCGAGATAGCCGCGCTGCTGCAGCACGAAGACCATGCGGAAGATCTCGCTCTTCGAGCGGGCGAGACGTTCGGCGATCTCGCGTGTCGAGAGCGGCTCGCCGACCTCGGCCAGGAGCTCGAGGATATCGAGCCCCTTCTCCAGCGCCGGCGCTGCATAGCTGCCCTTGTCTCCGGTCTCGGTATCCGGCAGGTCGCTCATGCCATCCTGTTTCATATATGAAGCTTGACATCAAATAAGATACGAACCTAGCCTCGCCGTCAAAGGGGAGGCGGATGGTACGATCGTCGGATCATGTCGCAGGTTCTTCGGGCAGGGCGCTGCCGCGGGACGGCCGGCCATGAAATACGGCCTGCAGTTCCGTGATGTCTTCGCCGCCTGGGAATCGATCCTCGACGGCGTCTGGATCACGTTGCTGCTCTCGACTCTGGCAATGGTCGGCGGCCTCGTCATAGGCATCGCCTGCGCCGCCGCCCGCGTCTACGGTCCCGCCTGGCTGCGTCGCGTCGTCGGCACCTATGTCGAGGTCATTCGCAACACGCCGCTGCTGGTGCAGCTCTTCCTGATCTTCTTCGGCCTGCCGAGTTTCGGCGTCAGGCTCGACGGGCTCACCGCTGCGATCATCGCGCTGGTGATCAATCTCGGCGCCTACACCACCGAGATCGTCCGCGCCGGGCTGGAGGCCGTGCCGAAAGCCCAGGTCGAGGCCGGCCATTCGCTCGGGCTCTCCGGCCTGCAGGTCTTCCGCTATGTCGTGATGTTCCCGGCGCTGAAGGCGATGTTCCCGGCGCTCGCCAGCCAGTTCGTGCTGCTCATGCTGGCGACCAGCATCGTCTCGCAGATCTCGGTCGAGGACCTCTTCCACGCGGCCTCGATCGTGCAGTCCCGCACCTTCCGCGATTTCGAGGTCTACACCGTCATCGGAGTTCTCTATCTCGGGCTCGCCTTCGCCTTCCGCGGCCTGTTCGCGGGCATCTACTACTGGGCGTTCGTCAGGCGATGATCCGCGAATTCGGCCTCATCGATGTGATGTATCTGATCGCGGCGGCGCGCTGGACACTGGCGCTGACCGCGACCGCCTTCATCGGCGCGTCGCTGATCGGCATCGTCATCGCCATCGCCCGCATCCTGCCCCTTGCGCCCGTGCGCTGGGTCGCAGCCGCCTATATCCATATCGTCCAGGGCACGCCGCTCCTGGTCTGGCTCTTCGTGATCTTCTTCGGCCTGCCGCTCGCCGGCATCTCCGTCAATCCGTGGATCGCGGCGGCGACCGCCTTCTCGGTCTATGGCAGCGCCTTCCTCGGCGAGATCTGGCGCGGGGCGCTGGTCTCGATCGCCAAAACCCAGTGGGAGGCCGGCGCCTCGCTCGGCCTCTCGCTCGGAGAGCAGCTGCGCCATGTCATCGTGCCGCAATCGATCCGGGTCGCGATCCCGCCGACGGTCGGCTTCCTCGTCCAGCTCATCAAGAACACCTCGCTCGCGGCCGTGATCGGCTTCGTCGAGCTCACCCGCGAGGGCCAGCTCACGGCTGCCGGCACCTACAAGCCCTTCGCCGTCTACATCACCGTCGCCGCGATCTATTTCGCGATGTGCTTCCCTCTCTCGCAATGGAGCCGCTCGATCGAGCGGAAGCTCGATGTCGCTCGTTGAAATCCAGGGGATCAACAAGAGCTACGGCTCGGTGCAGGTGCTGAAGGACGTCTCGCTCGATGTCGCCAAGGGCGAGGTCGTCGCCGTGATCGGCCGCTCCGGCTCGGGCAAGAGCACGATGCTGCGCTGCATCAACGGGCTGGAGCCGATCCAGGCCGGCGTGATCCGCGTCGACGGCACGCAGGTCAACGATCCCGCGACCAACCTGCGCAAATTGCGCCAGGAGGTCGGCATCGTCTTCCAGAGCTTCAACCTGTTCCCGCATCTCTCGGTCTGCGACAACATCACGCTCGCGCCGCGGGTCGTGAAGAAGCAGGCCCCGGAAGCGGCCCGCGAGGTCGCCGCCGATGTGCTGCGCCGCGTCGGCCTCGAAGGCAAGCTCGACGCCTTTCCCTCGCAGCTATCCGGCGGCCAGCAGCAACGCGTCGCCATCGCCCGCTCGCTCGACATGCAGCCCAATCTGATGCTGTTCGACGAGGTCACCTCGGCGCTCGACCCGGAACTGACCGGCGAGGTGCTGAAGGTGCTGGAATCCGTGGCGCAGGAGGGGATGACCATGATCCTCGTCACCCACGAGATGGGGTTCGCCCGCCGGTTCGGCTCGCGTGTCGTGTTCATGCACGAGGGCCGGA
>WPCJ01272721.1_pt1 | contig 17418 bp, 13 predicted proteins | sample 5399831 | NCBI WGS metagenome assembly WPCJ01 (sample SAMN12869470, study PRJNA574797) | sludge metagenome | isolation source: wastewater treatment of pH10 | place: China:Beijing | collected 2019-05-20 | reverse complement strand
GGCCAAGGCTGCGGGGCTGGCGGAAGGGGGCGAGGCGACGTCAGCGCCCGTCTCGTCTGCGTCTTTGGTCGGCTTATCCATGACGGCAGCAGACCGCGTGCAAAGATTTTGATCAAGCGTGCATTTTTGGCTTGGCCCGACCGAAACCTTTGGCTATACGGCCGCTTCCTCAGTGACCCGCCGCCGTAGCTCAGTGGTAGAGCGCATCCTTGGTAAGGCTGAGGTCGGCAGTTCAATCCTGCCCGGCGGCACCACACTGACCCCTTGGATTTACAAGGGGGTTTCCGAGAAATCAGAAACTACCCCCTCGCGGGGATACGCTCGATGATTGCGTGATATTTCACGTACCGGCCGCATTTGTTGAAGAGAGCGCACAATTTGTGCCTGTGTCAGCCTCGGCTCATGAGTCAAGTCAAAGCCGATCCTTCTCACCTTACCGTCAGCCTGAACCTCGGTCACAGCTCACACAGGTGGCGGTGCGTATAGCGCCTGCATGGGCGATGGCGAAGATGATTGGAAGTACCAGGATTGCACGCCCTGGCCGATAGAGCTCGGCCGCCACCTCACAGCAAGGACAGCACCATGGTCTGATGGTGCCTTTTAAGGTGCGGGCCAGGAGGCTCAACGAAGAAACGACAAACACGAAACGACCAATGACTCCTTCTGGGTAGGATTGCGTGCAGGCTTTCGCTCCGACACCGAAATTGGGTGTCCGTTAAGAGGACGCTCCCAATGAGGATCCCCTCCGATCAAAGCGATCACACAAAGATCATTGGTATTTTAATGCACAACCTATGATCGTTTCTCTCGCCTTCGGGAGGAAGGCTCATAGGAGGAAACAACCTTGAAGAAACTCGTGCATCTCGCTCTTGCTGCGGCTTTGGTAGCCTCTTCAGCGGTTGGCGCTACAACCCTCATTCCGACCAGCGCGTCAGCCGCAGTAGTCATGGAAGAGCCGTGGGCCATCATCACCTACATTCGCGATGGTCAACCTGTCGGCTACACGGAGGTCTTTTGCAGCAGTCCTGACGTCTCGTGGGGCGACACAACCAACTACGACTATTCAGTTTGGACGACATACTTCATGTGTCCCTAAGCTGATCGCGCCAGAGTAGCTCGCTCAGATGAAAGCCCCTCGGCCTAATAGTCGGGGGGCTTTTGGAATTGAAGCGAAAAGGGCCTATTCATAGCCTCCGTCGAGGCACCGAAGTCATCCGTCGTGAGAACCCAAATTGCAGAGCGAGAGCGTCAGAGATTCGCGCCTCGACCACACGGACCGAAAGCAGGCCTAAGTGCAGGCAATGCGGCAGGCCCGTTCGCCTAACCGACATCGCCACTCCACCACCAGCCTCAGGACAAAGAGACAGTCTTCATAGACGTCTCAGAATCAGCCAGCCGTTCGGCTGATACCCGCGTCCCCTTCCCGATCAGCAGGCGTCCGCCCATGAAGTCGGCCGGGGCGTTGACCGCCTCCACCGCCACGATCCTGTCGCCGCTCAGATGGAAGACGGAGAAAGCGCCGCCGGCTAGGTCGCCGCGCACCAGCTGACGATCGGCGTCGAAAGGCACCCCGGCGATCTGCAGCTTGACGTCATACTGGTCGGACCAGAACCACGGGACTTCCGGCGCCGGGGCGGCGCGGCCGACGATGGCCGAAGCCGCTTGCTTGGCCTGCTCCAGGGCGTTGGGCACGCTCTCCAGCCGGTGCATGACGCCGCCGTGGACCGGGATCGGCCGCCGCGTCACATCGCCGATGGCGTAGATGTTCGGGTCGCTGGTGCGGGCGGTCTCATCGACCACTACGCCGTTTTCGCACGTCAGTCCCGCCGTGCGCGCCAGGGCCTCGCAGGCGAAGGCGCCGACGCCGACCAGCACCGTATCCGCCGCGATCAGCGTCCCGTCCGCCAGACGCACGCCCGCGTCCTCGAACCCAGCGACCTCGACGCCGGTCAGGATCTCAACGCCATGCTTCCTGTGCAGGTCGGTGAAGAAGGCCGACAGGGGCTGAGACGCCACGCGCGCCAACACTCGGTCCATGCGCTCGATCACCACAGCCTCGGCGCCCAGGGCGCGGGCCGAGGCCGCCGCCTCCAGACCCACATAGCCGCCGCCGACCACCGCCAGCCGCTTGCCTGGCGCCAGCACGGCCTTCAGCCGTTCAGCGTCGTCGAGGGTGCGAAGCTCCAGCAGGTCGGGCCGGTCAGCGCCGGGAAGGGCCAGCTTGCGCGCCGTCGAGCCGGTGGCCAGGATCAGCACGTCGTAGGTCTCGACCGTTCCGTCGGCGAAGGTCACGGTCCTGGCGGCCGCGTCGATGGCGCTCGCCGTGACGCCGGTGCGCAGCGCGATATTCTGCTCGGCGTAGAAGCTCTCGGGACGCAGCAGCAGGTCTTCCAGGCCCGCCTCGCCTTTCAGCCAGGCTTTCGACAGGGGCGGCCGCTGATAGGGCGGCGCGCTCTCCTGCCCCGCCAGGACGATCTCGCCCTCAAACCCATACTGCCTCAGCAGCGCCGCCGCCGAGCCCCCCGCGTGTCCCGCGCCGATGATCACTACCTTCGGCAGGAGAGCCGAGCCATCAGCCGACATAGCTTTTTCCTTCATACTCAATCTGTTTGCAGCGGCGGCTACACTCCCGTGGGAGCGGTCGGGTCCGGCTCCGAGGGAGCAAAACGCGCGCCCAGGTCATAGGCCTCGCCGGGGAAGGTCAGCCGCACGAAGGTGATGCCCTCGGCCCGCCGCCAGGTTCGGCGCTCCAACGACAGACAGGCCGCCGACGGCTCGACGCCCAGCGTCAGGGCGGTCGCCCGCGATACGTTCACGGCGCTGATCTTGTGTTCGGCCTCGGTCCAGGGAACCCGCTCAAGCAGCCAGGTGCCGGGGGGAATTTCGTCGAACGCCGCATCCCTGGCCTGAGGAACCGAGGTGAGGCAGATCACCCGCTCCTCCAGGGCGAACGCGCGGCCGCTGCCCTTGTGCAGGCAGCGCAGCTCGATCACCTCGCCGGACGCGGTCAGACCCAGTTCGCTGGCGTCGCGCCGATGGGCCGCGCGGACCTTCCGCAGCAGCAGCTCATAGTCATAGGGCTCGCCGCGCTTCTGGATTTCCGCCTGGATGTCGGGAATGTCCAGCAGCACCGAGTGAATGCGCGGCCGCGCCACGAAGGAGCCGAACCGCTTGCGCCGGACGATCATGCCCCGCTCAGCCAGCGGCGCCAGGGCCTTGCTGACCGTCATGCGCGAACAGTCGTAGTCGGCCATCAGCTCATGCTCAAAGGGAATGCGGAAGCCCGGCGGCCACTCGCCCGACAGGATGCGCTCGGCGATGTCGGACCGGATGCGCCGGTGAAGCGGACTGTCCATGCGCCCCTCCCAAGGTCATGGCGGCCTTCTTCAGGCTCTGAATCATGAAGAAGCCGGGACGCCGTCACGGGCGCCCCGGCCTTTGGTCGTCAGCGGCGACGCCGCTCCTGCAACCATTCAATGCCGTCATGCAGATAGGCGAAGTCCTGTCTGCGGAAGGCCTGGAACAGCATGATGAAACCGCTCAACGCCAGCCACAGGCAGCCCGTGGCGATGATGATGATGAGCGGGTGGTTGAAGCTCTGGCGATCCGTGTAGTCCATGATGTGGATCATCCAGAACACGTCCCACAGCCGCCAGGTGTTGGTCTTGGCTCCCGCCAGCTCGCCCGTGACGGCGTTCAGGATGAAGGTCGAACGCTCCTTGTCCGCGAACTCGACCCGCCAGGCCGGCAGGGCGAAATCGCGGGTCTCCAGCGTCGGCTTCTCGACGCGCGTCACCGAGGTGATCGCCGCCGAACCGTTAAAGGCCGCCGTCGCCAGGGCCTTGGCCCGCTCGGCGTCGATGACCACAGGCGCGGCGCTGACTGGATCGACCAGTTTGATCCCCTCGGCGGTCGTCGCGGCGAAAACCCATTGATCATACAGCGGCCGCAGTTCGATCTGCGACGCAGGCGCGCCGACCGCCTGGGACACCTGGGCCAGAGACAGCACCTGGGTGGGCGCGGGGCTAGGCTTGACCTCGGCTAGGACGTGACCGCCCGTCACCTTGTGGTGGTCGATCATGGCCATGACGGCGCCGCTGATCGCCCACAACAGGAGCTGGATGCCCAGAACCAGGCCGAACCACTTATGAAGTCTGCGAAGTAGAAACATGGGCGGTCCTCACGCAGCGGCTTTTTTGCGCACGCGGCGCTTGCGGCGGAAACTGAAGATCAGGAGCCAGGCGCCCGACAGGGACGTCGCCACCATCATCCAGGTCGCGACCTTGAGCAGGGCGTTGTTCATGTTGTCGCGGGTCTCGTAGTCCATGATGTGGAGCATCCAGAAGAAGTCGAAGCCTCTCCACAGGTCGTGGCGCCGAGACAGCAGTTCGCCGGTATGCGGCGAGAGGTAGAGGGTCGGCTTCCACATGCCGTCGAACTCGACGCGCCAGATCGGCGCGGCGCGGCCGCGGATCTCGCCGGGAATCTCGGTCAGCAGCTCAGCCTTCACGATCCCGCCCTCGGGGGCGTAGATCCGCTCGGCGCGCCGGCGAGCGCCGGCCTCGTCGATCAGGGGCAGCTTCTGGCCCGAGCGGGCGTCGTACAGCGCCTGCCCGCTCGCATCCGTCAGGATGTAGAGCGGCTGATCCAGTTGCTGCACCAGACGCAGGCTGCTGGCCCGGTCGGCGCCCTGCAGGATGGCCGACGGCTCCACCAGACCGTCCGTCGCGATCGGCCTGGCGTCCGGCGTCCGTATCAGGTGGTCGCCATGGATGATGTCGATATGGATGGCGGTCATGTAGAGACCGCTCACGATCCAGAACAGGGCCTGGACGCCCATGATGAGCGAAAACCACTTGTGGGTTCTACGCGCCAATAGAGGCCAGCGTATCATTTTATACTCATGGCTTGTGAGAGAAGGCTGCGTCAGGCGGCGTTCCAGAACACGCGCCTGACGCACCTCACATCGGTTTTAGTTGAACTGATACGTCAGGCGGACATACCCGCGACGACCCAGCAGATCATAGGTCATCGTGTCGGTGTTGCCGTCGGTCCAGCTCTGGATGAACGGGGCCTTCTTGTCGAACAGGTTGTCGATGCCGAAGGCCACGTCGACGTTGTCGTTCACCCGGTAAGAGAACTGGGCGTTGTGGTAGAAGACAGCGTCCGTCTGATAGCCGATGTCGCCCGGCGCGGCGTTGAAGTCCGTCGCCTCGCCGATCATCTGGATCGAATAGGTTCCGGCCCAGCGCTCATCCATTACCGTCAGGCTGGCGTTCGAGCGCCAGTGCGGATAGCCGCCGTTGCCGCCGCCGATGTGACCGTCGAAGATGATCGGATCGCCGCCCTCGAAAGGCGTGATGACGTATTCGTCCAGATAGGTGGTGTTCCAGTCCAGGCTGGCGCGACGCTGGCCGATGTCGAAGGCGTAGCGCACGCCGATGTCCACGCCCTTCATCGTCTCCAGACCCGTGTTGGAGGGCTGAGCCGACAGATAGTTCACCTCGCCCGTCAGCGGATTGCGGGTGAAGCTGTCCGGCTTGCAGAACGGGTGGTCCATGTTCGGCGTCGCATAGCAGATCGCCAGCTTGGTCGAACCGGGGATGGAGCGGATGGCGTCCTCGACCTTGATGTCGAAATAGTCCGCCGTCAGCGTCAGGCCGCTGATCTGCGTCGGCTGCCACACCAGGCCCAACGTCAGGGTCTCGGTGCTTTCCGGCTTCAGATTTTCATTGCCGCCGACCGTGGTCAGGATGGTGGTGCCCATCTGCACATAGCCCGCCGGCACGCCCGAAGCGGCGCAGTTGGCGATCAGGACGGCGTCGCCGCTGGCGTTGTAGCGGCTGCACGGATCGGTCGTGGTCAGGTTGCCCTCGGCCACGCCGCCGAACAGTTCCGGCACGCTGGGGATGCGGAAGCCGGTGCCGTAGGTGGCGCGCAGACGCAGGCTGTCGACCATCGTCCAGTTCAGGCCCAACTTATAGGTCGTCTCGCCGCCGAACATGTCATAGTCCGAGTAACGGACCGCGCCGTCCAGTTCGAGCCGCTGCACGAACGGCAGGTCGCTCAGCAAGGGCGCCGACAGTTCGACATAGGCTTCCTTGGCCTTGGTCTCGCCCGCGATCGGATCCTGCTGGTTGGTGTTGGAGATGCCCAGCACCGTCAGGGCGTCGGGATCGCGCCAGCCCTTCTCTTCGCGATAGACCAGTCCCGCCGCCATCGCCAGGGCGCCGGCCGGCAGTTCCATGACGGTGCCGCTGACGTCGAAGGTGAAGCTCTTCTGCTCATTGCCGCCCGTGTCGCGCGAGTTGAACAGAATGTAGTCGAGCACGTCCTGATTGACGTCGCCCATGCCCAGATAGTCGCCGCACGGCACAGCCGCGCCCGGCGTCGGGCTGCACAGCGAGGTGTTCAGCGTATCGCCCAGCCGTTGCAGGTTGACGATGTTGGTCATGCCGTCGACGCCGGTGTTGCGGCCCCAGTTGGCCGAAGCCTCCCAGGTCCAGTCGCCGGCGATGTCGCCGCGCGCGCCGCCCACGAAGCGGTAGGTGTCCGTTTCCTGGAAGAACTGACGTTGGCCCGGCTCGACCAGAAGACGACGGATCAGCAGCAGATCCTGGCCAGTCGGATTGGTCGGGTGATCCGCCGCGATGCGAATGTCGCGCAGGGCGCCGGGCGCCGCCATCTGGTTGCTCTCGCGGTGAGTGAAGAACAACTCGCCGAACAGGCTGACGCTATCCGTCAGCTGATAGTCGGCCAGCACGGCCGTGCTGAAGCGCTCGATCGGCGAAGATGCATTCAGATAGCTGTTTGAGTTGTGGTTGTGCTTGGCCGGATCATACGGCTCGTAGAAGTCGCCGTCCCCGCCCGGCGTCTGGTTGAAGTTGATCATCTGCCCGTTCGGCAGGACCGCGCGGCCGCCCGGCGTCGTGGCGCTGGAAAGACAGGTCAGGGCGCCGTTGACTTCGCCTAGGCCGCACGGCGCGCGGCTGGCCAGATTGACCTCTTCGGACTTCTGATAGGTCAGGGCGGCGGTGACGCCGCCTCGATCGTTCTTGATGCCCCACAGGACGTCGAAGGTCACATCCTGACCGTCGCCCTCGTCGGTGACGCCGTACTTGCCCGATACCTTCAGGCCTTCATAGCCGTTGACGGTGATGATGTTCACCACCCCGGCCACGGCGTCCGCGCCGTAGATGGCCGAGGCCCCGTCCTTCAGCACGTCCATGCGGGCGATGATCGGGGTGGGGATCATGTTCAGGTCGGGTGCGCTGTTGGCGCCGGTGCCGCCGTTGACCACGCGACGACCGTTGATCAGCGTCAGGGTCCGGTTGATGCCCAAGCCGCGCAGGTTCACCTGCGCCGTGCCATAGCCGTTGCCCGTCCAGTAGGAGTTCGTCTGATTGCCCGCCGCGCCGGCCGACGCCGGAAGGCGCTGCAGCAGGGTTTCGACGTTGGTGATGCCGGTGCGCTCGATATCCTCGCCAGTCACGACCGTGGCGGGGCCGACCCCGCTGATGTCCTGACGTTTGATCCGGCTGCCGGTGACGACGATGTCGTCAACATTGGTCACATCGACTTCCTGAGCCGACGCCGCCCCGCCGTACATCGTCGCGGCGACAGCCGCCCCCGCCAACAAAAGCCTCTTTTTCATCGTCCCCATGCCTTCCCACTTAGGTATTCGCTCAGAACCTTTAGCTCCGACTGGGGCGGAACCTGTGCGGGAGGCGTCTTGAGCGTCAAGTCATGTATATACATATGACAGCTCAAAAATCGGTAATATTTATGCCGTATTAATGCAAAAATGGGGCAAATTTACCCCAAATTTGACCAAGCTAATAACGACACCCCTCCCCGCCTTCGAAAGACGGGCTGGACATGACTATTTTCCGTTGCTTCAAATGATCATGCGATTTAAACATGACCGTAGATTATTTCGTTTTAATACTTGAGAAACGGCAATACGCAGCCGAACGCCGAACCCCTCAAAACAATGTGGGGACAGGCGCCAGATTTTCGGAAACACACAAAAGAACGTCACAAGATCGAATCCTGCGACGGTTCCGCTTCGCCGTTCGGCGCCCATGGGTCACGCCAGGTCGAGCGCCAGGATCATGTCTTCATACTCACGCCCGCCCACGCTGAAGCGCCGCTGGCCGAGCCTGACAAATCCGGCGCGGGCATAGAAGGCCAAGGCCCGCTGGTTCTGAGCATAGACGCCCAGCAGCAATCGCTGCGCGCCCCGACGTCGCGCTTCATCCTGCGCCGTCGCCATCAAGGCGCGGCCCAATCCCCCGCCCTGGAATCGGCTCAGGGCGTAGATCCGCTTCAGCTCCAGATCATCCTCGCGGACCTCGACCTCGGGAAGCTGCGGCTTGTCCAGCAGCGCATAGCCGATGGGCGCGCCATGTTCGACCTGAGCCAGCCACGCCGCCGCCCCCGCCTTCAATCGCTCCGCGTAATAGCCAGAGGCATGCGCAACGCCGCAATGCGCGACGATGGCCGCGCCGTCCAGCACCCCTGCGAAGGTCTCAAGAAAGGTGGCCGCCCCGATCAAGGCCAGGGCGTCGGCGTCATCAGCCTGAGCGCTCAAAAGCGTCCAGGCCGGCGCATTCGACGCTTCACTCAACGCACTCACTCAGAACTCCATTGTTCGTTGCCCGGCAAAGAGCGCCCGTGAGAAGCTCCGTCAGCTGGAGCTTGACGGCAATACGACGAAATCGCGCAGGCCCGCGCCATCGCCTGCGCGACGGCAAACCGAAGATTATTCGGCCTTTGCGCCATTATCCCGACTGGTCAACCCTGACCACGCGCCGCTAGCTTCGTCCCATCAAGTTTTGTTCGAGGGGCTGAGGGGCTTTTCATGAAGCGTATTCTGATGACCACGGCTGCGGCGCTGACCGTGGCCTTTCCGGCGTTTGCACAGACGCCCGCAGCGGGCGCGGCTGATGCGACGCCGAAATGGGACGTGCAGAACCCCATCGGCGCCCAGCGCGACGTCAACATCAACGTCGACGAAGGCACCTGGATGGCGCTGGACGTCAGCCCCGACGGTCGCGAAATCATCTTCGACCTGCTGGGCGACATCTATGTAATGCCGATCAGCGGCGGCGAAGCCCGTCCCATCGCCTCGGGCGTGGCCTGGGACATGCAGCCGCGCTATTCGCCGGACGGCCGCTTCATCGCCTTCACCTCAGACCGCGCGGGCGGCGACAACCTGTGGGTCATGGACCGCGACGGCTCCAACCCGCGCCAGGTGTCCAGCGAGACCTTCCGCCTGCTGAACTCCCCCGCCTGGACGCCGGACAGCCAGTTCATCGTCGGGCGCAAGCACTTCACCTCCTCGCGTTCGCTGGGCGCGGGCGAGATGTGGATGTACCACCGCTCGGGCGGCGGCAGCGGCGTGCAACTGACCGAACGCCGCACCCAGCAGAAGGACACGGGCGAGCCCGCCTTCTCGCCCGACGGCCGCTACATGTACTTCAGCGACGAATCCACGCCGGGCGGCGTCTTTGAATACTCCAAGGATCCGAACACCCAGCTCTATGTGATCCGCCGCCTGGATCGCGAGACGGGCGAGATCAAGCCCTTCGTCACCGGGCCGGGCGGCTCGGTGCGCCCCACCCCGTCGCCGGACGGCAAGTCGCTCGCCTTCGTGCGCCGCGACCGCTACCAGTCGACGCTCTACGTCATGGACCTGGAGTCCGGGCGTGAGACGCCGATCTATGACGCCCTGGATCGCGACATGCAGGAGACCTGGGCCATCCACGGCGTCTATCCGGGCTTCGCCTGGACGCCGGACAACGGCTCCATCGTCATCTGGGCGGGCGGCAAGATCCGCCGCATCGACGTGGCCTCCAAGGCCGTCAGCGAAGTGCCCTTCCGCGTCACCGACACCCGCCGGGTGCAGGAGACGGCCCGATTCCCCGTCGACGTGGCCCCCGCCCAGTTCGACGTGAAGATGATCCGCTGGGCCCAAACCTCGCCGGACGGCTCCAAGGTGGTGTTCGAGGCCCTGGGCAATCTTTGGGTCCGCGACCTGCGCAACGGCGTGGCCGGAACGCCGCGTCGCCTGACGCGCCAGAGCGACCATTTCGAGCTGTACCCGTCCTGGTCGCGCGACGGCCGCTCGATCGTCTACACGACCTGGAACGACGAGAACCTGGGCTCCATCCGCGTGGTTCCGGTCGCGGGCGGCGAAGGCCGCACCATCACGACCAACCCCGGCCACTATCTGGAGCCGCGCTTCTCGCCGGACGGTCAGACGGTCGTCTATCGCACCTCCAGCGACGGCTATCTGCGCTCGGCCATGTGGAGCCGCGAGCCGGGCGTCTACCGCGTCTCCGTACGCGGCGGCGAGCCGGTCAAGGTCACTGATTCCGGCTCCAACCCGCAGTTCGGCGCCCGTAACGACCGCATCTTCCTGGCCGATCGCGACGGCGACAAGCGCGTCCTGAAGTCCGTCAACCTGTCGGGCGAAGACGAACGCACCCACCTGAGCAGCGACTGGGCGGCCGAGTTCTCGATCTCGCCGGACGAGCGGTGGATCGCCTGGACCGAACGCTTCAACGCCTATGTCGCCCCCTTCGTCCCGACGGGCCGCCCGATCACGGTCGGCGCCGACGCCAAGGCCCTGCCGCAAACGCGCGTCACCCGCGACGCCGGCGAATGGCTGCACTGGTCCGGCGATTCCAGCCGCCTGCAGTGGTCGATGGGGCCGGAGCTGTTCTCGCGTCCGCTGAGCGAAAGCTTCGCCTTCATGGACGGCGCGCCGGCTGACCTGCCCAAGCCCGCCGAACACGGGATCAAGATCGGCTTCAGCGCCGACTACGCCCGCCCCAGCGGCGTCACCGTCCTGACCGGCGCCCGCCTGATCACCATGAAGGGCGAAGAGGTGATCGAGGACGGCGTCATCGTCGTCAACGGCAACCGCATCGAGGCCATCGGTCCGCGCGGCTCGGTCACGGTTCCGGCCGGCGCCCGCGTCATGGACATGGCCGGCAAGACCATCATCCCCGGCCTGATCGACGCCCACTGGCACGGCAGCATGGGTTCCGACGAGATCATACCGCAGCAGAGCTGGGTGAACTACGCCGCCCTGGCCTTCGGCGTGACGACGCTGCACGACCCGTCGAACGACAACAGCGAGATCTTCGCCCACAGCGAACTGGCCAAGGCCGGGCGCGTGGTGGCGCCGCGGATCTTCTCGACCGGCACCATTCTGTATGGCGCGGCTACGCCGACGACGGCCGTGGTCAACAATCTGGACGACGCGCGCTCGCACCTGCGCCGGATGCAGGCCATCGGCGCCTGGAGCGTCAAGAGCTACAACCAGCCCCGCCGCGACCAGCGCCAGCAGATCATGCAGGCCGCCCGCGAGCTGGGCATGATGGTCGTGCCGGAAGGCGGCTCGCTGTATCACGCCAACATGAGCATGCTGGTCGACGGCCACACCACCATCGAGCACTCGGTGCCGGTGGAGCGGATGTACGACGACGCGGTGCAGCTATGGTCGCAGACGAGGACGGCCTACACCCCGACCCTGGTCGTCGGCTTCGGCGGCGCCTGGGGCGAGAACCACTGGTATGAGACGACGGACGTCTGGAAGGATCCGATCCTGACCCAGTACGTGCCCCGCCGCATCCTCGACGCGCGTTCGCGCCGTCCGGTGAAGACCCCGCCGGAAGAGCTGAACCACATCTCCATCGCCCGTGAGTCCAAGCGGCTGATGGACCAGGGCGTCTCGGTTCAGATCGGCGCCCACGGCCAGCGTGAAGGCCTCGGCGCGCACTGGGAGCTGTGGATGTTCGAACAGGGCGGCATGAGCGCCCACGAATCCCTGCGCGTCGGCACCATCAACGGCGCCCGCGCCCTGGGCATGGACAAGGACATCGGCTCGCTGGAAGTCGGCAAGCTGGCTGACCTGGTCGTGCTGAACGCCAATCCGCTCGAGAACCTGCGGGACTCGACCAAGATCGGCTACACCATGATCAACGGCCGTCTGTTCGATAACCACATGAACGAAGTCGGCGGCGCTGAGCGCAAGCCGTTCTGGTTCGAGAGCGAAGACGGCCAAGCCTGGAGCGCCGACGGCACCGCCTCGGCCGCCGACAGCCACGGCCATACCCACGACTGATCCCGCCGCCAGGCAGGAACGCGAAAGGGCCCGGCATCCGCCGGGCCCTTTTTCGTGGTGACTCTATTGGCCCTAAGCGTTGGTCGTCGCCCTTCATTCCCGCTCAGCCCGGCGGACGCCGGGATGAGCGGAGGCCGGCAGTATGAAAGCCCAAGGGTGACGAAAGATAAAAATCTCGCGGCTTGCGCCTTGAAGCGCGAACGGGGCGAGGAGGTTACTCCCCCAGCCCGCGCACCGAGGCTTCCAGCAAGGCGTTGCGCCGCGCCGCACGGCCCTTCAACCAGCGCATGGCCAGCACCAGCGCCAGCACCACCGCGCCGAAGGCCAGCAGCCACAGGGTCGGATTGTGGGCCTCGCTCATCATCTCCAGCTTGGCCAGGCCCTTGGCCGCTAGATAGCCCGGCGCCAGCATGGCCAGCACCCAGACGAAGGCTGAGCTGACATTGGCGAACTGGAAGACGCGCTGACGCATCTGCAGCACCCCGACCATCACCGGCACGAAGGCGCGCAGCGGGCCGAAGAAGCGGCCGATGAAGATGGAGGCCACGCCGTAGCGGCGGCAGTACAGGCGCGTCCAGGCCAGCTTGCGACGGTGCGGCACCAGCAGGTGGTGACGCAGCACGCGCGTGCCCAGGCGCCGACCGATCCAGTAGGAGATGGCGTCGCCCATGACGGCGCCGATGACGCAGCCGCCGATGACGGTGAAGGGGTCCAGCACGCCCGCGGCCACCAGGCCGCCCGCCGCGACCAGCAACCCCGTCGCCGGCACGAAGGCGCCGATGACGACCAGGGACTCAAAAAAAGTCACCGCGCCAAGGATCACGCCGGCCCACATGGCGTTGCGGGCGATGAAGTCGGCGGCCGAGGTAAGCAAACTGTCCATACTGATCCTTTGCCCGAGGGCATATGGGATCAGCCCATAGAAAGGGAATGCGGCGATGCGACGCCAAAGGGGAAAAAGCGCGCGCCGTGACCCTCAGGCCGCACTTTAACCGCCCAACGCCCTATCGCGTGGCGTCATCCGGCGTTTCGCGGCGCTCATCATCCAGATCGAACGGCCGGATGCGGCTAGAACGCTCGCGCGGGCTGCGCACGCCCCAGGGCCCCGGCACTGCACCGTAGGCGTCGCGCCAGCCATAGCCGTCCAGGCCGAAGCGTCCCGCACCAAAACCATAGGGCCCGTAGCCATAGCCGTAGGCCCAAGGCGCGTTCTTCGTCTGGCTGAAGCTCAGGTTCAGCGTGCCGTTCTCGCCCAGCGGCAGAGAGACCGCCGCGCCGAAATCCTTATAGCCGCCGGTGCCGATCCCGGCGCTGACCTGACCGTGCATCTTGCGCGGCGCGGCCTCTTCCCAGGCGTCAGCCCAGGTCTCGACGGGCGGCGCATCCGCCTTGCGCTCGCCGATCCAGCGGGAAATCTGCTCTTCTGTAGACAGGCCGTGGGGGGCTGCCGTCTGAAGCGTCACGGCGGGCGAGGCGTCGCCGACCGTCGCGGCCAATGCATCGGCGCTCGCCGTCGGCACGGCGCCCGGACCAGCGCGCGGCGCCGTCGACACCACGCCCTCGGGATCGCTGCTCGCCAGCAAGAGGGAGGCGGCCATGAGTTCGATCAGCATACGCATCTACTCCCGTTCACAAGCACCCTAACCCCAAATGCGGCCAAGGTCAGGCCGTCCCGTCGTCGCGCCCTAAGGGATCAGGCAGAGGCTCGCCTTCAGCCACGAAACTGAGCGCGACCGAGTTGATGCAGTAGCGCAGGCCCGTCGGCGGCGGACCATCGGGGAAGACGTGGCCCTGATGGCTGTCGCAACGGGCGCAGCGCGTCTCGACCCGCACCATGCCGTAGCTGTCGTCGCGCACGGCGCGGACGTGAGCCGGATCGACCGGCTCGTTGAAGCTGGGCCAGCCGGTGCCGCTCTCGAACTTGGTCCCCGACCGGAACAGGGGCAGACCACATTCGCGGCAGCAGAAGACCCCTGCCCGTTTTTCACCCAGCAGGGTTCCGCAGAAGGGCGCCTCGGTGCCATGGGCCAGAAGCACGCGCTTTTCTTCCGGCGAAAGATCGGCCTCCAGCGCCACGCGCTGACTGTCGGTCGGCGGCGTCAGGTCATAGCCGGAGGCGGAACGCATCGGGGCGGCGGATTCGGTCTGGGTCATGATCTCAAAATAGGAAGGGCCGGACGGTCGTTCCACCGTCCGGCCCTCGATAGTCTATGACGGACGTTCGGATCAGGCGCCGAACAGGCCGTTCACCCAGGTCCGCACGGCGGCTTCGTCGGTCGCGTCGCCGGCATAGGCCAGAGCGCCGGCCGGGGCGTATGGCGCGTTGTTGCCGCGCTGGCGCGTCGTCCAGGCCTTATGACCATAGCTGAGGTCGGCGTAGTTGGACGGCAGACGCAGGGTCGTCGGCTCGATGAAGATAGTGTCCTCAGCCGTGGTCGAGCCGGCGATGCGCACGTTCGGCAGGCGGCTCAGCAGGTCCAGCGTGTCCAGGCAGCCGCCCGAGCAGCCGGCGTCGACCAGCACGATCACCTGGCCCTGCACCGGGTTGGCGGCGCCGGTGTCCGGCGTCGCCGGACGGCCCGGCATGACGAAGGTCGGCTGACCGGCGGCGATGGCGCTGTCGAAGGCGGCGACGATGGCCTGGGTCTGCTCGATCACCGCGCCCGATTCCTGGACGAAGCGCGGGTCCGACACCATGCGGTTCAGGGTATCGGCGAACCACTGACGGTTGGCGGCGGTGGCGCGGTAGGTGATCTGACCGGCTTCCGGCTGGCGGCTGACGGTGAACTCCGGCGACCAGATGCGGTTGGCCAGGCCATAGCCGCGCGAGGTGGCGTTCACCGACGCCCCGTTGGCGCCGCGTAGGTCGAGCACAAAGCCCTGCGGTCCGCGGATGGCGGCGGACTGCGCCTCGATCTGGGCGAAGAAGGCGTCCCAGGCGGCGTCATCGGCCAGGGAATGGACGTTGATCCACGGGCGGCCGTTCACCGTCTCAACCGACAGAGGCGCGCCCGATGGGACATAGACCGAAGCGCGATAGGCCGCTTCCAGGTTCTGGGCCGTGGCCGGTTGCGGCGACAAGGTGAAGTCGCGGGTGCGGCGGCCGACCTGGAACTCGCAGGTTCCGGGCACGCCCGTCGTCATCGGGTTGTTGCGGTTCCACAGCAGATAGGGCGCGCTGCGGACGCGGCCGGCCTCGGTCGTCAGGTCGCCCTCGAACTGGTCCAGCTTGGCCTTGGCCAGGTCCTCGATCGGCTCGGCGTTGCAGCTCTTGAGCACGGCGCCCAGCGGCGGCGCGCCGCGCACGCCCGGCTGAACATAGGAGACGACGTACTGACCGTTGCGCCAGGCCGTGGCCACGCCCGGCCAGCTGGTGGCGAAGAACGGACCCAGGCCCTCATAGGTCGGGCGGGCGGCGATGTTGGAATCGCGGAAACCGTTGGCGTACCAGCGCAGCAGATAGGCGTGGCTGTCGCCGCTGTTGACCTGACCGGCCTTGGCCTGCGCCTGCTGCAGGCCCGCATCCAGCCAGGCGCGGAAGGGGGCGCTGGCGTCGCCCGGCACCACGGCGGCAGGGTGGTTGTCGCGCAGAGCCGCGTGCATGGCCTGAAGGTCTTGCCGCGCCAGATCGCTGAAGTTCTGGGCCGAGGCGTCCGAGGCGGCGAAGCTCAGGGCCAGTACGGCCGCCGAAGCGGAAAGCAGGCGTTGCATAGGGGTTCTCCCAGTCCGTTCAGTATGCGGGTTGGTCGTGTTTTAGACCCATTAACGGCGCCGTCGCCACCCCTGTGACGAAATTGCACCGCTTTGCGGACCGCGGCGTTTACGCGCGCCCGTTTCCCGACTAGGCCGTGGTTTCCGCAGGCGCAAAACGCGCCGAAACGCCGCGTGCCCCAGAATGACCGCCCTGGCTGATCTGTTTTTGAATTCTACGGGGCGCATCGGTCGAATTCGCTTCCTAGCGGGCGCAGCCTGCCTGATCGGCGTCTGGGTCGCCGTGGACATTTTTCTGCGAACGCCCGGCTGGCTTCACGCCCTGGTCGCGGCCGCCCTGCTTTACGGCGGCTTCTGCATCCTGTCCCAACGCCTGCATGACCGGGGGCGTTCAGGTTGGTGGAGCGGGCCGATCCTGCTGGCCTTCGCCCTGGCCTGGCCGCAGCCGCTGACGCTTCTGGGCTGGGTCGCGACGGCCGCTCTCGTCCTGATCGCCTTCGACCTTGCGGTCCTGCCCGGTCAGAATGCCTTCAACCGCTACGGCGCCGCGCGTCAGAGCGGCGCGACGCCGGGCTGAACCGGTCCGAACACCTGCTGGAAGGACGACTTCAACGCATCGTCCGCCTCGTCCATCGTCGCCAGTACGCCCAGATCGACCAGGCTGGTTACGCCGTGTTCGGTGATGCCGCACGGCACGATGCCGCCGAAATGGTCCAGATCCGGCTCCACGTTCAGGCTGATGCCGTGGAAGCTGACCCATTTGCGGACCTTGACGCCGATGGCGGCGATCTTGTCCTCGCGGCTCCAGCCCGCGCCCTTGCGCTCGACCCAGACGCCGACGCGTCCCTCGCGCATTCCCGCCTCGACGCCGAAGCGGTCCAGGGCGCCGATGATCCAGTCCTCCAGCCCGTGAACGAAACCGCGCACGTCCTTGCCGCGCTTATTCAGGTCCAGCATCACATAGGCCACGCGCTGGCCCGGCCCGTGGTAGGTGAACTGCCCGCCCCGCCCCGTCCGATGAACCGGAAAGCGATCCGGCGCCAGCAGGTCGTCGTCCTTGGCCGAGACGCCTGCGGTGTAGAGCGGCGGGTGTTCCAGCAGCCAAACCAGTTCCTCGGCCTCTCCGGCGGCGATGGCGGCGACGCGCGCCTCCATGGCGGCCTCGGCGGCGGCGTAGTCGACATAGCCCGACGACAGCGCCCATTCGACAGGGCGGCCGTCCTCGCGAAGCAGGCTGCGTTGGGAAGAGTTTAACGGGTCGGCAAGCATGATGCCCTCAATGTGGGGCCGAACGCGGCGGCGCAAGGGCCGCCCGTTGATTTGCGAGTATCGTCTTGAGCCAGATCGAAGCCGTCGACGTCGAGATTTCGGTCGTGCTGGGCCGTTCGGTCCTGCCGATGCAGCAGCTGCTGCGCATGGGCCGCGGCGCGGTGATCCCGCTGGACGCCTCGGTAAAGGACGAGGTCTGGATCCTGGCCAACAACCACCCGGTCGCGCGCGGCGAGATCGAGATTCGCGACGACCGCATCGCCATCACGGTGACGCGCCCGGCCGATGTCTATGATTTCATG
>WPCJ01179589.1_pt1 | contig 17439 bp, 17 predicted proteins | sample 5399831 | NCBI WGS metagenome assembly WPCJ01 (sample SAMN12869470, study PRJNA574797) | sludge metagenome | isolation source: wastewater treatment of pH10 | place: China:Beijing | collected 2019-05-20 | reverse complement strand
CGATCTCGTCGATGTCGCGCTCGACGCGCTGTGCGAGACCTATGACTGGGTGCTGGTCGCGGCAGCCTCGAACGACGACGGCATGGTGCTGGCGCCGATCGCGCGCCGGGCGCAGGCCGGACTTGTTATGAGCGGCCGGGTCGGCAACGGCCATGCTCTTGAGACCGCCTATCGTCTGAGCGAGTTGACCGAGGCTCCGGTCACGCTGATCCTCGATGCCGAGGGTGGCGGGCCGATGCCTCCGGTTTCGCGGCCGGAGATGACCGTCGGCGCCTGATGCGGTGAGGCGAGGGCGCGCCCTAGTCATCTTCGGGGCGCTTGCCCCGCAGCCAGCCCGAGACCCGGTAAGCGAGCTTCAGGGCGGCAGGGGAGCGCTTGATCCGCCGTTTCAGGTCGCGTTTCGTCCGGGCGATGCGCGCGAAGACGCGGCCCTTGAAGGTCAATGGCAGGAAGCTGTCGACGAGATCGTCCTGGTCGTCGCAGAAGGTCGTTTTGTAACGGGCCTCGCCGACGCCGAGATCGAAGACCGCGACGCCCTCGCGGGCTTTCAGGCGGATCAGCTCGGCCAGCAGCAGCTCGCCCGGACTGGTCTTGACGGTTTCGCTCGCCATGTCGAACGAGGTCGCCATGCCAGAGAAGCGTTCGCCCTGCCTCACGCCGACATAGGTCGCTACCGCTCGGCCGTCGAGATCGAGGGCATAGAGCTCGATCGCGGAGCGACCTGAGCCGTCATCCATGGTCGCCCGCTCCAGAAAAGCGCGCATCGCCGGCTCGGCGAAGGGGTCGGGCAGGCCCATGGCGCGGAAGCGCTGTGCCTTTTGTGTCAGCAAGGCGTCGATGATGCGGGCCGCCTCGCCGGGTGTCGTCGCCCGCGTCAGCACTGACGGGCCGAAATCCTGGAAGCGGCGATGCTTGTTCTTGAGTTTCTTGCGAGCATGGCTGCTCATCGAGCGCTTGAGCGTCGCGTCGCCGTCGCCGGCGATCAGCGCGAGCTTGTAGGCGCGGCTCGGGCTGGGCCCGGCGGCAAGCCGTGCCGCGGGATTGGCGACGCCCTGCCATATCACTGGCTGGTTGACGAAGGCGAGTGCGTCAAGTCCGCCGATCGCGGTGCCGATCTCGGTCAGTAATTGCTCTGTGAGGCGTGCGTCGAGTTGGGCTGCGAAGGCCGGAGCATAGATGCCCATATGATAATTCGCGTGCTTGCCGCCGATGAACTCGGCGAAGCGGAAGCCGCTGCGGCGGGTGATGACGAGTGGCAGCAGCGCGCCAAGTTTGCCGTCGGCGCCATGCACCAGGGCGTAGCGCAGGGTCATGCCATGGGTGGCTCCGATCGTCTCGATGAAGGGCCTGACCCAGTCGTAGCTCTGGTAGGGCGTCACCAGCGCTGTCGCCTCGAAAAGACGCCATCTCTCGGCGAGTGTCGCGATGTCGGTCTCGATCGCGATCGAGACCCAGGGGCGCGACGCGGCGCGCCCGGCAAGGGGCGCGTCGGATACGGCTGGCGTCGAGGCGGCGATGGAGGGCATGTTTCCTCGCCCAGGCGAGCAGGACAGATGGTGCTTCCTTAACCCGTCATTGTGAACGGATCGGCCACAATCGTCCGGCCCGGCCGCGTGATCGCGCGATAGCGTTAAAGCATTGTCGAGCGGGGTGGATACCGCTGCGCGCGAGGACGATGCGGCAAATCGAGGACGGGCGGTTGCAAGGGGACGGTTGCATTTGGCGGCGATGAACGGACGTCACAGGGCCATCGCGGCCGCTTTCCGGATGATGGGGGTGATGGGCGCCGACCGCTGGAGCCGCGGCTTCGCGCAAGGTGCAGGCGTGATCCTGACGCTGCACCATGTCCGGGGGGCCGGGCCGCGCGGTTTCGCGCCGAACGCCCTGCTCGACGTCACGCCAGGCTTTCTCGATCACGCGCTTCGCCTCATCCGAAGCGAAGGTTATGACATCGTCTCTTTGCAGGAGGCGCTGGCGCGCCTGCGCAATCCCCAGCCCGGCCGCTTCTTCGTCGCGTTGACCTTTGACGATGGGTATCGCGACAATGTCGAGGAAGCGTGGCCGGTGCTGGCGAAGCATGAGGCGCCCTGGACGTTGTATGTGACGCCGGGCTTTGCCGATCGTACGGCGCGGCTCTGGTGGTTGGAGCTGGAGGAGGCGATCCGGGCGCTGCCACGGCTCGATCTCGTCCTGCCCGACGGCCGCTTCACCGCACGGACTGGAACGGAGGACGAGAAGACGCGCGTCTTCGCCAGGCTCTACTGGCGTCTGCGCCGCGGGCCGGAAGCGACTCTGCTCTCAGCGATTTCCGCGCTGGCGGCCGAGGCCGGCGTCGACTCCGCCACCCTCGTCGAGCGCGAATGCCTGCCCTGGGAGACGCTGCGAGCCTTGTCCGGCGCGCCGGGTGTGACGATAGGTGCCCATACCCTGACGCATCCGATGCTGGCAAAGCACGACGCCGATGTCGCCCGCCGTGAAATTGCTGAGAGCAGGCAGCGTCTGGAAGACGAACTGGGTATCCCGATCCGCCATTTCGCCTATCCGGTCGGCGATCCCGGCTCGGCCGGGCCGCGCGATTTCGCCTTGGCGGCCCAGGCGGGTTTCGAAAGCGCGGTCACCACGAGAGCAGGCCATCTCTTCCCCGAGCACGCCGGTCATCTCCACGCTCTGCCGCGCGTCTCGCTCAACGGTCTTCATCAGAACGAGGCTGCGCTCCGGGCGCTGCTGTCGGGACTGCCGTTCTGGCTGCGGAGCCGGGCGCGCAGACTGGACGTCGGCTAGCGACGCTTTCAGGCGTCGTCCTTGCGTTCCATCCACTTGATCAGCGGCAGCAGCGGCAGCACCCAGGCGAGACCGAGCGCGATATAGGCGATGGTCTGCACCAGCTTCGGCGCCTCGGTGATCCGCCCCTGCGCCAGAGCCATGGCGACGAGCGCGTAGACGCAGACGAAGACGAGGATCAGCACGGTCCCGATCAGCTTGCGGTTGCGTTGTTTCATCGGGCTCTCCACCGCGCGGGCTCGGCTGCTGCGGCAATGCGGGCGTTGTCGCGCCGGAGCGACGGGTCTATGTCACCGGCGAGCGCGCTTGTGAAGCGATGCGCGCCGAAAGATCCCCGCCTGCGACCGAAAGCCCGCCCGTGACCCTCGCCCTCGACCAGACACGCGCCGACCCCAAGGCCGATCGTGCCGGCATCCGCCGCTGGCTCTGGACGGTTGCGGGCCTCGTCTTCCTGATGATCGTGGTTGGCGGCGCGACCCGGCTCACCGGCTCGGGTCTCTCGATCACCGAATGGAAGCCGATTACCGGGGCGATGCCGCCGCTCTCCGCCGAAGCCTGGGCCGAGGAGTTCGGCAAATACCGCGCTAGCCCGCAATACCAGCTTCTCAACGAAGGCATGAGCCTGGGCCAGTTCCAGTTCATCTACTGGTGGGAATGGGGCCATCGCCAGCTCGGCCGTTTCATCGGTCTGATCTATCTCGCCGGCTTCCTCATCGTCGCCTTGCGTCGCCTGCTGCCCATTCGACAGACCGCAACGCTTTTCGGCATGGGCCTGCTGCTCGGCCTGCAGGGCGCGATCGGCTGGATCATGGTCGCGTCAGGCTTGCAGCCCGGCATGATCGCGGTCGCGCCGGTGAAGCTGACGCTGCATCTGACTTTCGCCGGCCTGTTCTTCGCCTCGGTCGTGGCTTTCGCGACCGCGCTGACGCCGCTGCGCCGGGTTGAGCCGGCGCGGGGCAGGGCGACCGCTTGGCTGCTCCTGCTGCTGCTCTTCGTGCAGGTCGCGCTCGGCGGGCTCGTCGCTGGCTCCAAGGCGGGCTTCACCTTCAACACCTGGCCGCTGATGGACGGCGTGCTGGTGCCGCCGGGCTCGCAGCTCTTCGCCCAGACGCCGTTCTGGGAGAACTTCGTCGATAATGTCGCGCTGGTGCAGTTCAACCATCGCATCGGCGCCTACATCCTTTTCGCCGTCGCGCTCTGGAATGTGCTGAAACTGCGCCGCGCCGCGCCGGGATCGGGCGGCGCCAAGCGTTCGACCGCCATCGCCGGGCTGGTGCTGGCGCAATCGGTGCTCGGCATCGTGACGCTGCTGCTGGTGGTGCCGCTCTGGGCCGGGCTGTCCCATCAGGCGCTCGGCTTCGCCGTGCTGGCGATGGGCGTGGTCCATGTCACCCGCACGGAGCAGGCGGCACGAGGATAGCGGAGCGTCATGCTCGGGCTTGACCCGATTGCCATCAAATAAAAAGGCGCCGCTTCCGGCGCCTTTGCTATTTCCGGGGAATGCCGATCCCGATCAGGCCAGCGCCTGATCCAGATCCGCGATCAGATCCTCGACATCCTCGAGCCCGATCGAGAGGCGCACGACCTGTGGCCCGGCGCCAGATGCGATCTTCTGCTCGTCGGTGAGCTGGCGATGGGTGGTCGAGGCCGGGTGGATCACCAGCGAGCGCGTGTCGCCGATATTGGCGAGATGAGAGAACAGCTTGAGGTTCGAGACCAGCTTGACGCCGGCATCGTAGCCGCCCTTGAGCCCGAAGGTGAACACTGCGCCGGCGCCCTTCGGCGCATAGCGCTTGGCGAGTGCGTGGTACTTGTCGCCGGGCAGGCCCGGATAGCTGACCCACTCGACGGCCGGATGCCTGGCGAGGTGTTCGGCGACCTTCTGCGTGCTCTCGCAATGGCGCTGCATGCGCAGCGGCAAAGTCTCGATACCGGTCAGCAGCATGAAGGCGTTGAAGGGCGACAGCGCAGGGCCGAGGTCGCGCAGGCCGAGCACACGCGTCGCGATGGCGAAGGCGAAATTGCCGAAGGTCTCGCCCAGCACCATGCCGTTATATTCCGGCCGGGGCTTGGAGAGCATCGGGTAGCGGTCGTCACCCACCCAGTTGAACGAGCCGCCGTCGACCAGCAGGCCGCCGATCGAGTTGCCGTGGCCGCCGAGGAACTTTGTGGCCGAATGCACGACGATGTCGGCACCATGCTCGAAGGGGCGCAGCAGATAGGGTGTAGCCATCGTGTTGTCGACGATGAGCGGGATGTTGTGCTGCTTGGCGATGGCGCTGATTGCGGCGATATCGACGATGACGCCGCCCGGATTGGCGACGGACTCGATGAAGATCGCCTTGGTCTTCGGCGTCACCGCCCTGGCGAAACCGTCGAGATCGTCCGGGTCGGCCCAGATCACGTTCCAGCCGAAATTCTTGTAGGAATGGTTGAACTGGTTGATCGAGCCGCCATAGAGTTTGCGCGAGGCGACGAACTCGTCGCCGGGCTGAAGCAGCGCATGGAAGCACAGGAACTCCGCGGCGTGGCCCGAGGCGACGGCGAGCGCCGCGGTGCCGCCCTCGAGCGCCGCGATACGCTCTTCCAGCACCGCGTTCGTCGGATTGCCCAGGCGGGAATAGATGTTGCCGAACGCCTGCAGCCCGAACAGTGAGGCGGCGTGGTCGACATCGTCGAAGACGAAGGAGGTCGTCTGGTAGATAGGCGTGGCGCGCGCGCCCGTAGCCGCGTCAGGGGCGGCTCCGGCATGAATGGCAAGAGTATGAAAACCCGGTGCGCGGTCGGTCATGGCTGCTCCCTGATGGTATGACGTCGAAAACGGATCGTTCGATTTAACGAACGGTTCGCGAAGCGTCAATTCAGGGACAGCGAACTCAGGTTCCCGGTCGGTTGATCGTCAGCTTCTGGAAGCCCTTGCCGGCGAGCACCGGCTTCTTGGCCGAGAGGATGCGCGAATTGATGCCCTGCCAGCCGATCTCGCCGGAGAGGCGGCCATATTCGATCTTCGGGCAGCGGTTCATGATGACAGTGACGCCCTTCGTCTCGGCCCGCGCAGCGGCTTCGTCGTTGCGGACGGAAAGCTGCATCCAGATCACCTTGGGCAGCGGATCGAGCGCCAGCGCCTCGTCGGTAATCGGGCCGGCCGCTTCCGAATTGCGGAAGATCTCGACCATGTCGATCGGGCCGGGGATATCCTTGAGCGTGGCATAGACCGTCCTGCCGAGAATCGTCTGGCCCGCGAGGCCGGGATTGACGGGAATGACGTCGTAGCCGCGGTCGAGCAGGTATTTCGTCACGATCCAGCTCGGTCGCGCCTCGTTGGCGGAGGCACCGACCAGCGCGATCCGCTTCACGGATTTCAGGATGTCGCGGATCAGGCTGTCGGGATAGGCGTCGTGGTTCATGAAGCTGAGGCTCAGCGGCAGGGAAGGCACAGGACGGATATAGGATGCGAGAACTGCGCCGTCACCCGGATCTCCGCTTCGGTCGCCCGGGATGACATGGAGGTTGTCATTGCCCATCCCATACCGGCGCGCGCTTTTCCACGAAGGCGCCGATACCTTCCTCTGCATCGTGCGCGAGCATGTTCTCGACCATGACGGCCGAGGCGTGGTCATAGGCTGTCCTCAGCCCCATCTCGCGTTGTTCATAGAAGGCGCGCTTGCCGATCTTGACCGTCGCGGGTGATTTCGAAGCGATGACCGCCGCGAGCCGCTGCGCCTCCGCCAGCGCGTCGCCGGTCGGCACGACGCGGTTGACGAGGCCCATCCGGGCTGCTTCGTCTGCCGGCACCATCTCGCCGAGAAGCAACATTTCCAGCGCGTGCTTGGCGGAGAGATTGCGTGAAAGCGCGACCATCGGCGTCGAGCAGAACAGCCCGATATGGACGCCTGGCGTGCAGAAGCGTGCGGCCTCGCCCGCGACCGCAAGGTCGCAGCTCGCCACGAGCTGGCAACCGGCCGCCGTCGCCGTGCCTTCGACGGCTGCGATCACCGGCTGGGGCAGGGCGGTGATCTGCTGCATCATGGTCGAGCAGCGCCCGAGAATATCCGTGAAATAGCCCCGGCCCCGGTCGGCATCGGCGCGATGGGCGGTCATTTCCTTGAGGTCGTGCCCGGCGCTGAACACCGGCCCGGCCGCAGTCAGGATGACGACCTTGACCGAGCGGTCCACTGCAATGGCGCTGAAGGTCTCGCTCAACGCCGCCAGCATCGCCTCGCTCAGCGGATTGCGCACCTGCGGGCGGTTCAGCGTCAACGTCGCGATGCCGCCGTTATCCTGGCGCAGCAGGATGGGCGCGGCTTCCGGTGTCTGATGGGCGTTCATCGCGCTTCCCTTCCGCATTTCGGCCTATTGTCGGACCCGGTCGGCCATGCTGCAAGGGGATAAGCCCCGTTCCAGCCTGTGGTTTTCCGCATGACGACCCGCATGAGCGCCTCCGAGATCGATGCCTATCTCGATAAGGTCTTCCCGCAGCTCCACCATGGCGGGCGTACTTATTTCATCGAGGAAGTCGGGCTCATGACGGCCCGCATGCGCTGCGACTACCATGAGAAGCATCTGCGCCCGGGCGGCACGATCTCGGGGCCGACCATGATGGCGCTGGCCGATCTCGCGCTCTATGCGGCGATCTTGGCGCAGATCGGGCCGGTGGGCCTCGCGGTGACGACGAGCCTCAATTTCAATTTCCTGCGCAAGCCCGGCCCGGCCGCGCTGGTCGGCGAGGCAAAGCTGCTCAAGCTTGGCAAGCGGCTCGCGGTCGGCGAAGTCTGCCTCTATTCGAAAGGGGATGCAGAGATGGTCTGCCACGCGACGGGGACCTATTCGATTCCGGTGGAGCGGTGAGCCGCGCCCAGGAACGCGGTGCGAAAAACATGCGGTATTCTGATACCGTTTTTCTCAGTCTCTTGAAAAATCGACGCTTTCTGCTTTTGAGTGCCGATTGTAGCGCTTGACAGCTGGCTTTCTTGCCCCTATCCCGACGCCACACCGCGGCCGGGCTCTCCGGCGGCTTGTCCTTTTTTACGCAACAGAGGGTACCGCGATGAAGACCACCGTCTCGCTCAAGCCCGCCGATGTCGAAAAGAAGTGGGTTGTGATCGATGCCTCCGGGCTCGTCGTCGGCCGTCTCGCCTCTGTTGTGGCGATGCGTCTGCGCGGCAAGCACAAGGCCGCCTACACCCCGCATGTCGACTGCGGCGACAATGTCATCGTGATCAACGCCGAGAAGGTTTCCTTCACCGGCCGCAAGCGCGAGCAGAAGAACTACTACCACCACACGGGTTTCCCGGGTGGCATCAAGGAGCGTTCGGCCAAGTTCATCCTGGAAGGCCGCTTCCCTGAGCGCGTCGTCGAGAAGGCCGTCGAGCGCATGCTGCCGCGCGGCCCGCTCTTCCGCCAGATCCTCGGCAACCTGCGCGTCTACAAGGGCGCGGAGCATCCGCACGCTGCCCAGTCGCCGGAGGCACTCGACGTCGCCGCGCTCAACAGCAAGAACAAGAGGGTCTGACCGTGGCTGAAGTTCTGCAGTCTCTCTCGCAGCTTGGCGACGTCGCCAAGCCCGCTCAGCCGGAAGCTCCGGTCCACGTCAAGAAGGTCGATGCGCAGGGCCGCGCCTATGCCACCGGCAAGCGCAAGAACGCGATCGCCCGCGTCTGGATCAAGCCGGGTTCCGGCAAGGTCACCGTCAACGGTCGCGACCAGGAGGTCTACTTTGCCCGCCCGGTGCTGCGCCTCGTGCTCAAGCAGCCGCTGCAGCTCGTCGATCGCCTGACCCAGTACGACGTCGTCGTCTCGGTCAAGGGCGGCGGTCTCTCCGGCCAGGCCGGCGCGGTGCGCCACGGCATCTCCAAGGCTCTCACGCATTATGAGCCCGAGCTGCGCGGCCCGCTCAAGAAGGAAGGCTTCCTGACCCGTGACTCGCGTGTCGTCGAGCGTAAGAAGTTCGGCCGGGCCAAGGCTCGCCGCAGCTTCCAGTTCTCGAAGCGCTGATCGTTTCCGGGATTCCCGGTATGCGGAAGGGCGGCTCGCTGGAGCCGCCCTTTTTTCGTATCGGCCATGCGATTTTCAGCCGCCGTCGCTCCGGTCAGGCGGCGCAGCCATACCGGTCCGGAAATCATCGGAGAGTTCGGCCGCTCCAAGATGGCTCCCGGGCGCCCGGGATGACGGCGCGAACAGGACAGGACATATAGTCGTCCCAGTCGAAACCCGCCCGGAAACCCATGCGCGTCCTTCTCGTCCTGATTGCCTTCGGCATGATCGCGATGCCGGCTTTGCTGATGCTGGCGCGCGAAGAACTCCCGCGCGGACGGCGTATCGGCCGGGCGCTGGTCGTGTTCCTGGCGCCGGCCGTGGCGCTTGGCCTGATCCATGGCGTGCCCGAGCTTGACGGGCGCGCGCTCAACAACCCGAATGCCTGGACGATGCTGCGGCTTATCCTGACCGCACTCGCCCTGATCCTGCCCTGGTGCCTTTATGTCTGGTTCACCGCGCGCCGCTGATGGCCTGAGACGCTCATGACCGAAGCTTTCGACAAGCCGCCGATCGACCACGCTTTCACCAGCGACCGGCGCGGCGGCGCTGCCGACCCGACCTATGCCGGCGCGCTCTCCTTCATGCGCCGGCGCTATGGCAAGGATGTCGCGGGCTGCGACCTCGCGATCTGGGGTGTACCGTTCGATCTCTCCGTGACCAACCGGCCGGGGGCCCGCTTCGGTCCGCAGGCGATCCGTCGCGCCAGCGCGATCTTCGATGGTGACCCGCAATACCCGTCGGGGATCGATCCCTTCGCCCGGCTTTCAGCTGTCGATTACGGCGACTGCGCCCTGCCGCGCGGCGATCTTCAGGGCTGCGCTCGCGCGATCGAGGCAGAGGCCGCGGGGATCCTCGCCACGGGCGCCCATCTCGTCACGCTCGGAGGCGACCATTTCGTCACACTGCCGCTGCTGCGGGCCCATGTCGCCCGCCATGGCAGGCTGGCGCTGCTCCAGTTCGACGCCCATCAGGACACCTGGGATGACGGTCCGGGCGGCATCGGCCATGGCAGCTTCGTGCTGGAGGCGGTGCGCGAGGGGCTGATCGATGTCGAGCGCTCGGTCCAGGTCGGCATCCGCACCGTCGCGCCGCGCGATTGCGGCATCGCCCTCATCGATGCCTATGAGGCGCAGGAGCTCGGCGTAGTCGGCACGGCGCGGCGCATCCGCGAGCGGGTCGGGGAGGGCGCTGCCTATCTCACCTTTGATATCGATGCGCTCGATCCCGCCTTCGCGCCGGGCACGGGTACGCCGGTCTCGGGAGGCTTCACCGGAGATCAGGCCCTGCGTATCCTCTGGGCGCTCCGCGACCTCGACATCCGCGGCATGGATGTGGTCGAGGTCTCGCCGCCCTATGACCATGCCGATATTACCGCGATCCTGGCCTCGACCATCGTCCAGCATCACATTCAGGCGCTGGCGCTGAAGCGGGACGACTGAATCGGTTTACGAAGAAAGGCGGCGAAGCGATTCCGGCGACTCGCGATTTTGTCTTCGCACACTGTCATGCCCAGGCTAGGGCCGAGTATCTCATGACAGGGAGGTGCGGGCCGCTCCTTCTGCAGGATATGCTCGGATCTGCGCTTCGCTCTGTCCGGGAATGACGCCTGCTCCAAAGCTTTGATTGACACCCGGTCCAAGCGCGAACATATACGAGGCTATGATGACGAGCTTCATCCGACGTCGCCCTGACCAGGCCGCCCCGGCGCGCCCGCGATGACGCTCGGCTGACGTCCGAACGCCCGCGACCGCGCCCGAAGCGCGGTTTTTTTATGCCTGAAGCCCATCCATTGCCGTGCCTGCCCAGCCACCGGGGGTCCCGATGAGCCAGAACCTGAAAACCATCTTCATCGACGGCGAGGCCGGCACGACCGGCCTCGGTATCCGCGAGCGCCTCGCTGTGGTGCCCGAAGTTGCGGTCAAGAGCATCGATCCAGACAAGCGCAAGGACCCCGCAGCCCGCAAGGATATGATGGCGAGCGTCGATCTCGTCGTGCTCTGCCTGCCGGATGATGCCGCGAAGGAATCCGTGGCGCTTGCCGACGGTCTCGGCGCCCACGCGCCCAAGATCGTCGATGCCGCGACCGCCCATCGCGTGGCGCCGGGCTGGGTCTACGGCTTCGCCGAACTGGAGCCGGGCCATGCCGAAAAGATCGCCAAGGCGGACCGCGTCGCCAATCCCGGCTGCTACCCGACCGGCGCCATCGCGCTGCTGCGCCCGCTCGTTGATGCCGGGCTGATGGCGCAGGACCATCCGGTCACCGTCAACGCCGTCTCCGGCTACTCCGGCGGCGGCAAGTCGATGATCGAGGATTTCGAGACCGGCGTCGCGCCGGCCTTCGAGCTTTACGGCCTAGGCCTGCGTCACAAGCACCTGCCGGAGCTGCAGGCCTATGCCCGGTTGACCCGGCGGCCGATCTTCGTGCCCTCCGTCGGCAATTATCGGCAGGGCATGCTGGTCTCGGTGCCGCTGCATCTCGACACGCTGCCGGGGCGGCCGGGCATCGCCGATCTCCACCATGCGCTGGCCGAGCGTTATGCCGGCTCGACCTATGTCAGCGTCCTCCCGCAGGATGGCAGGAACGGCAAGATCGAGCCGGAGGCGCTGAACGACACCAACAAGCTTGAGCTGACGGTGTTCGGGCAGGACGATCTGGGCCAGGCGGTGCTGGTCGCGCGGCTCGACAATCTCGGCAAGGGAGCGTCCGGTGCCGCCGTGCAGAACATTCGCCTGATGCTGGGATTACCGGAGGGTTGAGCCTGCAACCGCCGGTTGGGCGTGCCTGGGAATTGCGTTCGGGCCTCCCCCGATTGGGGGAGGCTTTTTCGCGCCGAACCGAGTAGATTGATACCCTCTCAAGAGGGAAAAACGTGACGGGCAGCGAGTTCGAGAATGCGTTGATCGACGGCATCTACGAGGCCGCGATTGTACCCGAGAGCTGGCCGGCAGTGCTTCGCGATACGGCCCGGATCGCCAGTTGTCGGGAGGCATTGCTCGGGACCGTTCTGCACGACGAGGCGCGCCTGTTGGCGTCTTCGCCGGAATTCGCCGAGGGCTACGAGGAGGTCCTCCGCCGCATTCCGTTCGCCGTGAATGAACGGGCGCAGCGCTTGCTTGTGCATGGCCGGCTCGGCTTCATCACCGACGCCGATGTCTTCAGCCGTGAGGAGATCGCGCATGAGCCGGTCTATCAGGATATCCTGATTCCGGCGGGGTATGGTTCCGGGGTCGCGACGGTGGTCACGGCGCCGACCGGCGACACCACGATCGTCCATTGCGAACGCCCGTTTGCTGAGGGAACCGTCGATGCGCAGGCCATCGCCGCGCTCGATCGGTTGCGGCCGCATTTCGCGCGGGCCGGGTTGCTGGGACGGCGCCTGGCGATGGAGCGCGCGCGCGCGGCGTCGCAAGCCCTCGAAATGATGGGTCTGCCCGCGGCGGTTCTCGGTCTGCGCGGCCATGTGCTCGACGCCAATGCCCTGTTTCAGGACCTGATTCCGGGCGTCTTTCTCGATCGCGCGGCGCGCCTCGCTCTCGCCTATGCTCCAGCAGACGACATGCTGGCCAATGTGATCGCAGGTTTCTCGCGGACGGATCTGCCCCAGCCTGTCCGGTCCGTGCCGATTCCGGCCTGGCGCGGGGCGAATCCGATGGTCGTGCACCTCGCGCCGGTGCGCGGCCGGGCGCGTGATATCTTTTCCTTCGCCGGCGCCATCATCGTCGCCACGCCGGTCGTTGCGGGGGCGGGGCCGGATGCCGGGCTGATCGCTGGCCTGTTCGACCTCACCCCGGCCGAGGCACGCCTGGCCGCGGTCATCGCCGGTGGGCATCCGCCTCGCGACGCAGCGCTGCGTCTCGGCGTCACCGAGGCCACGGCGCGAACGACCCTGAAACGCATCCTCGCCAAGACCGGCACGCGCCGGCAGGCCGATCTGGTCGGCCTGCTGAAGACCGCCACCGGGCCGCGTTGAGACTGGGACTGACGGATCGGGCAATCCGTTCGCATCGGGCAGCATCGAGGATTTGGTTGGGGGCCGGCTTTTCCTTGCGTCGGCAGCCGGGATTGATTGCCCGGAAACTCCCATTTGGGGGATGGCAGATTGTTCCGGCGAGGGCATCGTGCGGTCATCGAGAGGGCCGCGAGGCTACAGGTGAGTATCCGCTTGCACTGCCGAAGCTGGGTCAAGCAGCTTCGGCAGTGCCTTTTCGCGTCGAGATGTCGTGAACCCGGCCCCCTGTCCCGCGACCGGGCGAGGCTCGAGGCGCAGCCGGAAACATCCCGCAACATGAAAAGGGGCGCCGGAGCGCCCCTTCCGAATCAGCCCTTGTAGGGGACGAAGTTCTGCTTCTGCTCGCCGAGCCCCTCGATGCCGAGCGTGACGACCTCGCCACCCTTCAGGAAGCGCGGAGGCTTGAAGCCCAGGCCGACGCCGGGCGGCGTGCCGGTCGTGATGACGTCGCCCGGATCGAGGCGCATGAACTGGCTGATATAGTGGACCAGATAGGCGGCGCCGAAGATCATCGTCTTGGTCGAGCCGTTCTGGACGCGCTCGCCATCGACCTCCAGCCACATGCCGAGATTCTGGATATCCTTGATTTCGTCGGTGGTGACGAGCCAGGGGCCGAGTGGCCCGAAGGTCGGGCAGCCCTTACCCTTGGCCCACTGGCCGCCGCGCTCCTGCTGGACGGCGCGCTCGGAGACGTCGTGGCAGACGCAGAAGCCGGCGATGGCTGCCATCGCGTCCTTTTCTTCGATATAGGAGCCGCCGTCGCCGATCACGATGGCGAGCTCGACCTCCCAGTCGGTCTTCTGCGAGCCCTTCGGGATGATCACGTCGTCATTGGGGCCGACGATGCAGTTCGGGGCCTTGTTGAACAGGATCGGCTCCTTCGGGATCTCGGCGCCGGTCTCGGCCGCGTGATCGGCGAAGTTGAGGCCGACCGCGATGAAGTTGCGCACATCCGCGACGCAGGCGCCGATGCGCGGCGAGCCGGCCACCAGCGGCAGCGATTCCGGCGAGAGTGCCTTGATCTTGGCGAGCGAGGCCGAGGTCAGCGACTTGCCGGCGAGGTCGGGAATGACGCCGGACAGGTCGCGCAACCCGCCCTTGGCATCGAGAAGGGCCGGCTTTTCCTGGCCCGGTGCACCATAGCGGAGCAGTTTCAAGGTGTTTCCCCCGTTTTTCAAACGATCTAAATGGGTGGCCGATTCTGATCGGATGCCGGCCGGAAACACAAGCCCGTCATCGCGCATGGGGCATCCGCGATCAGCAGGCTGCCGGATTGTTGCGCTAATGCAACGGGGCTTCCCAAAGCGACGTTTGCTCTCAGGCGAGCGGTGTAGAGGGGGCGGCCTCGAAATGCTCGAAACGGGCAATAGTTTCTATGTAAACTATATCTTTCTGAACAATCCCGCTGGTGCTCCGTCGAAAATCATCGGTTTTGATCGGTTTTTGGCGATGCAGGTCTCGAATGGGGAGGCTGCATGGCGATTTCGGGGCGCCTGAGGCAGGATTGCGGCGCGAAACGGCTCACGGCATGCTTCGAATCAAGCGGGATATCTCGCCTCGAAGAACCTAAACCGGGATGGATTCGATGAAGGGCCTTGTTCGTACAACCGCTGCCGCCACTGTCTCGCTCGCCGCTCTTGTCGCGGCTGGTGCGGCTTCTGCGAGTTCCTTCGCCATCCGCAGCGGCCAGAGCGCCGAAGGCCTCGGCATGGCTTACGCCGGCGCTGCCGCCGGCGGCATCGGTCTGGGCTCAATGGCCTGGAACCCGGCGACCATCACCATGTTCCCAGGTCGCAACAGCCAGTGGAACTTCACCTATCTCTATGCGAATGGCGACTACCAGCCGAATTCGGTGACGCGTCTCGGCTCGCCGCTTGGCCCCGCCAGCCCGATTCAGAACGGTTCTGGCAATATCGGGGGGGACGGTGCCTTCATCCCCGCGTCCTATTCGGCCTGGCAGTTGACGGATCGGTTCTGGATCGGCCTGACCACCGGCGCGCCCTACGGCCTGCGCTCCAAGGCGGATGATCAGGTCTATGCGGGGCAGGTCTATGGCCGGTCTGCCAAGGTCCGCTCGATCAACGTCTCGCCGACCATCGGCTACCAGGTCAATGACTGGCTTTCGGTCGGCGCCGCTTTCCAGATCCAGTACCTGAAGGCCAATCTGAAGACTGCAACCGGTGCGACGCTCAATCAGGCCATCGGTCCGCAGGCACCCAACCAGATCCTGGACGGCGACACGGTTGATTACGGTTTCCGGGTCGGTGCGACATTGACCCCGTTCCAGGGCACCACGATCGGCATCGCTTACCGCTCGTCGATCCGGCAGACTCTGGAGGGCGATCTGGGCACGCCGGCCGGAACCATTCCGATCAAGGCCAACCTGAATCTGCCCGATTCGGTCGTCTTCGGCGTCTCTCAGGTCATCAACGAGCAGTGGCAGGCTCATCTCGGCGTGGAGTGGACGAACTGGAGCCGCTTCCGCCGGATTCCGATCGTCAGCCAGATCTCCGGCCGCCCGGTTTCGGGCCTGAATTTCGTGTATGACGATAGCTGGTTCTTCAGCGGGGCCGTCGAGTACAAGTACAATCGGGATCTGACGCTGCGAGCCGGCGTGGCTTACGAACTCTCGGCAGTCAACGATACGAACCGGACGGTTTTCATTTCCGACAACGATCGTCTCTGGCTGTCGGCCGGCGCGAGCTATCAGGTTACGGACAAGCTGAAGCTCGACCTCGGGTACACCTACATTCATGTGAACAAGGCGTCGGTGAACTACGGCGGCGCTCATCCGCAGCAGGGGCCAGTCATCTTCAGCGCCGAGGCCAAGCCTTATATTCACATCGTTTCGGCCGGCCTCACCTATCGCTGGGACAACCCGGCCGAGACGGTCCCGGTCCGACCGGTCGTTCGCAAGAACTGAGCCGTATCGCCCGCACGATGGAAGCCGGCCCAGCGGGGCCGGCTTTTTTATTGCTGGTATCTCGGTGGCGTTCCTGCAGGGCAGGCCTCCGCCCGCGTCGGCGGCGGCCTGGGCGGGAAACGGGAAGCCGAAGGCTCAGGCCTTCATCTTCACATAGGTCCCGGGTGCGTCGGCCAGCGCCTTGAGTTTGCCGCCGCCCGGCTCGCGGGCAGGGACCTTCTTCGGCGCCTGGGCCTCCAGCCAGCCGAACCAGTGCGGCCACCATGAGCCCGGATGCTCTTCGGCTTTCGCCAGCCAGTCGGCGTAGCGGCCCTTGGCCGGAGCACCGGTCCAATACTGGTACTTCAGCTTGGCCGGCGGGTTGACGACGCCGGCGATATGGCCCGATCCGGCGACGACATGCTCGACCGGTCCGCCGAAGCATTGCGAGCCGTTGAAGACCGATTGCGCGGGCGCGATATGGTCTTCGCGGGCCGCGAGATTGTAGATCGGGATCGTCACCTGCTTGAGGTCGAGCGTCTTGCCGCCGATCTGCATCTCGCCTTTGGAGAGCTTGTTGTCGAGATAGCAGTTGCGCAGATAGAAGGAGTGGTTCGCCGCCGGCATCCGCGTCGAATCCGAATTCCAGTAGAGCAGGTCGAAGGGCGTCGGCGCCTTGCCCTTCAGGTAATTGTTGACCGCGTAGGACCAGATCAGATCGTTCGGCCGGAGCATGTTGAAGGCACCCGCCATGCGAGCGCCGTCGAGATAGCCGGTCCGGGTCATCTGCTCCTCGATGGCGCGGATCTGCTCCTCGTCGACGAAGACCGAGAGCTCGCCGGCCTCGGCAAAATCGACCTGGGTGGTGAAGAACGTCGCGCTTTCGATGCGCTTGTCGCGCATCGCCGCCATATAGGCGAGCGTCACGCCGAGCAGCGTGCCGCCGACGCAATAACCGATCGCCGAGACCTTCTTCTCTCCCGTCGCTTCCTCGATCGTGTCGAGCGCGGCGAAGATGCCTTCGCGCATATAGCTCTCGAAATCCTTGGCGGCATGGCGCGCATCCGGATTGACCCAGGAAATGCAGAAGACGGTCAGCCCCTGTTCCACGCACCACCGGATGAAGCTTTTCTCCGGGTTGAGGTCGAGGATGTAGAACTTGTTGATCCAGGGCGGCACGATCAGCAGCGGCCGCTTCAGCACCTGCGGCGTCGAAGGCGCGTACTGGATCAGTTCGATGATCTCGTTGCGGAAGACGACCTTGCCCGGCGTCGTCGCGATATTGACGCCGACCTCGAAGGAACCCGCGTCGGACTGGCGGATCTTGAGCTCCCCGCCGCCGGCCTCGACGTCCTCGGCATACATCTTCATGCCGCGCACGAGATTCTCGCCGTTCTGCTGCAGCGTCTCGCGCAGCAATTCGGGGTTGGTGGCGACGAAATTGGTGGGCGAAAGGGCTCCGGCGATTTGCTTGATGTAGAAGCGGGCCTTCTCGCGCGTATGCGGGTCGAGGTCGTCGGCCTTGTCGACCATCGTCTCGGCCCAGCGCGAGCCGATCAGATAGGCCTGCTTGATGAAGTCGAAGGTCGGATGGTTGGTCCAGTCGGGATCCTTGAAGCGGCCGTCCCGCTTGTCCGGCTCGGCCACGGGGGCGACTTCCTCGCCGCCGGCGCGCTTCAGCGCCGTGCTCCACAGGTTCATGAAATCGCC